>Ga0310786_10010702_pt1 | contig 11503 bp, 5 predicted proteins | sample AusTroGonzalo_MG_FD_203881 | JGI IMG/M metagenome (GOLD analysis project Ga0310786, IMG submission 203881) | Bovine rumen microbial communities from tropical cattle in Woodstock, Queensland, Australia - Gonzalo_03 (v2) (version 2) | ecosystem: Host-associated > Mammals > Digestive system >... | reverse complement strand
TGATCCTGCGGTTCCATTCGCCGAAGTTACAGAGTCCCAGGTGCGTGAGCATCGTACCTTTGGGATTACCGGTGGTACCGGATGTGTACAGTATGACGGAGGTATCGCCCGGGGAGATGTGTATGGGGTCGAATCCGGAATCCGGGGTGTGATCGCAGAGCATAATCTCAGGGGATAGGATGATGGATGCTGCAATCGTTAGGGCACGGGCCGCGGTGCCATCGGTGACGAGGACGGCCCTTGCGGATGAGTCGGAGAGCATGAAGGAGATGCGCTCGTCGGGGTATGATGTATCTATCGGCACGTAGGCCGCTCCCGTCTTGAGAATGCCGAGGGCGCAGAGGAGGTACCATTCGGACCTCGGGACCATTATGGCGACGGCATCCCCGGAGGAGATGCCTCTCGATGCGATGGCGGAGGCGATAGAATCGGTGATGCGGTCCACGTCGGCATATGTGTAGCTGTGATCGAGATAGGTCAGCAGGATCCTGTCCGGGGATTGAGAAACATGATGGCGGAAGGCATCCAGGATGTCGCCGTATTGGAGCGGAACATAGGTGCGGTTGATTCCGTCCAGGATGGAGATGTCATCGTCAGATGTGAATTGTATATCGGAGAGACGGTCGCAGGAGACCAGACCGGATAAGATGCGGTCGAAGGCGGATGCCATCCTGGCAACGGTGGCATCAGAGTACTTGGATGAATGGAAGAATCCTACCCTGTACGAACCACCCATCAGAGAGATCTCGAAGGAGAGATCGCCTTTGTCATCCAGCTGGAAGACGTCCGCATCCCCGGATTCTATACCGCTCAGTATGTTCAGGGTGACGTCACGAGATATTCCGAACTCCTTTGACAGTATGCGGAACGGGCATCTCTGATGGGCTAGTATGCCGGCGAGGATCTCCCCGGTCGATGATATGAGGTCCCCTACCGGGCGGTCGCTGCAGTCCATGGCGATAGGGAGCGTCCTGACGTACATACCGACAGAATCCGTCGATGCTACGTCATCCCTCCCGTTGACAGCCAGATTGAACACCGGGCGACGGGAACCCGTGAATCTGGAAAGCGTATAACCGAACGCTGACGCCAGGATGACGGCGGGCGTCGTGCCCAGATGCACGGCCGATGCCCTCAAGTCATCGGCAGATGCCGACAACATGATGTCACCGCTGCCTTCGGAGGCATCGGCCTCCTCGACCAGCGATGCTTCTCCTTCCGACTCCGACAGCATGTTTCCGAAGAACTCGAGATCGTCCTCTTCATCCGATTCGACGTAGGTCTGGGCCTCCTTCAGGAACGCCAGGTCGACATCCGGCATCTTGCCACGGAGTATATCGTCCAGGTCCCTTCCCAGAATGACCATGGATGTACCGTCGGAAATCGTATGATGGACATGGATCCCGATCCTGCTCCCATCTTCGGATACGAAGAATCTGAACAGTCTCTCTGACAGATCGAACGGCTCATCGGCTGCGACCGGCCCGTCAGTCAGCAATTCCATACCCGGATCGTGCTCGAACCACGGGACGCCCTCCCTGAGGACGATGCGGCACCTCAATATCGGATGGGCGTCTGCCAGAGCAAAAACGGCCTTGATAGCGTCATCCCTTCCAGTACCAACAGGGGTATGGAACTCCGCTCCGAGGATGTAGCTAGAATCCGACTTCCCCGATTCCATGTCCAGGTAGACGTCCAATGCGCCGCCGGTCACGGGGCAGCCGGCCCCCAGCGTGTATTTGCAGCGATCCTCGGTCCTCCCGCACACCTTAGCTATCGCCCTGGGGGTGCGCTCTGACATAAGTTGGGATGCCGTGACAACGATCCCCTTGGAAGAACAGCATTCGATGACGGCCATGCCGTTCAGGGAATTCCCCCCGAGCCTCAGGAAATCGCTGTCCGCTCCCACCCCGCTGATGCCGAGGGCCTCGGAGAACGCATCGCAGATTATCTGCTCCTCCGGGGTGGACGGTGCTACCGACGGAGCCTCATCCTCAGGCTCTTCCAGGAGGGCCCTGGCAATCTTGCCGTTGGCGTTATGCTGGAAGGACTCCACCCTCACGATTCTGTCCGGTACCATGTAATCCGGCAGTGTCTTGGAGAGCTCCTCCCTCAATTGGCCCTCGCCGATGCCGCCGACGTAGAACAGGCAAAGGTGCTTCTCTATATCCCCGAAGGGGATGCAGGCGCACTCGGCGACCACGCCGGTGCGCATGGCGGCGAACTCCGCCTCCGCAGGCTCCACCCTCTGGCCCCTGACCTTGACGACAGAATCCATGCGCCCCAGGACAACGATGCCGTCGGGTGTGCGCATCCCGTAGTCGTGGGTGTGGAACCACCTCCTGCCGTCAGGGCCTATCTCGATGGCGTGCGACGTCTCCTCTGGACCGCTGAGGTATCCGATCATCATTGCGGGCCCGGAGACCACTATCTCGCCCTTGTCGGCCTCGCGACCCGCATCATCCAGGAGCCTAGCTTCGCAGTACGGCAAAGGATTCAGCGAAAGATATGCCACGCCGGTACCGTTCCCGGCCAGTATCGGGCACATCTCCGTGCAGCCGTAGGTGTTGATGATGTTGATCCCGCTCACGGACAGGACGCCGGACGTTTGACCTTGCGCGAAGACGTCGCTGAGGGCTGTCCCTTCGAAATATCTGACCATCTGCGGGGGCATCGATGAGATGGCGACATCGTTCTCGGTCACCAATTGCCTGAGTTGTGCGATATCGCGCCTCTGGTCGTCGTCCGGGATGACCGCCCGGCCCGCATAATATGTGCATGCGCTCATCTCGGTGATGTTGGCGATGAACATGAAATCGGCGATGTGGATGAAGTTCCAATTATGGCCCCGAGAGTACAATGTGGCGATGCGGACACCGCCGGAGAACTGGGAGCGATCGTGGATGACGCCCTTGGGCTTCCCCGTGGAACCTGAGGTGTACATGATGAAACCCTCGTCCCCATCGGTTATGTCCTGCTCGATGTAGCGCTCCGGGACGCAGGAACCAAGGCTTCCGATGATAGAATCATCGATGACGATTCTAGGGTTACAGGATTTTAGGATCTCAGATACCCTTCCTTCAGGGTACCCCTTGTTAATCGACACAAACGATGCTCCGACACACAGGCATGCGATCCTGGATGCGAGGTGCTCCATGGTCCTTCCCAGGATTATGGCGATACGGTCACCCTTCCTGACCCCGTTCGACCTCAGATATGCCGTAAGACGGTCGATGACATCAAGGTATTCACCGAAGGAATGGCGCCCGTTGCAGTCTACCACGCCCACCTGATCCAACTGCGATTCAGCAGAATGAAAGAAATGCTGCAAAAAATGAATCGATGTCGGCTTAACAGGGTCGGAACTTCTATTCAAGAATTGCCACCTACTGGATGTATCAGCAGTTAATAGTTAAAAGCTCGCCCGCGACCGTTGTCTGACCTGGACCGCGATCATCCAGAAGCATCCTGGAGCATCTCTGACTGCATGTCATGCCGCACCGGGACGTGGCCCACGTACAAAACGCCCGTACCCATAACGCTCTGAGTTGGATATCAACAGATATAAGGACAGAGCCAGAACGACCAATTCGGTGATAGGTACGGCGAGCCAGACACCATTCACTCCGAACACGGTCGGGAGCAGGACGATCAGAGGGACCAGGATGATGAGTGCCCTAAGGGCAGATATCAGCGCCGACAGGCGACCATTGCTCAATGACGTGAACAGTGAAGATGCATACAGGTTGATCCCCATGAACAGGTATGCGAAGGAGTGGATCCTCACTCCGCCGATGGCGATCTCGTATAGATTCTCGTTGCCGCCATCGAATACGGACACCACGAGCCCTCCGAATGCCTCCATGAACAGGAACATAACAATCGAGAACACCAAACAGAAGCGTATGCTGACCCGATAGATCTCCGCCATGGCATCCCTGTCGCCTTTCCCGTATTGGTAGGACATCACAGGAGCTATGCCCGAGGAGAATCCAAGGACGACGGCCAGAGCAAGGAACTCGACGTACATGATTATGGTGATAGCAGCCACCCCATCCACACCGACATAGCTCATCATGATGAGGTTGAATGCGAGAGTAGAGACCACTCCTGAGAGCTGGGCCACCATCTCGGAGGCCCCGTTGGAACATGTCTTCGCGATGACGGCCGGTGCCCAAGAAGGACGACCGAAGACCAGAGTGTAGCGGTTGCGGGCCGAGAAGAGATATAATGCAACGGCGCAGGGTATTAACGAACTGGATCCGCTGGCGATGGCCGCCCCCTCCACACCCATGCCCATCCCGCCCATGAACAGCAGATCGAGAGCGATGTTGGACAATCCCGCCGCCACGGACACCACCAGGGCCATGCCCGCCCTTCCTGCAACGATGAAGAACTGGCTAACTATCACCTGGGCCACGAGCGCAGGGGCGAAGAGCGAGTATGGGAGTAGGTATGCGCACGTCGTGTCGGAAAGGGCCTCGTCAGCGCCCAGGGCGGTCACGATCTCCTTGGTAAAGAGACAGCAGCATATGGTGATCACCAAGGACAACGCTACCCCGACGATCAGTATCGTGGAGAAATTCGAATTGGCCTCCTCCTGCTTCCCCTCGCCCATCTTCTTACTGACGAGAGCAGAACCGCCGGTAGCAAGCATGCAACCCAATGCGGAGAACAGCGAGATGACCGGCATGGTCAGGTTGCAGGCCGCCAGAGCATCCGAGCTTATCAGGTTGGATATGATGACACCGTCGGCCATGACATAGGCTGAGATAGAGACCATCATGAACACGGACGGCAGCGTGAACATCAGAACGCTGCGTGTGCTCCTGATCTGGTCCAGTTCCATCCCACCACCCGTACATGATCGTATCCATGGCGCTCTATAAAAGAGGTGTTGGTCTATAGCCTCATCTCCGCTCCGATTGGACCTGCCAATTTGTCCTGTGGATGCAGCACCGCCGAAATGCGGATCGGCATAGCCAGCAATCCGATTAAATAATCAATAGAGTCTTTTGTCGCCCTAAGAGATCGACCTAGCGGGAATTGATAACAGTGACGGACCATGTTGTGATCGTCCAGCCGGCATCCTCGGGACTGACATACATCCCTGCGGCCATACGCCGCGGGCTCATCCCGATCGTCATCATACCCTGTCTGAACTTGCCTGGCTTCGACGACCTGGTAAGCGAGACCAAGAAGGCCCTGCCCGGCGTGGAGATCGATGTCTGCAAGGATTCCGATGAGGTCTTATCGGTGATAGACGGCAGAAGGGTCATCGCCGTGTTCGCCGGTGGCGATCCGGCCGTTGCCCTTACCGATGAGCTCAATATGCGCTTGGGTCTCAGGGGGAACGACCCTTCAACACATGACTGCGCACGACCAAGCTCGGGATGTCGGTCGCGTTGGAGAAAGCAGGACTGCGGCATCTGCGAACAAAACTCGTGAAGAACGAGGAAGACATACGGGAATTCTGGGGGACGAGCGACGGCAGCTGCGTGATGAAGTACACATCATCGAGGGGTTCTGTGGGACTCAAAGTGTGCAACAGCCTGGAGGAATGCCGGAGACAGTACGATAAGCTGAGAGCATCGACGAACTATGACGGTGAAGCCAACGTGCCTATACTTATCCAAGAGCTCATGACCGGCGACGAATACGCGGTGAACACCGTATCCTGCGAAGGAAGGCATGTCGTCACCGACATCTACCGCTACCGTCTGTCCCATTTCAACGGCCATACGTTATACGACAGCGAGCTGGTCACCGATGAATCGTGCGCTCCACCAGGACTGCTCGAGTACGCCAAGGCCGTCCTAGATGCCACAGGAGTCGCCAACGGCATATCCCATTCGGAATTCTTCATGGGTCCGGACGGCCCGGTGCTGGTCGAGACGAATCCCCGCATGATGGGCCCGTCACAGTCTGAGGATTACGAGAACTAGGTACTCGGGTACTCCTATGCGGACATGGCCTTCGAGGCCCTGGACCCCGAAGCATTCAAGGATTGGGAGCATCACCACTACCGTTCTAAGAAGAGCGTCCTCCTAATAAGCCCTGGATGCGTCAAAGAGATGGATGCGAATGCGGCCCCGCTTGTGGTGCTGGCATCATCCCTCGACTCCTTCTGCAATTGCATCATGGAGACCGGCAAGAGGCATCACCCTGAGACTGTGGATTTGCTCACTGCAGTCGCACATATCTTCCTGGTGTCCGATTCCAAGGAGAAAGCGGAGGAGGATTACAGGATGATCGAGGATCTAGAGAACAACTATCAGGACCTGATGTTCGAGGAGGAATCCGGAACGCTATCCCGGTTGCTCATGGACCTGAGAACGTTCGTAAAGGACTCCGAAGAGGGTATACTGGAAGTGAACATCCGGATCCTGGACTCCATCCCTTACGGGAAGGAGGGACTTGATGTGGCGATGTCCTTCTTCGGCATGGTCCCGGCTGGACGCGATGGGGATGTTCTTCTATTCGTGCGGAAACGACCTTGGGCGTCCACACAGCTTAATGGCATTGAAGGTGTTTGTCCGAGGGCCCGAAGGCCCTCGGGATTGCTCAGGATGGTGTGAAGTAGATCTTCGCCGAGGTCTCGGTGACGGATTCGTCAGCAGAGGTGTACTGCGCCACGATGCTGAACATGGCGTCGTAGTGATCAAGGGACGATATGTCCGCATCCAGGATGTACAACGACGAACCTCCCGCGTTGACCACGCCGCATGTCAAGGTCGCCTGCTCGGCGACCCAGAGCCCAAGTTCGGAATCGTACTCCGAATAGGACATCTTGAGGGTCACCTGCCCATCGGGGACGGCCCCGTCGCCGACAAGGGCGACCGATACATTGGATCCCTTGTACGTCAGGTATGCGGTCAAGGACACGGCAGGAACTATCCTCTCGTAGTTGAAGGTCATGGTCATGCCGTCGGTGTTGCCTGCGATCTTCACTCCGCCGACCTGCTTGTACCCTTTGATCTCGGTAGGGTTGCTGTACACGCGCCATACATCAGAGAATGAGTACGTGTCCGGTTCTTTGATGTACTCACCGTCGCACATGTAGCACACGGTCACGACATACTTGCCTGCAGGCTGTGAGACGACCGTTATCTGACATGACGCGGTGAATCCGCCGTCTTCGGTTGTGACGGTGATCGTCGCTTCGCCCTCGCTGATGGCCTTGATTAGCCCGTTCTGATAGACGGTCGCGACGGATTCGTCAGAGGAGGACCAGGCGACCGTCCTGATGGTAGCATTCTGAGGGAGGATTGTTGCGGTCAGCAGCAGCGTATCGTCCATATCCATTGTGGCCGCGCTCCTGTCCAGCTCCACACCGGTCACAGGAATGTAGACCTCCCAATGGGCATAGACGATGGAATCCTCGGTGAAAACCGTGGACTCCGATACCTGCTCGCCGCCGGTCCTCGCGGTGAACCATCCGATGAACACGGACCCATCCTTCACCGGATCCTCCGGCAGCGATTCCAGCATACCATCGGACCCGGTGTACAGGACAGTGGTATCAGGTACGCCCCCGGTGGCGTCAAATACAATCTCGTATGAGAGCAATGAATGGTAGACAAAGACGGTATAATCATTGGAATAGGGCTCCAAGAAGCCGGAATCGGATGCGAAGACATCACATATCACCGTCTTATCGGAGTTGCCGAGGCCGAAAGCCAACGAATCGATATCCGGAATGGCCCCAGGGAACAATATGGCCGAAAGACTGTCGCAACCGTAGAACGCATATCTTCCGATGTTCAAGACGCTGTCGGAAAAGGTCACGGACTTCAGGGCGGTACAGTAGTAGAACGCGAAGTTGCCGATGGATACGACGCTGTCCGGCAAAGTGATGAACTCGAGAGCGCTACAATCGGAGAAAGCGCTGTACATGACAGATGTGACGCCGTCCGGTATAGTTATCGATTGGAGGGAGCTACAATTGTCGAACATCCCCTGAACGATCAATGTGATGCTCTTGGACAGGGTCACGGAAGTAAGTGCGGTACAGTTGGAGAACGCGTAATCCCCGATGGTTGTGACGCTGTCCGGTACGTCTATCGACTGAAGGGATGAACATCCATAGAACACCGATTGACCGAGGGACTCCAGAACGGCGGAGCCGACGAAATCCACAGACTGGAGGGAGGAGCACGCACTGAACGCGCTATCACCAATGGAGACCACACCGGCGGGTATCGCGACGGACTTGAGCAGTGAACAGGATTCGAAGGCGTAATCCCCTATGGTTGTGACGCTGTCGGATATAGCGACCGTATGGAGGGAGGAACAGGATTCGAAGGCGTGGGTACCGATCGTTTTGACATTGTCAGATAGGGTGACGGAAAGGATCGAGTCGCACTTGGAGAACGCGTTGTCCGCGATTATCTCCACGCGGTCCGGCACCTTGTAGTCCTCGCTCTCCTTGCCCAAGGGGTATTGGATGAGAGTCTTCTGGTCGCCGGATAGGAGGACCCCGTCGATGGAGCTGTAGTACTCGTTGGAGTCCATGACGTCTATCGCCTGGAGCGAAGTACAGTATGCGAACGTATGGGCCTTGACCGATGTGACGGCCGAGGGGATTGTCACGGACTTGAGCGACGAACAGTAGGAGAATGCATAATCTCCGATGGATGTAAGGCCGCTGTCGTTGCCGAAATAAACCGACTCGAGAGAATTGCATCCGCTGAAAGCGCTGTTCGCTATGGATGTGACGCTGTCGGGAATGGCGATGGTCTGGAGTGCCCTGCAGTATTCGAATGCGAACAGACTGATGTATGTGACACCATCACCTATGTCCACGTTCACGATATCGCTGCGGTATTCGTACCAGGGGCTTGACATCCAATCATACATGGGGCCTTTCCCTTCTATCTCCAAGTAACCGTTTTCATAATACGTCCAAGTCAGGTCAACACCGCACATTCCTTGATCCACGACGGGAACATCCTGTGACTCGACAGGCAAATTCGATACTGTTAAGCACGAGAGGACCAGTAGCGCGAACACGGCTATGATCCCCAGAACCTTATGCGAGGTATGACGATTGTTCTCGCGCCCCGCATCATTACATTGTCTGATTATATGCATCAGGTACTCACCTCTGTAGCCGCTGACACCTGCTTATAAGGAGCCATACTCCAGACCTATGCAATCGCATCCAGTCAGGAGGGTATCCGACCCATCGTCCAACGAATCGCCTTTACAGATATTAAGTCGATGTGGTGAAAACTCCTACTCTGTACACCCCATCCCGTTGAAGGATGATTCAGTCTAACCATACTACTGGCATCTGCTTACCACGGACAATCTTTCCTCCCATGATTTACTGTTCAACCAGCGGGAATTCATCATGAAGTTGAGAATAATGGCAACCATCCTCGCTTGACTGCAATAGAAAAGGACGGTCGTATGTCCATAAAACTTGTCCGCTTAGATAAAGAAGCGAAATCTTCAGAACTACGATGGATGGGGCTCCAGACGACGTTCTCATCAATCTGCTGAAGGTCAGCGATACACATCCAAAAGAATGTGACGACGTAACCGGACCAACAACACTCACCAACGAATCACTTCAATCCACACATCCACATGGGATGTGACACTGACCTCTGCATAGCGCCAACCTTCCCGGATGATGCTTCAATCCACACATCCACATGGAATGTGACGTTCCGGATCCGGAGTTGATACCGACGGTAAACACGCTTCAATCCACACATCCACATGGAATGTGACATCACCGGCACTGAAGCAGAGTGCGCCGATTTTGTGCTTCAATCCACACATCCACATGGAATGTGACTTAAATTCAGGGTCGAGGCAGACGACGCCCAGAAGCTTCAATCCACACATCCACATGGAATGTGACGCGTTGACCTATTGGCCTCTCCCTGGAGCCACATGCTTCAATCCACACATCCACATGGAATGTGACACCTTGGCGGTCACGAGCTCGTTGATCGCGCCGTTGCTTCAATCCACACATCCACATGGAATGTGACGTCCTGGACAGGAATCTGGACGCGCTAGGATTCGTGCTTCAATCCACACATCCACATGGAATGTGACGTTCCATACGATACCAAAGGTTTGCATTTTACAATGCTTCAATCCACACATCCACATGGAATGTGACCCGGTCAGCACCATCGCCAGCTCCAGCGCCATCGAGCTTCAATCCACACATCCACATGGAATGTGACTTCAATGGAGAGGACGATGTGGCATCTTTCAACCAGCTTCAATCCACACATCCATATGGAATGTGACCTCCCCTCCGACCAAGGAAGTGAACCATCCGGTGCTTCAATCCACACATCCACATGGAATGTGACCAGGACCTCCCCCAATTTGTTGCCCAGGGGCATGCTTCAATCCACACATCCACATGGAATGTGACCACACGGATCGAGTCAGTGATGGGCGGGACGGTGCTTCAATCCACACATCCACATGGAATGTGACATTTTCCATATTCCGTTGGCCTCGACAGTCTTATGGCTTCAATCCACACATCCACATGGAATGTGACATGGAATCCCCTATGATGTACTGGGCCTGCATAAGGCTTCAATCCACACATCCACATGGAATGTGACTGCACCCTGACCGACAGTCCGAGCAACATCAGGACCGCTTCAATCCACACATCCACATGGAATGTGACGCCCAGATCATCAACACACTCTACCCCGATTCACCGCTTCAATCCACACATCCACATGGAATGTGACCATAGTTCACCGCATCGGATGCCGCGCTATACATGCTTCAATCCACACATCCACATGGAATGTGACCCCCATGGACGGATTGGATATGTGCTATATTTGTGCTTCAATCCACACATCCACATGGAATGTGACGCTGGCAGTGGCATACGCCGTCCTGCACGCGATGCTTCAATCCACACATCCACATGGAATGTGACGATTGTTCGACGATGAATGAGGAGGGGTGCGCATGCTTCAATCCACACATCCACATGGAATGTGACGCGCGGACCCGTTCTCCAAGGTCAAGCTCCTGTGGCTTCAATCCACACATCCACATGGAATGTGACGCCAGCAGCGTGGCTAGTATCCCTATGATCAGGATGCTTCAATCCACACATCCACATGGAATGTGACCCACCATTTCGCTGAAACCGATGAGCTGGTCGTTGCTTCAATCCACACATCCACATGGAATGTGACAAGAGTACGGGCGCACTCCATAAAGGGGTATGCAAGCTTCAATCCACACATCCACATGGAATGTGACCGCCGTGAGCTCCGCCGTGAACTGCCAGATCAGGCTTCAATCCACACATCCACATGGAATGTGACATTTTTCCAGTTCCTTTTCTGTGGGTTCAAAAACGCTTCAATCCACACATCCACATGGAATGTGACCTATGCAAGCTAGGAGGGAGAGCATGACTGAGGTGCTTCAATCCACACATCCACATGGAATGTGACGCGAGACAGTTGCCCTGGGTGCGCTTGTCCGCTATGTA
>Ga0310786_10010701_pt1 | contig 11503 bp, 10 predicted proteins | sample AusTroGonzalo_MG_FD_203881 | JGI IMG/M metagenome (GOLD analysis project Ga0310786, IMG submission 203881) | Bovine rumen microbial communities from tropical cattle in Woodstock, Queensland, Australia - Gonzalo_03 (v2) (version 2) | ecosystem: Host-associated > Mammals > Digestive system >... | reverse complement strand
TCTCGCAGAAATCGCGGAGAGGCTTTTCGGCTTCGGGGCATACTATAAAAAGTGAGGATTTGGAATATTTAGCAGTAATAAATTATGAGGATTTGGAATAAGATGCTAAAATAAATTGTGAGGATTTGGAATTTTTGTAGTTTTGCATCGTGAAATATTTAACGGTTATGGAAGGTTATCGTATATTCAAACGCAAGATATACAGCAAATTGCAGGAATGGAAAAGGGAAGAGAACGGTAGGACTGCTCTGCTAATAAAGGGTGCCCGACGTGTGGGAAAGTCAACCATCGTCGAGGAATTTGCCCGCAATGAGTATAAATCGTATATGCTAGTTGATTTTGCCAAGGCTTCGGCAGAGGTGAAATCGCTGTTCGACGATCTGAATGACTTGGACTACACCTTTCTGCGGTTGCAGGCCATCTACAATGTGGTACTGGAAGAGCGGCAGTCGGTGATTGTTTTCGATGAGGTGCAGGAATGTCCGAAAGCTCGCCAGGCCATCAAGACGCTGGTGGGCGACCATCGCTACGACTATATTGAGACAGGTTCGTTGATATCCATCAGGAAGAAATCGCAAAACATCATTATTCCGAGTGAGGAGACGAGGATTGAGATGTGTCCAATGGATTATGAAGAGTTTCGCTGGGCTCTAGGTGACACCGCCACTGTGCCGCTGCTGAAGCAGTTCTACGACAATGGGTTACCGCTGGGAGAGGCACTGCGCAAGTCAATGCGCGATTTCAGGCTCTATATGCTGGTGGGAGGGATGCCGCAAGCAGTGAACGAATATCTGGGCACGAACAACATGAGCCGGGTGGACAAGGTGAAACGCAGCATCATTGACCTCTATATCGAAGATTTTGGAAAGATTGACCCATCGGGACGTGCGGCACGGTTGTTCCAGGCCATCCCTTCGGAACTGTGCAAAAACGCCTCGCGCTATCAGGTGGGGAGTGTGTTGAGCGACAGTGAACGCAAAAATCTCGACGAGGTGCTCGAGAAGATGCGTGAGAGCATGACGGTGAACTTTACTTATCACTCCGATGATCCCAACGTAGGTCTTCCTCTTAACTGCGATATGGAACAGTACAAGATGTTTGTGGGTGACACTGGACTGTTTGTGACGCTGGCATTTTGGGACAAAGACGTGACGGAGAACGTGATTTACGAGAAGTTGCTGAGCGACAAGCTGAGCGCCAATTTGGGTTATGTATATGAGAATGTCGTGGCGCAAATGTTGACGGCAGCGGGGAACAAACTGTTCTATCACACGTGGCCTACAGAGAGTGGCAAGCATAATTACGAGGTTGACTTCCTGTTGTCTAGAGGAGCGAAGCTTTGTCCGCTGGAGGTGAAATCATCTGGCTACAAAACGCACGCTTCGCTGGATGCCTTCTGCATGAAGTTCTCGGCCCGTGTGGGCGAGCGGTTTCTTGTATATACGAAGGATCTGCGCAAGGACGGGACCGTGACTCTTCTACCGGTGATGATGACGATGTTTATCTGACCGAAAGATTAGCTGGAGATATCGGTGCAGTTAACATCTAAATCGTACTGAAGTGTTAGTCTATTGGTTCGAGTGCAAGAAGGGCTGTGTTTGACGCATTATGACTTCTAAATTGCGTTGCCTTACCGGCCTTGGGCTGCTTCGCAGCTTTAGGTCACACAGATGGCACAGATTACACAGATTATGTTTCGTGCATTTTTGAAACTCGTAATTCGAAGAAATTATTTATGTTTGCCGACTGAAATAATGAATAAGGGGAGAGCCATGCATATTCTTTTGGGTTCATTAGAATTTGGCTCTCAGGTTGTTGAAACCTTTTCCCCTGTGCGGGCCTCCATGTGGTTGGATGTGGAGGAATAGAGGTGTTTGTTTCGCAGAGTGCGTTCGCCGATGCCGACAATAAATATGAAAGAATTGAAAAAATTGATATACAGCTGCTAAATGAGGTGAGTGAGAAAGCCAACAGAGGCTGAGTCTTTTGTGATTTTAAGAGGAAAAGTTAAGGTGACAATCTTTAACGATGACGGCTCTATCAAAGAATTTATCATTCTTGACCCCGAAAAAGGCCTGTATGGTGTTGACATCCCCAAGAACGTTTGGCACACATTGGAGTCCTTAGAATCGGACTCTGTGATTTTTGAGTGCAAGGAGGGCCCGTTTGTGCCGCATGAAGTGGAAGGAATGCTTACGCTTCGCTGATGTAAGATGGAAGAGGGAAGAAGGAAGATGTGAGAAGGGAAACTGACCTGAGTGAGAAGCAAAGTGATTATTTAGGTAAATTCAAGATATAATAATGACAACAATTGAGTTATCTATCAACATTGTAATTTCCATAGCTGCTGGCGCAGCTAGTGGATATGGAGTTTTCAAGGTTTTAGGAAAGAAATGGGTTGAGAATTGGTTCGCCAAAGACCTGAAACTCTACGAGCATAAATTAGATGTGCTGAAAACAAAAGATGAAATTAGATTCAACATACTTCATAAAGAGAGAATAGATATTATTAAGAAGTTATATAAACAGGTGTTTGAAATCAATGAATTAAGCATTTATATGATTATGCCTGAGGAAATGCAGAAGCAATTTAAGTTAAATAAAGATGATTTGTTTCAGCAGAGCTACATCCTTACTCATAAACTGCAAATGTACTTACTTGAAAATACTATCTATATTCCAAAAATTCTAGAGGATAGAATAGCTGGTCTGTGCTATACATATAATTCTGCTGCGAGAAGCCTAATGAATGATAGTTCGGAGGAGCATAGAGTAGAGTTGGAGAAGTTTAATCAAGAGAAAATTAGACCGTTGCTGAATGATTTACGGGATGAGTTCCGAAGATTGTTGGGAGTGGAGTTTTATGATAAAATGATAAAGGAGTACAAATAGTTTTTTACATGACCCAAGACGAGCGCTGGATGGCTAAATATAATGAGGTGATGGATTTCATAGAGAAGAACTACAGGAATCCGTCACGACACAGATTGGAAGAACATGATATGCTGAACTGGCTCAAGGCTACAAGAAAAAAGATGAATGCGGGAGAGCTGAAAGCAGATAGGGTAGAGTTGTTTCAGAAGTTGTTGGAGATAGGGGAGAAGTATAGGAGGAAAAACCAATACAAGTGACGTTAGTATTTTGAAGTTGTAAAGATGGGAGCTGTATTAAGGATGCTAAAGGCAAGACATGGTGATGCTTTTGTCTTTGAATGTAACAAAGATGGAAGATCATTTGTCATGGTTGTTGATAGTGGACCAAAACTTTCTATCAAAGATGTTGTGCCCATTATCAAACAACTTGCTCAGATTGACTTATTGGTTTTGACTCATTATGATGAAGATCATATAACAGGATTTATTGAGTATTTTAAACAATATCCAGAAGATGCTCTGAAAATAAAGGAATATTGGTGTAATTGTGCAAATGATATTGAGGTAAACCAAGGAGTGACCATTTCAGCATACGACAATGCAAAATCTTTCGCAGACTGTTTGAGGACAATACTGAAAGAACACAAAGAAGTAAGGTGGGTTGATTTAATAAAAGCTGGGCAAGAGTACCACAACGATTTCGTGGATATAGAAGTTGTTGCACCATCTGAAACTGCTATAATACTTAATAGAGAGCATTATATTGCCGAACAATATCCAGCCATTTCCTACCAAAACATGAAAGATGACCTCGCCATACCATTGGAAGATTTGGCAAAAAGGGAAACCCCAACAAGCAGTCAAATTGTTAATAACTCATCGATTGCCTTTATATTAAGATCAGAGGGGAAATCGTATTTAATGCTGGGTGATGTTATGGCTGATGATATATGTGATTATTTGATTGAAAGGAATTATAGTGAAGAGAAACCTTTACAGGTGGACTATGTGAAAGTGTCTCATCACGGGAGTAAATATAATATTACGAATAAGCTACTGGGTCTTATTAAATGTAACAAATATATTATCAGTACCAATGGTGGCACAGGTCAAGCGTATCATCCCGATAGAGAAACTATTGCCAAGATACTATATCACCCTCGAAGAGATATGAATGAGACTATACATCTCCACTTCAACTATACTTTGGATGAGATCGGAAAGAGAACTGTCATTTTCAACGAAGGTGAAACAGATGAGGCAAACTGCATTGTTCACGAAAACGACTTTGAACTATGATATTGAAAGAAGAAGACAAAGATCTGCTTCGAAGAATTACAGTTAGGACTGCTAATGTCAAGCAGCAAAAAGAAAAAGATAAGGACGAAGTCTGTAATTTCGGCACGGGAACGATTATTGGTTCCGGGGATGATTGCTATGTGATGACGGCAGGTCATTGTGTAGACGGAGTGGATGAAAAGCATATCATAGTAGAGGTCTATAATGGTAATTCTTTTGTCAGTTTGGAAGTGCTGGAAGTTGTGCGTTGTGTGTATAAGCCTGATGAGAATCAAGACTATGCTGTGTTGAGGATAGAGCAACCCAATTCAGATATAGACTATAGCCAGATAATAAAACGTTTTGACTTGACAATCAAGGAAGATTCATATTTTATGATGGCATATCCTCCTGCAGCTAGAGAAGGTCGGTTGTTCGAAGTGAAAAAGAATATTGGTGATTTTTGGGAAGTGGTTGCAGAAGTGAACTGTTCTCATGATGATTTCAAAAGTCTTATCAGCGGCAGTTCGGGATCTGGTATTTTCGTATATCGCCACAACCGTTTTTACTATGTGGGGATGGCGGTGACCACGCGGGATGGTGTAGGACGATTTAATGATGTCAAGGTTGCCAATCCCAGTGTTTTTGACGGCTATTTGCCCGACGACACGAAAGACGTTGATTATTTTGACACGCTGAAGTCGTGGGAGGAATGGAATGACGGTGCCAATGCTGAAACCAGAAGAAGAATTATCAGGGAAAAGAACGTGGCTTGGCTCGATTATCTTACCCGGAAAGCACAGGTGCTTTTTCCTGCTGACTTTGACAAGAAAGTTGATGCCTATATCAAATACTTTTTAAAAGGGCAGAAAATAATCACAGATATGCTTCAGTCGAACCCTTCGTTTGTCAATGATCTTAATAAGATAAACGACAAGTTCTTCGACAAGCTTATAGAAAACCATAAAGTAGACTTTGAGACTTCGGACGGGGCTTATCAGGATTTGAGTCGAATCATAGATGAAATCAAGAATAACGTTGCGCCACGATTCCCTGAGGATAAAGATGGTGTTATAGCCAACGACTATGCCATGTACAGAATAGCAGAACGACTTCTGAATTGTCAACTTGATTATAAGTCGAAAGCATGATAGAACGTGAAATACAAACTGAGAGTACGGCCACCCCATCCGTTTTGAACCCTGTGTACAAAATGATGGTGATACTTTTGCTGTTACTGAAAAACAAATCAGAAAAAGGGGCAAAGGTTTCCAGGATACAGGTTTATCTTTGGGGAATGAGTGGTAGAAAAAACAGACAGATTTTGGCAAACTATAGGGATAGTGGGCAAGTGGGCGAATTGCCAATAACCCCTGACAGACATCTGCGGGTTATTTTGGCCGACGCAGAACAGAAGGGCTTGATCGAGTCGGTTAAGGATGGTCCAAATTCTGTCCGCTATAAAATCACACCGCAAGGCGGTGTTGTCCTCATGCAATTGACGAACACCAATATTTATGGTGAAATTGAAGAAGGGTTGAATGAAATAGGTTATCTGCCCGACAACAAAATTGATAATATTAACTACGTATGGACCTATGATGTATTTTGACAAAATCAGCATATTTGTAGATGCTTACAAAACGGGCTCTCAAGAGGTTGAACATTTTGGCAGGGTGATTCCCCTCAAAAAGGGCTTGAATATTATAGCCGGTGACAACACATCGGGTAAGACCACTTTGGCCAAGTGCTTCTATTATGTCTTGGGAGTAGAAGAGATACTTGACGGGAAGCAAAACACCCAGGCCATGGATAGAAGTGTTTACATCACATTTAAACTGAAAGGCGAAGAGGGAGAAACGGAATCCTATATGGTTGATTCGTCCTGGGTGATTGCACAATTGAGTAATGGCGATGGCAAGACCATCACCGTGAGGCGAATGCTGAAGGAGGGTGACAGGAAAGAATTCAAGGAAGTGGATGTTTATGAATGTTGTCAGGATGAGATAACAGAAGATACACCTCATACATCATACTACTTGCATTATCAAGATGACCATAATGTGAATTTGCCCTTTGGATTTTTCCAATATTTGGCCAAGTTTGCAGGTCTGCCTATTGTCGCTGCACCGACAAAAAGCGGCAAAGAGTATGTTCTTTATCTCAAGACGCTCTTTGCCCTTGACTTTGTGGAGCAGACACGGGGGTGGACGGACTATTTCGCTACCATTCGGGGTTATAACTTTATCCAGCCTCGTCAAAGGATAGTGGAATACGCCCTCGGATTGGGTTTCGATGAGGATGCGGTTACCGTCAAGCAACTCAAAAACCAGAATGAACTGCTGAAAGAAGAATGGGAGAAGCGTGCCAAAGACATTTCACGCCTGCTGACCTATAATAACATGATGGTGAGTGGCCTGTTTGATGATATTTCAAAACAAAAAAGGAAAAAAGAAGACCTGCAGTTTGCAGTTATTGGAGAGAATGATACGCTGCTTAGAGTCTTGCTAAGGATGAAACGGCAAATTGAAGAACTGAACGGTTTGCTGAGAAAGACAGACGACCAACGGTTTGATGATTATAACCGACATCTGGCCGATTTCAATGAAAAGGAAGCGCAGTATGATGATTTCTACAGAAAACTTCAGGACGACTACAACAAGAAAGAAGAAATTGCACGGCAACTGGTTAATATTGAAGAAGAGATAAACAGAAACCAGAATATCAACCATGTGACCAATCTGCTGAACAGCCAGCAGGTCAGGAAATGCCCCACGTGTCATCGTGAACTTGACATAACAGATGATGGTTATTTGAAAATCGGAAGTGAGGAAATAGACAAGAATATCCGATATCTGAAGACCCAACGAAGTTTTTTGAATGGTTTGTTTGAGAGCCTTTGCAAAAATATAGAAGAAAAGGAAATCTATTTGGCTTACTACAAAAAGGTGCTGTTGCAGGAAAAAGAAAAGCTGAACGCTGCCTATAATGAAGTGGCTGATCAGCAGGATTTGCCTTCAGAACAAGTGATGATGCAGATGACTGATCTGAAAATGAAACTGGCCTCTTACGGCAAGGTTGCCGAGCAAGCAAAGAGTATGGTAGAGGAAATGTGGCCTCTCAAAATCGCATACGATAAAAACAGACAGGATATTAAACAACTTGGACCTGACAATGACGATACAGGAAGCAAGGAATTGAACGACTTGCAGAACGTGTTTCGCAAGCTACTGAAATCATTCAGGTATGACAGTAACGACACAAGACTAGTGACGCTTTTATCGGATGACAGGAATTCAAACTATCTTTATTTGCCACAGGCGTTAGTGGGTGGTTTTGAAGAGCATCTTCGCTCGGTATCATCTGCTTCAGATTTTGTTCGTTCTGTATGGGCTTACTATCTGGCTTTGATGAATGAGGGGATACAGCATCCAGGTTTTCTGTTGTTTGACGAACCCTGCCAGCATTCAATCAATGAAATGGACTTGAAAACCCTTTTTGAGAAATGTGCAGAGATGGGTCACCAGATAATCCTTTTCTGCTCATCGGAGCCAAAGACAGAGGAGACCGTTAATGCTGAAAAGGGCGAAGAGGGAGCGGTGAAAACCAACATACAAAATCTAGTGAAGAATCTAGACAAGAACAAATACACCCTTTATCAGATGATGCCGGGAGAAAAAGCAATAACATCATGGCAAACAACAGTTTCAGAATCATAGGAATAAAAGCAGTGATGCCTCACTGGAATGAGTTTCCGGTGAATGCGCCAAAACGTGTTGATAAGGTTGAGGCTATCCAAAAAGTATTATTTGATACCAACAGATGGTTTTATTTCTACAAGGGTGTTGATATTGCTGATGGGAATGCTTCGGTTACAATGACAAGTAATGCAAAAAAAGATTACTCGATTTATGATACCGATAGTCTGAAGATAAGCTTATGCGCGATTGTTGGTAAAAACGGAGCAGGCAAAAGCAGCATGGTTGAACTTCTTGTTCGCACTATCAATAACCTTGCTGCTGCATTACTGGGCGAAGGTTATAACTTTTCGGCTGCGGAACATTTGCATTTCATTGACCATGTGTTTGCCGACGTGTGTTTCCAAATAGGAAATGTGGTGTATATTTTGGAGTCTCATGGCAGACATGTGAAACTGACCTTGTATAGGGCACGGGCGAAACATTATTTTGAATACAAGCCATTCAAAGAGTATAAAATCCTTGACCAAAACAATATATTGGACACGTATATTCCTTTAAGGAAGCACCGTGAGGGCAGAAGAATCCTGAAATCATTGTTCTACACCATGGTGTGTAATTACTCGTTGTATAGTTTCAATTATCTGGATTATCTAACAGAGGCTACTCCGGCTGAACGGCTTAAAGCTTTGCATATTAAGGCATCGGACAAAAATCCACAAGAAGATTCAATATGGCTCAAGGGTATTTTTCATAAAAACGATGGTTACCAAACCCCCATTGTAATACATCCAATGCGAATTGATGGTCGGTTGGATGTGGTAAAGGAGAATGCTCTCGCCAAAGAACGCCTATCTGCGTTGCTGTTTTACAAAGATAGTCATGGTAATTATCCGCTTCGTGTCATCAACGGTAAGTTACATGTGGAAGCTCTTCACATAGAACCCACATCAAACAGGATGTTTGCAGCGGGTGTCATGTTGGAAACCTTGGAGATTACCACCAAACAGAATATAAGCAAGTATTTTGATAATGTAAGAAACTGCATACTCACTTTCTGGGATGAAAAATATGAAATTCTAAGGAAAGGGCAAACGAAACAATTATACGATGATGCATGCGATTATATTGTATATAAGACGCTGAAAATCATAAAGAACTACAAAAAATATCGTCCTATTTTTATCTATTTGAGCAAGGAAAAGTTCCAATATGAGGTTCTGAAAGAGAAGCTGGAACCTTTGGCTCAGGATTACTCGCACATTACCAAAAAACTTCTTCAAACCATTAACTATTTGATTACCGACCTTTATGCGGACGGGAATAACTACTATAACCTTAACTTGCTGGAGCCAGAGTTGGAGCAGAAAGGTATGAAGGTCAGAATAAATGGTCGATATGTGCAGTTAAAACAGAACTTGTTGCCACCTCCTATTTTTAAAGTTGACCTGATATTGACCAAAGGTGATGGCAACGGTACAATACCATTCAGCAGTATCAGTTCAGGAGAACGACAGATTGCCTATACCATCAGCAACTTGATGTACCACTTAGTGAATGTGGATTCGGAATGGAACGACTATTACCGTAAGGATAAAGATCATCTGGAGGTAATCAAATATCACTACATGAATGTGATTTTCGACGAAGTGGAGTTATACTATCATCCTGAGATGCAACGGCAATTCACCAACATCATGATGAAAACTCTGAAAAGTGTTCACTTCACAAATATGAGGGGCATTAATATCATGATGATAACGCACTCGCCGTTCGTTCTTTCGGATATACCAGAAAGTAATGTGTTGTGTTTAGGTGAAGAAAAAAAAGAAGTGACTAAGACGCTTGGTGGCAATATCATGGAAATGCTGAGTAGTTCGTTTTTTATGAACAACTCAATTGGTGATGCTATCAAAGAAGAAGTGGCTGCCATTGTTGACCTGTATTATAAAGCAGTAAGAGAAAGGGCGGACGTTAAAGAACAATATGCAAGCCAGCGTGCTAGGTTTAGATATTTGTGTGAGAATGTGGGTGACGATTTCCTGAAAGGGATGATTACCGGAATGGTTGATGAAATTGCAAAGACGATAAAAAAGGAGAAGTGATGTTTAGGTTTGCGTCTTCCAAAAAACTAGTTGACCTTAAACGGGATTATTTGAGCCAATATAATGTGAAACTGCTTCAAAAGAAGTTGGATATATTGCTGGCGACATATCCTGATATAAAAGCCGTATTACCGAACGATATTACCGCTAAAAAACTATTGGTAGGTGATTTCAAATACTTGGCTAAAGTATATTGTGCTTATACATCTTATTTGAATGGGAAAACAGAAGTTGAGAGAGTAACTATTCGGGCTAAATTTGTAAATGGTGGCTTCAGATACGATAGTCACAAAAACGCTATCAGGAAGTTCTTTATGAATAGTGCAAACAACTTTGAAATTCACAATTGTGTTTATTGTGATTTGGAGGATGTTAGCACTTTCAAAAAAGCAAATGGAACAAAGGTTAGAAAGTTTGAAACTGAGCATGTGTTGGATAAGGGAGAATGTCCTTTGGTTGCTTTGTCGCTATTTAACTTTGTACCGTCCTGTGGGACTTGTAACGGTGCTGCTATAAAGGGTACGAAAACCATTGGAGATACAGAGGCGGAAATTGCCAAATTAAGTCCCAGTGCAGAAGGATATGATTTTGATGCAAAAGTCAAATTTGAGGTTAAGTTTGTCAATCCTAGTACAAATGATTTGAATGCATTGAACCATCCTGATGATTATTTGATTGATTTTGAAGTGAAAGAAGCAATCTACCAAAAAACAATTGACTTGTTCGAATTGAAGCCACGATATAATAATGACAAGGAGAAGAATGAACTTTTATTGTGGCGTGAAAAAAGGAGGAATAATCCCGATAATATTGTGCAGCAGTTTGCTGATATTAAAAAAGTGCCATTTTCTGAAATGTTTGAGGAGATGTTTCAACTCAATTTAAGGCGTAAATGCCACTATCCGATGGAAAAAGCCCGTAGGGAAGTGATGCTTATGGTTTAGTTGTTTTATGAATATAATTCGGAAGTATTATATTCACAGAGATTCAATTAGTTAATTGATTAAAGATAAACATTAGTGTCCCGTTAAAATCGGGACGAGTTAATTATTAATCAAACAACCCCGGAATAAGGGGATCTAATTGCTCTTTGACATCATTGGAATAAGTCTTATCGAACAGTTCTCTAAGCGGTGTCTTGTCCGTGAGTGATATGCTGAGGATTTGCAAGACTTCATAGGTCGAGCGCTTCAACTGCATATCATGCTGTACAATCGCCACGAGGCAGTAGGCAGTGATGGCTGCACTAATCTGTATTCTGACAGCGTTCTCTGTAGTGCCCCAGAACTTCTTGATCTTGAGGTGTTGCTTGAGCCACTTGAAGAACAACTCTATCTGCCATCGGTTCTTGTAGAGGTCGGCAATCTGCTACGCTGTCAAGTCCATCGCGTTGGTCAGGAACAAGAACTCCCTGTCTTGCTCTTCGTCATAGTATCTGACAAGACGCAGATTCTCGTGATAATCCTTGCGGCTCTTATAAACCGTCAGTTCAATCTCTGCATCAGTGAGTATGTTCTTTGGCATCCTCCGCTTCCACCTGACACACCTG
>Ga0310786_10010699_pt1 | contig 11508 bp, 6 predicted proteins | sample AusTroGonzalo_MG_FD_203881 | JGI IMG/M metagenome (GOLD analysis project Ga0310786, IMG submission 203881) | Bovine rumen microbial communities from tropical cattle in Woodstock, Queensland, Australia - Gonzalo_03 (v2) (version 2) | ecosystem: Host-associated > Mammals > Digestive system >... | reverse complement strand
TAGCATCGGGAACCGCATCTGTTAGTGTCACAAAATTGCTTGAATCATCACTTGAAGGCGTTACAGGGGTATCGTTCTTATTTGTGCAGCAAGTTCCTATTAGAACGATGCTACATATTGTAAGGATAGTGGCAATATTTCTTGTTATTTTTTTCTCTGTTGCCATAATTGCTTTGAATTATTAATGCAAATATACGATATTTTTCGATAAGTTGCTCTAATTAATCAATAATTAACAATATTTATACTTATGGGGATTCTATTTAGTTTGATTCATTTCTGACTGATGTGATTTTTATCATTTTGCAAAGATGCGTACTTTTTTGATTTCTGTAGGTAAATATTGTTAAAATACTTGCAATCAGCTACACAATGTCGTATATTTGCAAACGAATTTAGTTAGTAGTTGGTTTTAAAAAACTTTGTTAGTAGATGTTAAACGAATAGTTAACAAAAATGGGGCCCGCAGTTGATGCGCGCCCCTTTTTTTATGAATGTGTTTACAGGGTTACTGTTTAAGCAGCTTCAACTGATGTTGAGGAGCAAGCGCATTGCTGGTCTTCTCGGTATATTCAGAGAGCTTGAGAGTAGCACTTGCAGCAATGTTACGACTACTATTTCCTATACGGAAGGTGTAGGTTCCTGCCTCTGTAAGCCACTGGCTGCCTGCCTCGTCGAAGCTGGCAAGCAAGCGTACAGGAATGGTCATAGTGAGTACTTGGCTTTCGCCGGGTTGCAGCTCACGGGTCTTGGCAAATGCCTTCAGTTCCTGAACAGGTTTCTCCATCTTGTTGACTGGGGCCTGTACATAAACCTGAGCAACTTCCTTACCGCTTACATTACCCGTATTTTTGATGGTTATGCTTACTTCTACGGCTTCCTTCCCCTTTACTTTTACCACAGGCTTTGAGAAAGCAAATGTGGTATAGCTGAGTCCATAACCGAATGGGTAAGCTACGTCGCGGCCAAAGGTATCGAAGTAGCGATAACCTACGTAGATATCTTCGTCGTGGTTGGTGTAGGCATGACCTGGAATAGGCGTCTTGTTGCCTATCATCATTTGGAGCGAGTAGTCGTCGATCTGACCAGGGAAGTTCTTGGTCGAAGCATGGTCGGTGGCAGCGATAGGCCAGGTCATGGTAAGTTTACCTGAAGGATTAACCTTGCCAGTGAGTAGGTCGGCAATTGAATTTCCTCCTTCCATACCAGGTTGCCATGCACATAAAATAGCATCGGGATAGCCGCTCCATGAAGCCGTTTCAATCACGCTACCTGAGTTGATAATCACGATAACTGGTTTGCCAGCAGCATGGAATGCGTTGCAAACATCGGTAATCAGTGCGCGCTCCTCGGGAATAAGATTAAACTCGGTATCGATGTCGCGATCTACACCCTCGCCAGCCTGGCGGCCGATGGTGATGATTGCTGCATCAGCATGATTAACCTCTTTATTAATACAGATGGGATCGAGTCCAATCTCTGGATATTTCTGTTGTCCGAAATACTCGTTCTGATACCATTTGGCTGGGTGACGTTCGGCCTGGAACTTTACACGAGCAAAGGCTATATATTTACGATAAATATCGGTGAGTGTCTCACTCGATTGGATACCGGCATTCTTCAAACCTTCGAGCATGTCGACCACATAGGGTGGGTGAACACAGCCCGAACCTGTGCCACCTGACAGGAAGTCGTATGAGTTCTCGCCAAACAGAGCCACGGTTTTAATGCTGTTGTTCTTCCAAGGCAATGCTCCGTTGTTTTTCAGTAACACAATACCCTCTGCAGCACTTTGGCGTGTGATTGCTGCATGGGCTTTGAAGTCTGGGTTGTTTGATGCGGGATATTTGTGGAAGCTTGGTGTTTTAACAATGTACTCCAGCATGCGGCGCACGTTGCGGTCTACATCGGCAATGTCAAGTTTACCACTCTTCACGCCCTCGATAATCTCGTTGACCTGTGCGGGCTGGCCTGGTTCCATTAAGTCATTACCTGCCTGAACCTCGGTAATGGTGGGCAGACCTTCGCGAATACCAATCCAGTCGGTCATGACAATGCCCTTATACCCCCAGTCGTTACGTAGAATCTTCGTCAGCAGGTCGTGATTGCCCATGGAGAACTGGCCATTGATTTTGTTGTACGATGACATGATGGTCCATGGATTGCTTTCGCGAACGGCAATCTCAAAGCCACGTAGATACAGTTCGCGTGCAGCACGCTGACTGACGCGTTCGTCGACTGCCGTACGATCGGTCTCCTGTGAGTTGATGGCAAAATGCTTGGCACTGACACCTGCTCCCTGACTCTGTACACCCTGAATATAAGCGGCTGCAATTTTACCAGTGAGTAGGGGATCCTCAGAGTAATACTCAAAGTTACGACCGCATAGCGGATTACGATGCAGATTCATGCCGGGACCTAAGATGACGTCGCAACGGTACTCTTTGGTTTCATTACCGATAGCTTCACCAACCCGCTTCACTAACTCTGTGTTCCATGTTGATGCTAAGCATGATCCAATAGGGAAGGCTGTAGCATAGTAAGTCTTGTCGGTACCCTTACGTGTAGGGTCAATACGAACGCCGGCAGGGCCATCGGTAAGTACTGTGGCAGGAATGCCCAGACGTGGAATGGCGGGCGATGTACCTGCTGCTCCAGCTACCAGGTCGGCCTCGCCACCTACTACGGCATTTGCTGCAAAGAAATTGTTTGCACCGCCAACCAGCAGCTTGGCTTTCTCTTCGAGGGTCATTGCCTTGATAACCTCATCGATATTCTTCTCAGAGAGAACCGGTGTGGTTGAGTGATTGTTGTGGGTGGGAACTTGAGAATTTGTAGCCATTGTAAATGTTGTTGCTAATAAGCAAGTTGTTAGTAATCTTTTCATATTGTTGATGCCTTTTAGTTATTTATGAGCAATTTATGGGAAGATGCGGAATTCGTAGCCTTGGTCTTTGAGCCATTGGATGGATTCTGGTAGAGCCGTCTTTAGCTTGTCGATACTCTTCAGTGAATCGTGGAAGGTAATGATAGAGCCATTACGCGCGTACCTCTTTATATTATTAACTACGTCTTCGGCGGTCATCCATTTGGAGTAGTCGCGTGTAACCAAGTCCCACATCACAATTTTGTACTTACGACTAAGCCATGCATATTGCGCCATACGCATCCAACCGTGGGGTGGACGTACATAGTGACTGTGAATATAGGCATTGGCTTTCTCTACATTATAGCTATACTCCTTTACGGTATGGCGTAAACCTCCAATGTGGTTGTGGGTGTGATTGCCTACCTGATGGCCCTCGGCCAGGATACGTTTGTAGAGATCGGGATATTTGCGTACGTTGTCGCCTACCATAAAGAAAGTAGCTCGCACGTCAAACTGCTTCAGTGTGTCGAGGATAAATGGTGTGGCCTCTGGGATAGGACCGTCGTCGAAGGTCAGGTATACTGCCTTCACTCGACGATCCATTCGCCAGTAAGCTCTTGGATAGAGCCAGCGCAAATATATAGCAGGTTGCTCTATAAACATAATTTATTCTCCGTAGGTTCCACCTTTGGCCTCATAGAGGTTGCTGATAGCCTTGAACTGCTTCTCTTTTTCTTTGGCAGCTTTCTCACTCACTGCAGATTGCAGGTTGAGCACCTGGTTCAGAATGTACATGTGAACCAAACACTCTTGTTGCGACATGGCAAAGCGATTGTCGTTCAGTGAGCAGTACCATAACATATATTCAGTTGACTTACGCCACAACTTCTCAATAATCTGCTGAGCTTTCTGGGCCTGGCCTGTCAGTGCATAAGCACGGGCCAAATCCAGTGAACCACTCTGGTAGTCATGAGGAATGTTATAGCTTGGCAGAGCCTTCTCAGCCTTGTCGAGTACAGCTTTGGCCTGCTTGTCCTTTCCCTCCTGAACCAGGTTCATGGCCAGCAATGATAGCAAGCGACGGTGGGTATAGCACATACGCATTACCGTCTCGTCGAGATAGATACCTGGTTTGTCTACACCACCGAACTTGAACTTGTTCATGACGTTGTTATATGTTTTCTCTGTGTCGAAGTTCTTGGCTCCAGGGGCGTTGGTGGTGAATGGGGTGATTCGGTTGGCCAATCCCTCTTGTACAAAGTTGTCGCCCAGGTTCATGTAGTTTTCAGAACCTACTGTAGTGGCTACATAGATAGGACGTGTCCAGTTACATTGGGCAATCATCTCAAGCATCATCAGGTCGCCTTTATAAAGCGCATTCTTACCCTTCAGTGAGATAACCATCTGGTCGGGGATGCTGTCGCTGGCCATCATCATGCCACTCTTGCGAACAGCCTCCTTGTCGATAGTCATATATACTGTGTCGGTAGGAATCACATGCAAATCCTTGTTGGTAGATCGAACCCAATACTTCAGAATGTTCTTCAATTCGAATGGTTTCTCACCGAAGTTCTTCTTGGCTTCCTCTGGATTCTCACTATAAAGTTTCTCTACCTCACTCTTCAGTGATGGATCAACCTGTACGTACTCGTTGGTACCAGCACAATACTCCAGTCGGCTCCAGGTAATGGGCACTGATGGAGAGTCGTAAGCCTGACGACGCATCTGGTCGATATACCAGTCGGTCTGCAAGTAAGACAAGTTACATACACGTGCGTCTGTACGGAATCCCTCAGTATCCTGGTTGTACCAGAGTGGGAACGTGTCGTTATCACCATTGGTGAAGATAATGGGATTACCCTCTTCCTGCAGGGTCATGAGATAGTTCTGACCGAAGTCGCGGCAGCAGTAACGGCCTGAGCGATCGTGATCGTCCCAAGTCTGTGAAGCCATCTGGATAGGTACAAACAAACAAACTATACCTACGATGGCTGCTACGGCCAGAATCTCCTTCTTCAGCTTGCGGTTCAGCCAATCGATAATTGCTGCAACACCCATACCACACCAGATAGCAAAGGCATAGAATGATCCGGCGTATGCATAGTCACGCTCACGTGGTTGCATAGGTGTCTGGTTCAGATAGATAACGATGGCCAATCCTGTCATGAAGAACAGGAAGAATATTACCCAGAATTGCTGGATGCCTATAGGCTCCTCTACTGTCTTTTCTACGCCATTAACAACAGTCTTGCGCTTGCGGGTGTACCAGGCTTGCCAGAACATTCCTAACAATCCCAGTATCAATGGCATACAATAGAATACATTGTGGCCCTTGTTCTCCTTCAACTCTTCAGGCAGCAGGTTCTGATCGCCCAATCGCGCATTATCGATGAACGAGAATCCTGTAAGCCAGTTACCATGTTCCAGTTCGCCGTTGCCCTGAATATCATTCTGTCGTCCGGCAAAGTTCCACATGAAGTAGCGCCAGTACATGAAGTTACACTGATAGCTCAGGAAGAATCGTAGATTCTCCAACTGCGATGGTACCTTTACCATCATCTGTTCGCCACAACGGTCGTATGGCACCTGTGAACCGTCAACGCCACCCATCCAAGATTCATAGGCGGCCGCATGTCCGGCATCATACATTCGTGGGAACAGCATATTCTGTGCATACTTGTATTCGTCCTTGGTGCGTACTACAAAGTATGAGTCTTTCTCATCGGCTGTAGCTTTTTCTTTACGCTGGTATACGGGCTTACCCTTACTCATCACAGGTTTGCAGTAGTTGCCGTCCTGCTCGAGTGCAACCTGCGATGTGTAGGCTGGACCATAGAACAATGGGCGTTGGCCGTATTGCTCACGTCCCAGATAGTCGCCCAATGTGAAAATATCCTCTGGCGAATTCTGGTCCATAGGTGGGTTAGCCGATGAACGGATGACGATGAGTGCATAGCTTGAGTAGCCAATCATCAGCATCAGCATGCAGAGCAACATCGTGTTCTTCATGCGTGCAGTAATGAGTAACTGCTTGTCTACTGTGTATTTGAGCAGGAACCACAGAGCAACTAAAACCACGGCACCAATAAGGAATGCTGACCAACCCCATCCGTAGAATGGAATACCCAACATACCTACCGACAGCAAGAAGGCTAAGTTCTGTATAGACAGAGAATGCTTCTGTGTCTGGGTTTCGTAAACAGCCCAGATAACACATGATACCAGTAGGATGATATAAATAATCTCACCTGTATTGAATGGCATGCCGAGCGTGTTTACAAAGAAAAGCTCAAACCAGCCACCTACGGTAATGATACCTGGTACTACACCATAAAGCACTGCAGCCAAGATAACTCCCGATACGCCTAATGCAATGAGCGAACCTTTTAGGTTAGCATTAGGGAAGCGACGATAGTAGTAAACCAATACAATGGCTGGAACGCACAACAGATTCAGTAGGTGTACGCCGATAGAAAGGCCTGTCATATACATAATCAGAATCAGCCAACGGTCGCTATGAGGCTCATCGGCCTGATCTTCCCATTTCAAGATGAGCCAGAATACCACTGCGGTAAAGGCTGAAGAGTAGGCGTAAACCTCGCCCTCAACAGCTGAGAACCAGAAGGTGTCGCTAAAGGTGTATATTAAGGCACCTACCAAGCCAGACGCTTCGATGGCAATTAGTTTGGGCAGAGTCAGCTCGTTCCAATCATTGATAAGCAATCGGCGTGTAAGGTGGGTAATGGTCCAGAATAGAAACAGAATACACGTGGCCGACAGTAGAGCACTCATGGTATTTACCATACGGGCCACCTGAGTGGCATCGCTGGCAAAGTGTGAGAATAAGTTGGCTGTCAGCATAAAGAACGGTGCCCCAGGTGGGTGTCCGATCTCCAGTTTGTAACCAGTGGTAATAAATTCGGGACAGTCCCAGAATGAGGCTGTTGGTTCAATGGTAGAACAATAGACAAAGGCTGCTATCAGAAATGCCAGCCAGCCTAACGTGTTGTCTACTAATCTGAATTGTTTCATTATAATTATTATTTGTCTTTAATGTTAAAATTCAATTTCAGTGGTGCAAAGGTACTAAATAAAATTGATAATCGACAATGGATAATTGATAATTAACTTACATAAACAGTCCGGCACCATAGATTAATACCACATAACGGAACAATTTCCCCAATGTGATGGCAGTGAAAGTTATCACTACATTCGAACGCATGAGTCCTAAGGCGATGGTGATAGCGCTACCAAGTACAGGCAGGAAAGCGAAGAATCCCATCCATGCACCATGTCCTGCAAGGAACCGGTGCGCTTTGTCTAAGTCTTCTTTTTTTACATGCAGGTATTTCTCTATCCACTCTATTCTTCCCATTCTGCCTACGCCGTAGTTGAAAACGCTACCTAATACATTGCCTATGGTTCCGTAAATCATCAAGGTCCATGGCTCCAAACCGGTAGCCATCAAACCTACCATCACAGCCTCGCTTGAGAATGGAAAGAAGCTGCCAGCAAGGAATGCTGCCAGCAACATTCCCCAGTAGCCGTACTGTGTTAAGAAACTGATTATAAAATCCATAGGTTCATGCCTGTAAGGAACAGAATTGTAGCTATTGTTACTATGTAGAAAATGTTGCTTATACGGGTATGCGTTAGCGAGAAAAAGTGAGCAGCAATAGGCGTTACTGCGATCGTCATCATACCAATAAACGTATCGTATTTCTGTGGTTGTAGAGCCAAGAGTACGACACTGTAGAGGGAGAGCATGATGAGACTGTAATAAATCTGGCGTACACGAATCTTATCCATATAGCTGGTCGTCCAGAAGTGGATACTGCCCACAATAAATAGCACTGCAAGCAGACCAAAATAGGCCCATTGTGAAGTGGTTACCGTGGAATAATCGGCATTCCATTGTATTTCAGTAAAGCGCTTCAGAAAGTCAAGAGCTATCTCAGGTTGATACCTGTTTTGATATATCTGCCACCCTGAATATAGCCAATAGGGGGTTACTATACCAATCAGTGCAGCAAAGAATGTGCGAAAACCAAGCGAGTAGATGGTGGTGGCCATCAGAATGAGATAGATGGGTACAAATAGCAGAAAGTATGGTTCCAACAAACTCATGAGACTGATGAGTAAAAAAATGTAGAAAGTTTGTCCCATTGTGTTCTGGTCCTGATAGCAGGAGAATAACAATAATAGCGACAAAACAGTACATAGTAGTTCTGCAGCCCCGAAAATGGAAGGGAACAACCATGTTGCCGAACAGTATAACAATATTAAAAATACCGATACCGAACGGCTATAGATTCGAATCAATAGGTTGATGTTGTTCAGATGCATCATTGTGTAAACCGATGCAAAGAAACAGGCGAATTGGAACCACCATCCCTGATGTACTACCCCTGCCAACAGCCAGATGCCGACACCATACAGGATGGTGATCGGCAACGTGCGTCGACTCTCAGCTATCTTATTCTGAAACCTCTTCATTACAAATCGGCTCCGATGTCACGACGGAAGTATTTGTCGGTAAACAGAATTTTCTGTGCCTCTTCGAAAGATTTCTGTAAGGCTTCGGCCTTGTCCTTTCCGTACGATGATACTGCTATCACACGTCCGCCGGCAGTTACTACCTTGCCGTCTTTCAGGGCTGTTCCACTGTGGAATACAATGCTACCTTCAACGTTCTCAATACCTGTAATTGTATAACCTTTCTTGTATTCCTGTGGATATCCACCAGATACCAGCATGACACATACTGCAGCACGCTCGTCGAATTCAATGGCGTGCTTGTCCAGGTTGCCATTGGCCACACCCTCAAACAGGTCAACAATGTCGCTCTTCAAGCGAAGCATCACGCTCTCTGTCTCTGGGTCGCCCATTCGGCAGTTATATTCTATTACGTATGGCTCTGGCTCTTTGGTCGGAGTGTTAGTGCGGTTGATAAGTCCGAAGAAGATAAAGCCCTTGTAGTCGATTCCATCAGCGGCCAATCCTTCTACTGTTGGGCGTATAATGCGATCCTCCACCTTCTGCATCCATTCCTTGGTCGCAAATGGTACAGGAGTAACGCTACCCATACCACCTGTGTTTAAGCCAGTATCGTGTTCGCCAATACGCTTGTAGTCCTTGGCTTCGGGCAGAATCTTGTAGTTTTTACCATCGGTCAATACGAATACCGAGCACTCGATACCAGCCATAAACTCCTCGATTACCACGCGGCTTGAGGCGTTGCCGAACATTCCGCCCAGCATCTCTTTTAACTCCTTTTTGGCCTCATCGAGTGTAGGAAGTATCAGAACTCCCTTACCAGCACACAGTCCATCGGCCTTGAGGACGTAGGGGGCTTCGAGTGTTTCGAGGAACTTCAATCCTTCTTCCAGATGCTCGCCATCAAAAGTCTGATAGCGCGCTGTGGGGATGTTGTGGCGTAACATAAAGGCTTTGGCAAAGTCTTTTGAGCCTTCGAGCACGGCACCTGCTTTTGATGGACCAATCACAGGTACGTCCTTTGTGCGATCGTCGGCCTTTAGATTATCGTAGATACCTTTTACCAATGGATCCTCAGGTCCCACTACCACCATATTGATGTTCTTCTCTACTATAAATGCTTTGATGGCTTCGAAATCATCGGCCTTTATGGCGACGTTTTCACCACAATTACTTGTACCTGCATTACCTGGGGCAATGTAAAGCTTCTCGCATTTATCACTCTGAGCAATTTTCCAAGCCAAGGCGTGCTCACGTCCGCCGCTTCCTAACAGTAAGATTTTCATATTTTTATTTTAAGTAATCTTCAAAATATTGGGTTATTCTCTCGTGCAGATGAACTGAAGCATGTCCGCGCATGTTGTGCTCCTCGCCTGGATAGGCAAAGAAGTCGGGCTGTGTGCCGGCCTTGATGCAGGCATCAAGGAAACTCAGACAGTGCTGTGGTACTACAGTATTGTCGTTGTAGCCTGTGATAATCTGCAACTTGCCTTTCAGATTCTTGGCCTTGCTAATCAGACTACTCTTGGCATACCCCTCAGGGTTATCTTGTGGCGTGCCCATATAACGTTCTCCATACATGACCTCGTACCACTTCCAATCGATAACGGGACCACCGGCTACACCTACCTTGAATACGTCGGGGTAGTTGGTTATCAGTGAGATGGTCATAAAACCACCGAAGCTCCAGCCGTGAACACCCAAACGGTTCATGTCAACGTATGGCTGTTTTTTAAGGAACTCAACGCCCATCATCTGGTCCTGCATTTCTACCTGACCTAACTGGTGGAAAGTGGCTTGTTCAAAGTCGCGACCACGATTCTCCGATCCACGATTGTCTATAATAAATATAATGTATCCTTTCTGAGCCATATAGGTCTCCCACGAACGGCTGGCCCAATGCCATGAGGCGTCTACATTATGAGCATGTGGACCACCATATACGTAAACTACTGTTGGGTATTTCTTGTTGGCATCAAAGTCGGCAGGCTTTACCATTCTATAATATAAATCGGTGGTGCCGTCGGCAGCCTTGATACAACCATTCTCATAGATAGGCTGCTGGTATGCTGCCCATGGGTCGGCTGCGTTCAGTAGGGTGATAGGTGATGGACGATGCGTGTTGGTTACCTGTATGCAGTTGGGCACTGTGGGTTCCTGGTGCTTGTCGAACATCATTGCACCTGATGCTGAAAGCTCACCATGGTGTACCCCTTTGCCATTATCCAGCAGTGTGCGTTTGCCATTGCTGATGTTTACAGCCCAGATATTACACTGAAGTGGTGACTTCTCGTTCGATGCGATAATCACCGTTTTGTCTTTCTGGTTGAACCCTAATACATCCATGACAACCCACTTGCCGTTGGTAATCTGTTTCAGCTCTTTTCCGCTTTTGTCAAAAAGGTACAGGTGATTGTAGCCGTCCTTCTGACTTTGCATGACAAACTTATTGGCATCCCATGGTAGGAATACGATGGGGGTCTGTGGCTCCACATATTTATCTGAAGTCTCACGATACAGTTCGGCTATTTTTTCTCCTGTTGCAGCATCGTACGATACCAAACGACAGTCGTTCTGTTTGCGGTTTAGTTCAAACATGTAGATGGTCGTCTCGTCGGGACTCCAGGCTATGTTTGTGAAATAGCGGTCGGTTGGGTCACCGGCTTGCAGATATATGGTCTTGTCGGTCTTCAGGTCATATACACCCACGGTAACCTTGTGGCTGGTCATGCCTGCCATGGGGTATTTGTCGGGCTCATAGCTGGCCGAACGAGGGAATATATCTACCTGAGGATAGTCGGTAACCATACTCTGATCCATGCGATAAAAGGCCAATCTGTTGCCCTTGGGGCTCCAGAATGTGCCTTTTCTGATACCGAACTCATTGCGGTGTACGCTCTGTCCGTAAACTATCTCGCGACTTCCGTCGGTGCTCAGCTGGTGCTTCTTGCCATTGCCGTCGGCTACGTACAACTGACTATTCTCAATCCATGCTGTGGCACGCGATGTGGGATTCCAGTCGTTAGCAGTCTGACCAGATATGCTGTCTTGCCAAACAATCTGCTTAGCTTCGAAGTCCAGAAGGATGAATGCTTTCTTGTTGCCTAAGGCTACAATGGGCTTGCCAGGGTAGGGGAATG
>Ga0310786_10010698_pt1 | contig 11508 bp, 11 predicted proteins | sample AusTroGonzalo_MG_FD_203881 | JGI IMG/M metagenome (GOLD analysis project Ga0310786, IMG submission 203881) | Bovine rumen microbial communities from tropical cattle in Woodstock, Queensland, Australia - Gonzalo_03 (v2) (version 2) | ecosystem: Host-associated > Mammals > Digestive system >... | reverse complement strand
CGTCTGGGTGCCGCCGCAGATCGCGGTGTCACGCGGGACGAACACCGCCTGGGGGTCGGTCGTATTGGTAACGTAAATCATAGTTACCCCCAAATATAGAAGGCGGGATTTTCGTAAAAAGAAAAGGGACTCCGTGGTGGAATCCCTTTCCGGCGTGAAAGAGTTTAGGTTTAGACCGGGATGGTGCCGGTGAACTCCATCGGCATCTCCTGGGAGTTGTCGCGCAGGGTGATGGAATAGCCGTTTCGGTCGGCGCGGGCGGTCCCGGTGAGACCGTCCCCGGCGTTGATGGTGATCGGTTCGTCCTTTCCGAGGAACCAGACCTTGCCGTTGTTGTCTTCGACGAAGGCCGCCAGCTCGCCCTGGGCGAGTGCGGTGATCTCCAGCCGCTTGGTCGTGTCCATACGGTTGAACACCATCAGGAGGTCGGACTCCACGTAGGTGGTGCCGTTCTCTGCGTTGACGGCGTAGTTGGAGGAGAGGGAGGACGTGCCGCGGGCGAACTCGTACTTCTTGAACTTGGCGGAGTTCAGCATCGTGATGGCGGTGATGGCACCGGAGGTCACGGTGATGGAATCCACGTCTGCCGCGTTCGCAAGCCACACGACCTTGATGCCGCCCATATTGGACAGGCAGTCCCGGCTGATACCGGCGAGTGTTTGGGTGCAGGCCATATTTGCTTTCGTTTTTAGGCGTTAATGAAAGAGGGCGGGGTGTTTCCCCACCCTCCGGGTTTTATGCGTTCTACGCGAAAGGAAACGGGGTCTAACCCTCGCCTCCGTCATCAGCGGCGGGAGCAGCGCACGGGCAGGTGCCGAGAGGAGTCGGGGCATCGTCCATCACACCCCAGGCGATCTGTTCGCCGAAGTGATAGGCCACGCCGCTGACCCACTTCACCTGATAGCGGAAGACGCGGTTGTCGTTGCTCCACCACAGGTCGATGGCCTCGCTGTCGTTCTGCATATCGCAGCCGTAGACGAGGTTCTCGCCGAAGGTGCCGACGATGGCGTTGGTGCCGGCAAGACCGGCGGTCTTGATGACGCGGACGTCGGTGCCGGGCAGGAGGAACTCCTCGGCGAAGCCGTTGCCCATATCGTAGTGATAGTAGTTCAGGACCGTCAGGTCGTTGAGCAGGGCGCGGAAGATGGCCGGATCGACGAAAATCTTGCCGCCGCGCTCCAGGGCCGCTTCAGGCATCTGGAAGTACACGGCCTTGACCGCGTCGTAGGCGGAGGTGACGCCGGTCAGGGTCACGGAGACGACACTGGCGTCTGCGGAGAACTGGGCGAGGAAGCCGTCGATCGGGTCGGTACCGGCGGAGTCGGCCTGCCAGATGAGGGTCTCGATGCCCTTGCGGATCTGGCCGAGGAGGGCCTCCATAATGTAACCCTCGAACGGGAGTTCGTTCTCGGTGGCCTTGACGCGGACGCGCCACTCGCCCCACTTGCCGAGCAGGGTCTCCGGGCAGATTTCACCGTCCACCTTGATGACGGCGCACTCGATGGCCTTCTGCCCCAGGGTGATCTCGTCCAGCGGATTGAAACCGCAGGAGCTGCCGTCCTGGAAGTTGGCTTCCAGGGCCAGGTAGTTCAGGTACGCGGACTTCTTGATGCCGGTCTGGATGCCGATGTGACGGCGGGTGCCGTCGTTCGGGAGACCGAAGGAGGCGATCAGGAGGTCATTGTTCACGGCCACGTAGTCGGGCAGGGAACTGACGAGGAAATTGGTAACAGCCATAATTGTTTAGATTTTAGGAGTTTCGTTTTGTCGGGAAATATCGTATTGCGATATGCCGGAAGATTTTACTTGTTCAGGGCGGCGAACTGGGCCAGCCGGTCCAGTCCCTTGACGCCGGTCTTGCGGCTCTCGCCCTCGGTCCGGACTTCGTCGTGCGCGGGGACCGCGGTGGGGATGCGGGACATCTCCTCCATCCTCCGGGTGAGTGCTTCGACCTGGGAACGGAGTTCCTCGTTCTCCTTGCGGAGTGCTTCCATCTCCTCGTCGCGGCGGTCCTCCGGTGCGACCTCGGCCTCCGGGTCACGGATTTCGGAGACGCGGCCTTCCACGACCACGATCACCTTGCCGTCCTCGGTGCGGTACTCTCCGTCCGGTGCGGGGATGCGGTTGCCTTCCTCGTCACGGATGAAGACTTCGTCCCCGGCCTTCAGGTCCTCGTCCTCGTTGTTCCACTCCAGCTTGCCCTTGTCGGTCTCGACCATACGGACGTCCTCGGCTTCTTCGACCTTCTCCACGGGTTCCTCCGGGGAGACTTCGGCTTCGGGGTCGCGGATCTCCGCCACCTTGCCGCCTTCCACGACGATGGTCTTGGCGTCGCTGGTTACGTACTCGCCGTCCGGGGCCGGTTCGCGGTTGCCCTCGCGGTCTTCGATGTAGACGTTGTCGCCCGCCTTCAGGTCTTCCTCGCCGTCCCAGGCCAGGATTCCGCGGTCGGTGGACACGTTGCCAAAGGCGGCGAGCATCTTCGCCAGGGCCGCCTTGAATCGGTTGATCTTGCTCATATTGTTGGAATGATTGATAGGATTTCTTTCTTGACCTGCCGTGCGAACTCGTCCACGGTGTCCTTCGCCATCTCCCGTGCGGCCTCCTTTTCGGTCTCCGGGATGAAGTCGAACACGCCCTCCAGGGAGAACCCCTTGTACGTGCCGTCCTTCACCGCGTCCCACACCTTGTCGTTCAGGACGTGGAACTCCGCGAAAAGACTGCCGTCCGCCACGTCCGGGAATCCCTCCGGATTAACCCCCCCGGCGGTGTCCTTGATGAACCACTGGACCATCTGCACGTCTTCCACGTCGGTGGAGTGCATCACGTTCACCCTGTTCTGGAATCCGTCGGCCAGGTATTTCTCGGCCATCTGCCGGATGGTCTCCGGCTTGTAGACGATGTAGTACTCGCCCACCCTCTCGTCCCTGCGGTAGATCGGGAAATCCGCCCGCATAACGACCCCGTAGACGAGCCGTTTCTCCTCGTCCTGGATGGAGTACATCTGCATCCTCCGGACCGCGTCGAACGCGAGGAAATCGGTCATCACGGCGGGTTCGTCGACCAGCGATATTTTGAGCATCCCGGTGTCTTCGTCCGAGATGAGGGCGTCGAATACGGGTAATCCCCCAATAGTTACCATAGAGTTCGCTTTTGGGGGATATATCGTATTTCGGTATTTTGGAAGAATCCGTTAGAAGGAGGACTCCGCGACCTGTGTCTTCGCCGTTCTTCCGGCTGCTTCGATGTCGCTCTGGAGGATGTAGACCTTCTGCGGCTGGGAGGCGCGGTTCAGGGCCGTCTCCGCGGATGCCCCCGTCGTGACCGTGGTCGGTGCGACCGTCTCCAGGGCCGGTGCGGACACCGTGGCAGGAACGTCTGCCGTGGCCGTAGGCGCGGAATCCTTCGACACCTGCGTGGCCTTAATCTTGGCGATGTTGGCGATGCCCGCTGCCACCACCGCGGCGGCGTTGATCGCGCCCACGATGGGACCGGCGATCGGGCCGAGGGACTGGGCCGTGCTGAAGGCGGTCACCGCGCCGGAGATCATATCGATCGTGGCTGCGGCGATACGGAGGTTCTTCGCGGCCTTGACGGATTCCTCGGAAGCATCGTCCCCGGACTCCAGGGCCTCGGCGACGGAGGACATCAGGCCGGACACGCCGGATGCGTATGCGGACATCACCGCCATCTTCTTCTTCGCCGCCTCCTGCGCGAGCTTGACGGACGTCTCCTGCATCACCCGTTCCCCTTCGAAGTACGCCTCCATCTCCGCGTCTATCTCCGCCATATTCCCGGCGATCAGGTCGTCCACGAAGGACTCCTCCTCCTGGCGTTTCCGCAGCCGTTCCGCCGCCGCCTTGTCCGCCTTCTCCAACGCCCTGGCGATGATCTCGTCGATGGACTCCTCTGCACCCTTCGCCACTTCCTCGATGATGGCCTTCCCGGTGTCGCTGGCCTCCTTCTTGCGCGACCGTGCGCCAGCCATAAACGTGTCGGCCATCGCCTGTCCCGCTTCATAGTTGGACTTGAAGGCCACGCCGCCCTTCATCTCCGCCGCGAACGCCTTCGCCGCGTTGCCGATGCCCTTCACGCCCTCGTCCTGGAACACCTTGATTGCGGCGGCGATGCCCTTGAACGGTGCCACCACGAACTTGATGATGGCGTTCCCGACCCCGGCCAGTCCGTTCACTATCTTGGAGATCAGGCCGTTCGACGTGACGAACTCCGTGACCTTCCCGATGATGTCGGTGAGCAGTTCGATGACGGTGTCCATCACGCCCATAAAGAAGTCCGTGATGGGTTTCAGCGCGTCCATCGCCTTCTTCACGGCCTTCATCGCGCCGTCGTCCTCCTTCAGGCCGTTCGCTATCTGCACCAGCATCGGGGAAAGCAGGCCGATGATGCCGATGATGGGGTGCTTCGACATCAGGCCCATCGTCCCCTCGATGTCGCGCAGCGGTCCCTTCACCTTGTCGAGTCCGGACGGCAGGTCCTTGATGACCTCCTTCATCGCCTTCGACGTCTGGTTGAAGTAGTCGCCGACGTTGCGCTGGAAGTCTCCCTTCATCGCGTCCAGCCGCTTCAGCTCCTCGTTGATCTCCTTGATACGACCGCCGATGTCCGCACGTTCCGCCTCGTCGGTGGTTGCCCGGAACTCCCGCTTCAGGTTCGCCATCTGGTTGACGAGGGAGTTGTAGGACTTGCCCTCCTCGTCCACCGCGTCACGGAGCTGTTCCGCGGTCGCGGTCGTACCGTTCATCGCGGCACGGAGCAGGTTCTGCCCTTTGATGACTTCCTTCAGCTGCTCCTGATACTGGCCGCTGCCGACCTTCATCTTGTCCAGCTCCTTCTTCGCGTCTGAGATTTGCTGACGCAGTTCCTTCAGGTTGGTGATGGCGTCAACGGTGATTATCTTGACTTCTGCCTGGTCTGCCATAGTTTAGTAGCTTGTGTAATTGGTTGTATCTTGCACCTTCACGAACTCGCACTTGGTCGGTCCGGAGGTGGTGAGGGAATGGTCTATGATTCGATTCAAACTCCAGATCGCGCCGTCGAAGGCGTAGAACTGCCGGAACAGGTTCTCGTTCACCTGGAAGCCGCGCAGGTCCACGTAGGCCGTCACTACCGCGGAGTCGTCGTCGTATCGGTCGGCGATGTACTTCTCCCAGTAGTTCGGGAACAGCGGGGCCGATGCGGAGAGGGTCGCCCACGGTATCTGGATCTCCGCAGGGTTGCCCCAGTCCACGGAGTCCGTGACCGTTGTCCCGTTGAACAGGTAACGCCCGAAACGCGGGATGGAGGACAAGGTCCATCCGTTCTCATAGTCGCACCAGCCGGGCATCCAGCACGGGTTGTTCGCGTTCAACGCGAGCATCGGGCGCGTATCGTCCGACAGGGTGGTGTGCGCCGGCACCGTGTACATACCGTCGAAGAAAAGCAGCACGTCCCGCCCGTCCAGGTGTCCGTTGTCCGTACCGTGGAACTGCATCAGGGGGAACTTGTCGTGCATCGGGTAGGACGAGTTGACCCAGGACTTCGCCGCCGCGGGAAGCTGCGGCAGGTCGTAGTCCTTCGTCTCGCCGCCCTTGTACAGGGTGTACTTGCCGCCGCCCAGGAACACCGCCGGGATGGGGTTGCCGAACACCGATACGTTGCAGAAGAACTTGGAGGTCTCGACCACGTCACACCCGTTCTGGAAGATGATTCCGTCCGTGAGACTCTTTTCGCTGGCGTCGAACTCGTACCCGGTGTTCACCCGGTACTGGCCGTATGGACGCCCGTACTTGTTCTCATAGTATTCCGCATACTCGCCGTCGGCCTCGTTCCCGAAAAGATACCACATCGCGTCGAAGGTGTACGGGATCTTCGTGATGCCCTTCGACCGTTCGATTCTCCCGGACAGGTCGGTCACGGTTGACGTGTAGAAGTTCTTCCGGAGCAGCAGGTCCACGACCTTCGCGTCCTTGTGGACCAGCATCTGGAATCCGAACATCTTACAAAATGAAAGCAGATAGTCCGCCGGGGAGTGGTCCCCGGAGAGGAGCTGCGCCTGGGTGACGGTCGCGCCGGTGCGGACCGTGGAGGACGAGACCACCGTGCCGGTGTGCGAGCTGTTGTCCGGGTCGGCGTAGATGGTGACGGACTCGCCCTCGGTGAAGTCGTAGGAGTTCTCCGGCCACATCAGGGACGGGTCTCCCGCGCCGCGTAGGTTGCCCCAGGACATCGCCTTCACCTGCATATCCACGTACACCTTCGAAACCCCGTACTCCTGGAACTCGAACGTCGGGTCGAACCAGTTGCCGTTCTTGAACCACGCCGTCCCCTTCTCGATGTAGTCGAACACTTCGTCCATCTGCGTGTACCCTTCCGGGGCCTGCATCGTGCTGACCCGGTAGACGATCGTCTTGATGGTGGCGTCGTTGGAGTCCTTCAGGGTGACGGTGAATTCCAGGTAGTTGAGATAGTAGCCGGGGTTGTCGTTCGTGGGACTGCCCGCCGCCCAGTCGTCCTCGCAGTGGAGGACGTACCGCTGCCCGTTCGTGCCGCCCACTTCGTCCATCACGTATCGCAGACGGATGGAGTACATCTTCGACAGGTTGCCCCCGTCCGTGACGGTCATATCCGTGCCGATGGACGCGAGCTTCGTATAGGTGGAGGACGTCTCGTCAATGTTCAGGTCGGTGAGCTGCGGCAGGGTGATCCAGGTCTTGGACCAGTAGTAGAAATGCGCCCCGTCCGAATCGTAGAACTCCGGGTCTACGTTGACCGTCCAGCCGCCGTTGTTCGCGGAGTTGCAGATCGCCTGGATGACGTTCTTCAGGCGCAGCACGGGCCGCTGGAGATAGGAACGGTAGTCCTTCGCCTCCTGCTCCGTCACTTCCGAGTCCAGGGTGACGAGAGACAGGCCGTTGAACGCGGAGTAGCCCCCGTCCCTCTCCGGCAGTCCCGCGGTCAGCGCGTGGACGATGCCTTTGTTTGAGTCGAACGGTTTGCTCGGTTTCCCGTTGTAGCACGGGGCGAAGTTGATGATGGTCCACTTCCCGGACTGGTCGTCGTCCGCCAGGGACTGCCACGCGGCAGCCACCGTGGTACGGTTGATCGTGAATCCCAGGTCCTCCCCGAAGTTCAGGTCCGCGAGGGTCATCTTGTCCCCGTTGACCTTGTAGCTGATTCCGTACAGGAACGAGCCGAGGCCGCCGTACAGGGTGACCTTGTAGGCCCGTTTCCTTCGCGTCTGCTCGATTGAATCCAGCTTGATGTACCCGGATTCGATTATCTCGTTGGTGTCGTTGTAGAGGACGAATGAGGTCTTCCGCGTGGGGTCGAAGTAGATGCCGTCCTCGTTCCCCGCGTTGTACTGGGTGAGGCGGTCGTTCCGGTGGATGAACCCGAAGATGGCGTCGTTCGCGGGCGTCCCCTTCAGGGTGATCTGCCGGGAGAACGAGTTGCGGACGATGGTCGGGTTCGTCAGCTCCTCCTGCGTGTAGTTCAGCAGGATGAAGGACGCATCGTCCAGGTCGGCCTGCCTGGTGCCGATGAACAGCTTCACCTTGTTCCTCATCGTGCGTACTTGTTCTGGGCCACCTTCACGGAGATGGTGTAGTTAATCATCCCGGTAGTCCGGACCTTCACCTGGTAGGCGTTCGTGTCGATGATGGCCGGGACCATCACGGACGGCTGGGTGAGGTCGCAGAAGAACACGTCCGGGGAGTTCAACAGGTACGGCATCCTGGAGGACTCGTCCTCGGTCAGGTAGCCTGTGTTCATCGTCCAGCTCTCGGTGATCTCGTTCTGGAAGTCCCAGGTCTCCCGTCCCTGGACGGTGTTGTCGTAGTCCGCCACGAACGTGTCACGGGACACCGCGACGTTCTTCTGGCAAAGGCCCTCCATCAGCAGGTGGTCGTACCCGCCGAAGGGATTCTTGTAGTACAGGACGTACTGCGGACACTTGGTCGTCACCTTGTAGGAGGCGAGGCCGATGGTGAACGAGGTCAGGGTCTTGCCGGAGTAGGTCACGTAGTCCGCGACGGGGAACTGCTTGCACTGCGCCCCCGCGTGGGTGAGGGAGATCTTGAAGGCGTCCGACGTGGGCGTCACCGTCCCCAGGGTGAGGTTGCGGGCCGTCCCCTGATAGTTGCAGACCGCCGTCACGTCTCCGGATGCGTAGCGCGTCTGGTACACGACCTGCCGGAGGTCCACCCTGCCGGTGATCGGGAAGGCCATCCCCATCGTGGACGGGTCGAAGGACGGGTCGTAGCTCCAGTCGTCGTTGAACTGCACGGTCTCCACGGTGGACCAGCTGCTGCCGTTGGAGGAGGACTGCACCGTGAACGACATCGGGAACGTGACCGCGGAGGGCGTGGTTATCGGGACGGACGCGGGCCGCTGGGACATATAGTCCGCGCACACGTCGTTGATGCGGACGTACAGGGTGCCGGAGGACGCGGCGCGGTACGCCCTGCCGGAGTAGATCGTATTGCCGCCTACCTGGATGCGGAAGTAGCGGTTGGAATACGAACCGAGACTGGAGAAGTGATCCTTCCAAATGGGGACTGCCATATCGTTTTCTTTTTGGGGAAATATAGAAAACGGCCCCCGTGTAATCGGGAACCGTTCCTACCAGGTGAACACCGCCCTGATATAGTCTCCTATGTCTCCGGACAGGGCCTCGGAAATCCTTTCGTAGTACACCGGGAGGACCGCCTCGCGTGTGGTTTCGAACCCGTGCGTCCCTTCCGTTCCCTCCCTTGCTATCTTCCGCGAGACGAGGAAGGCCAGCTGCTGGGGTGTCGGGATGCGTCCGTTCCCGTCCGGTCGGGGCAGCAGGGGTTTTATCTCCACCCAACGGAGGATGGCTGACCGTGGCGGCCAATGGGGCCGCGTCCCTTCCTCCAGGTACTTCCAGTACTCGTTCATCTTCAGCGACGCGGTGAACGTATGCTCGTCCACCTTCACCACGGTGGTGATGGTGTCGGACAGCCGGTTCTCCCCGTACTGCGTCGGGTGTCCGTGCTTGTTGAGCTGGTCTATGTACCCGGCCCGGACGTCCTGCGCCAGCTGCTCCAGGACCGCGAGGGTGCGCGGGAAGGAAATCAGTTCATCTGCCATATCAGTTCCTCTTTTTCCAAAGTTCAATCTGCCGTTTGTCCTCCTCGGCCTTGTCCCGCCGGTACGCGATGACGTTCAGGAACTCCAGGATGGACATCCTGAACACCGTGTCCCAGTCACGCCGCATCGTCTCGGCGACTCCGTCTACGTGCGCGATCCATCCCCAGCGGTCAGCGAATCCACCAGACTCCGGTACGCCGCCATCAGCTCCTTCTCCTTCTCCGGGTCGGTCTTCTTCAACAGGCGCATCGAAGAGGTTAGGGTAGTTTGCATTGACCGCAGCCACTTCCCGAAAAAAAAACCGAGCAGGGCGAGTACTTCCGCGACCGACATCTCTTTCCGGATGGCGTCGTGGACTTCCATCACGTCGTACCCTTCGTTGTAGTCCTTCCCCCTGGGGACGAGGAAGCAGGACAGCATCTCCACGGTCTTCGTCTCCCGTTCCTTTGAGAACGTCTGGAAGTCGATGTACTGCGCCGCGGTTATCTTGCGTATGTCCGTGACCGGGACCAGCACGTAGCCGCCCACGGAGTAGGAACGGGCCACGCCGGGGATCAGGTTCTCCGGGCATTGTTGCTCCAGGAACCGGGACTTGGCGGAGTAATCCGTGAACTTGTCCAGCGGAAGGGCCAGCACTTCGTCCTCGGTCCTGTCGGTGAGGATGGAGACGATGGCGACCTTTCGGTCTATCTCGGTCATCTCGGTGTCGCACAGGCGGCATATCTCCTCATACTTTCCTATCGGGAGGTCCCGGTAGTTGTCGATACATTCTCTTTCTCTCATCTTCGGTGTGTTCTATTGTTGAATCCCAGTACGTAGTTCCCCCTCCTGGTGCTTCCGTCCAGCGCGTCGAGGGCGAGCATCGTGGAGATGCAGCAGTCGTCGTGAAGTCCGGGCGGCGCGTTGTACGACACGGTTCCCGTGCGGGGGTTGTAGGTCGCCTCATACGCGGACAGCTGCGTCAGGAGTCCGCGGTCGTCCACGATCGTGATGGTCTTCTGCTCCAGGGCCACCTGCAACTGGTTGACGAGCCGCACCTTCTCCGCGTTGGTCGTGACGAACGGTTCCACGACGCGGGAGAGGTCGCGCCGGTTGCGCTTGTCCAGCTCGTCCTTCAGCAGGGCGATCATCGGCGTACCGATGGAATTGGATTCGGCCTTGACCGCCTTCACGCGGTTTCCGTACAGGCACAGGAGGTCCGCGATGTACCGCGCCTGTTCGAAGGTGGACTTGTCGTTGAAGTAGTCGGTGAACGCCATCCTGCGTTCGGAGGTGAACGCCGTGGCGGAGGTGTAGTCCCCACCGGCACCGCTGCCCCAGTCTATGCCCACGTAGATGTCGCCCTCGCGTCCGGGTTCTCCCAGACATTCGTGCAGGTTGGTGAACAGGATGGAGTCGGAGTCCAGGAACTCCCCCAGGTACTCGGTCGTGAACTGCGCCTTCGGCATCATCTTCCGGTACTGCTCCAGCTTGTCCGCCGGGAGGAGGAACGAGGTGTCGTAGTCGTTGAAGTCCACGGCCACGATGTTCGCGTTTGTCCCTTCGCGTCCCGCGGACCAGTAGCGGTAGAAGAACCCCTTCTTCAGCTTGGGGGTGGATATCAGGAGTATCGGGGCGCGATGCACGTCGGTGGTCGGTAGGAGTATGTCGAAGATGTCGTCCTGCACGAAGGCGCACTCGTCCACGACGAGGATGCCGGTCTCGGTGAAGCCGCGCAGGTTGTCCCTCTGCTCCGCGGACTTGAAGATGATGGACGAGCCGTTGATGAACTCCAGCTCCAGGAGTGAGTCGTTCTTCCGTTTCACCACGGGCGTGTGTTCAATCGCCCTGACTATCTCCTTGTAGACGCGGCGCGACTGGTCGAGTGTCGGTTCCACCAGGCAGGAGAGAGTCCCTCGGTGGTTGATAGCCATCTCCAGGAGTGCGTTCTCTGCCATCGTGGTCTTGCCGACCTGCCGTTTCGCCTTGACTACGTAGATGCGCCCGGACCGGAACGCATCGCGCATCAGGGTGTGGACGGCCCGCTGGTGCGGGTACGGTGTGTAACCCACGAACGTCATTCGTCCCCGAACTTGAATTTCAGTTCGATGTTCACGTTCTCCGTGACCTTCTGCTCCAGCTCGCCGAGTATGTCTGCTGCTATTCGCAGGTCACCGAAGGAGCCGGTCTTCCTTGACCGTGAAGTGACTCCGTCAACGATGGATTTTATCATCGGGTCGCCCGTGTCGGGGTCTTTCCCCAGGAGGGCGCGACGGAGTGCATCTGCGACGATGCGGTTCTGCACCTGCGCCTCCGCGGAACGGAGCTGCATTTCCGTCGCAGACCCGTCGTCCGAACGGAACCTTTTCCCCGCCTTGTTCCCGGCGGTGAATTGCCCCTTCTCGTTGCGTCCTTCCT
>Ga0310786_10010697_pt1 | contig 11510 bp, 13 predicted proteins | sample AusTroGonzalo_MG_FD_203881 | JGI IMG/M metagenome (GOLD analysis project Ga0310786, IMG submission 203881) | Bovine rumen microbial communities from tropical cattle in Woodstock, Queensland, Australia - Gonzalo_03 (v2) (version 2) | ecosystem: Host-associated > Mammals > Digestive system >... | reverse complement strand
GAGGTTTGGAGTGCTTATCACAATTATCAAACGGCTCTAAAATCTTATGATGTGAGCAAAAAAGTCTTAAAAAGTGCAGAAGAAAATGAAAAAGTTGCCTTTAAATCATACGAGGTAGGAAGCACAGACATTATCAACTTGCTAACGGCTGAATCGCAGTTAGCAGATGCAAGAGATGCTTTAATTAATGCTTTTTATACGGTATTAATTAATAAGGCAACTTTATATCGTTCAATTGGGAGGTTTTAATGCTTAAATATAAAAAACAAATAATTATTGCTTCAATTATCGTCATCTTTGTTGCCTTTGCAATGTTTGCCAGAAAAGGAAAAGATCATCTCAATCCGGCAAATTTTGAAATGAGCAAAGTAACCAAAGGAAATTTGGCCTATGAGGTAACAGCCACCGGTACCATCAACCCGATAAACACCGTAACCGTAGGAACCCAGGTTTCGGGTATTGTGGAGCAAGTTTTAGCCGATTATAACGATGATGTTAAAGAAGGTCAGGTTTTAGCACTTCTTGATTCTTCAACCCTAAAAGAAATGATGGAAAAATCTTTGGCAAATTATGAATTGGCCGAAGCAAAAGAACACAAAGCCAAATTAAATTATGAGCGTATCAAAAAATTATATCAGGATAAATTAACATCTGCCGCCTCATTGGAAGAAGCGGAAGTTGCCTATAAGGAAGCCTCGGCCAATGTGTTAAGTGCAAAAGCAGATTACAATATTGCAAAGAAAAATTTTGAATATGCAACAATCACTTCGCCTGTTTCCGGAACGGTTATCTCAAAAGAAATAGAACAAGGACAAACAGTTGCCGCAAGTTTTTCCACACCGACATTATTTGAAGTAGCCGAAGACTTATCCAAAATGCAAATAGAAGCAAGCATCTCTGAGGCCGATATCGGTTATATTAAATCTGAAATGCCGGCCACCTTCACGGTAGATGCTTACCCAAATGACAAGTTTTACGGAAAAATCCGCCAAGTTCGTCTTTCGCCGACAGAGGTATCTAATGTGGTGATGTACACAGTCATTATTGAGATTGATAATTCTTCTCGCAAACTTTTGCCCGGAATGACAGCTTCTGTAACCATTAAGGCAGAGGAAGCCAACGATGTGTTGATGATACCGGCGATGGCTTTGCAGTTTAAGCCTTCTATGGCCGTTAGAGCAGAAATGGACATTAAAAAAGTGGGCGATATTGATGAAAATCAAGATGTTGTCTATCTTTTTGAAAAAGGAAAAATTGTTCCGCGTGTTATCACCAAAGGTTTATCGGATATGACAAACATAGAAATCAAAGAAGGTCTGAATTTAGGCGAAGAAGTTATCATAGAAGCCAATGAACCGAGAAAGAGAAGACCATGACCGAAAAAAAAGTTGTCATAGATGTTAAACACATACATAAAACTTATTTTATGGAAGGCGGCAATAGTCAGAAGGTCTTAAAAGATATTAATTTTAAAGTTAATTCCGGTGAGTTTGTGGCCATTATGGGACCATCAGGTTCTGGCAAATCAACTCTGATGAATATTTTAGGTTGTCTGGATAAACCAACTTCAGGAACATATATTTTAGATGGTCAGGATGTATCATCAAAAACAGATGCCGAGCTTGCCAAGGTTCGCGGTCAAACAATAGGCTTTGTTTTTCAGAATTTTAATTTAATGATGAAACGCACCATAGCCGACAATGTTTCCTTACCCTTGGTCTATCAGAATATCAGTGAAACAGAGCGCTACAAACGTGCGGTAGAAATGCTTGAAAGAGTAAACCTTAAAGGTTATGAGAATAGGCTTCCTTCGCAAATTTCCGGCGGTATGCAACAGCGTGTAGCCATAGCTCGTGCGCTGATTAATAATCCGGCAATCATTTTTGCAGATGAGCCGACAGGAAACCTTGATTCCAAAACATCAGATGAAATTATGGAATTATTTACGGCATTAAATAAGCAAGGCATAACCATCGTTTTGGTAACGCATGAAGATGATGTGGCCGATTATGCAACACGTATGATAAAAATAAGCGACGGATGTAAAGTATATGACGGTTTGCGAAAAAGTTATTCAAAAGAAAAGGAAAAACAATGCTGAAAGCAATATTAAAAGAAGCATGGATATCTATCTCGGCCTACAAACTGAGAACATTTTTAACAATGCTTGGTATTATGATTGGTGTGGCAGCGGTAGTGATGATGGTTTCTGCCGGGCAAGCCGTACAAAATTATATCACCAAAAGTTTTGAATCTATCGGAAGCAATTTAATAGTCATAGGTCCAGCCGAAATTGTAAGCGGTGGCGTGCGCGGGGGCAGGGGTTTGCCCAGTGTAACCGTGGCAGATGTGGAAGCTTTAGGTTCGCTAAAAGATGTTGAAGCCACATCCTTTGTTATGCCTGTTGCCGTGCAGGCTGTTTATGGTTCAAGCAATTATGGTGTTAGCATTCGCGGCACTAATCCGGAATTTATGATTGTCAATAACTGGGAAATAGAAGACGGCATAATGTTTAATGAAAAAGATGTTAAAGCTGCTAAACCCTATGCTGTTATTGGTCAGACTGTCGTTAACGAGCTCTTTGGCTTGCAAAATCCGATTGGCAAAACCCTGCGCTTAAAAGGTAAACCTTTTGTGGTTATCGGCACGCTAAAGGAAAAAGGTGATGGTCTGATGGGAGATGACCAAGATAATGTTATCCTAATGCCATGGACAACCGTTCGGCAACGTTTAGAGGGTTCAGAACGTCCGCAATACACTAATATGGCTTTTGTAAAAGCCACCACCGAAGACAAAATGGAATCAGTTTCCAAGCGTGTGGAATATATGTTGCGTACACGCCATCGCCTAAAAGTCGGGGTTAAAAATGATTTCACCATCCGCTTGATGACTGAAATGGTTGAAAAAGTTCGTTCCGTGGGGTTTATCTTATCGGCTCTATTGGCTGTTATCGCCTCAATTTCTTTGGTTGTCGGCAGTATCGGTATTATGAATATGATGCTGGTATCCGTAACCGAACGCACCAGAGAAATAGGTACACGCAAAGCATTAGGTGCGCCAAATAACTGGGTAATGACACAGTTTTTAGCCGAATCAGTTCTCATCTCTTTTATCGGCAGTTTTATCGGGATGATATTTGGCGTGATGTTCTCACAAATTGCCGGTATGGCTTTGGGATATGAAGTTCCGATTTCCATTTGGTCGGTAATTGTTTCGGTAACCGTAGCCATAATTGTGGGTATTGTGTCAGGTCTTATGCCGGCTCTAAAAGCTATGCGCCTAAACCCGATAGATGCCCTAAGATATCAGTAAACCACTACTCTTTTGAATGTTCATCAAGCAAGCCACTCAGTTTATCCGATGTCTGTGTGGCATAAATAAAATCTTCGGCATGATACGTTGTGCCGTCTTCAAAAATAATAGCCGGCAGGTAAATATTATGTGCGTTAGCGTATTCGGTAATCTCTGAAGACGGAGCTTTACAATCTTTTGCATCTTCCGGAAGTTCACGTTTATCAAACCAATTTTGCCAAGCTTTCACCTTGTCATCACTGCACCAAATGGCATCAGTTTTTCTCGGGGCATCTGGGTGATAAGACGGCACCGGCATCACAAACATATGAATGGTTACATTATCAAGCGCATAAAAAAACATTTCCGCTCTTTGGCAATGAGGGCAATCCAAATCACAAAACACATACATATGGCGTGTACCATCGCCTTTAACCCGCTTAAAAGATAAATCCATGGGTAAATCTTTAATTTCGGTTATAAAAGGCTCTGCCCAAACGTTTAAACTAAACAAACATATAGCAACAGCTATCATTAATATTTTTTTCATGCTAATATCCTTTGAAAAATTAAGCTTTTTCACCTTTAAGCCGCTTATATGCCTTATCATAGCCAATAAGAGGAAGAAGTGTTTTGATTTCCGGTCCGTTGGCTTCAGCTGTTAAGGCCATACGAATTGGATGAAACAGGTCTTTTCCTTTGCGACCTGTTGCGGTCTTAACTTCGTTAATCCACGCATTAAACGTATCAGCATTAAATTCACCTTTAGGGAGCATATCTGCAGCTTGAGAGGTATAATCTGCATCTTCCATAACAGGGGGAATTTCTTTATTGCAAATATTATCCCATAGCACCACATCAGAGGCCTTATCCAAATTGCCCCTAACTTCATTCCAAAAACTCTCGCTCACCCCAAAATTATCTTTTAAGGCAGAGTAGGGCATATTGCGTACCAAATGGGTGTTAAATTTCTTTAATTCCTCTTCATCAAATTTTGGTTGAGCACGACCGATCTTGCTAAAATCAAGAGTTTGAGCCAAATTCTCTAAAGTATAAAACGGCGTGATGGCATCAGATGTACCAAGCTTTGCTAAGAAAGAGCAGATAGCCATAGCTTCCACTCCGTCAGCTCTAAGCTCACGCACACCAAGACTGCCCAAACGTTTAGAGAGCTTTCCCTCTTTGCCGGTTAACAAAGGTAAATGTGCAAAAGTGGGAACATTACCGCCAATGGCCTTAAACATCTGAATTTGAGCCGCCGTATTGGTTACATGGTCTTCTCCACGCACAATGTGTGTAATCTTAAAATCCACATCATCAATTACCGAAGGCAGATGATAAAGATAACTTCCGTCTTCTCTGATGATAATCGGGTCAGAAAGTTTAGATGCCTCATATTTGCATACACCGCGCACGACATCATTCCAAGCAATTTCTTCATCAACAAGCTTAAAACGATAGTGCGGTTTGCGTCCTTCAGCCTCAAATTTGGCAATATCTTCAGCGGTATAATGAAGAGCTTGCCTGTCATAAATGGGGGGCAAACCTTTGCTAAGCAAACGTTTACGTTTAAATTCCAGCTCTTCTGGGGTGTCATAACAAGCATAAATTCTTCCTGCTTTTTTTAAGTTCTCAACCACCTCGTTATAACGCTCAAAACGAGCAGACTGGCGTGCTTCTTCATCCCATGTGATGCCAAGCCAGGTAAGAGCATCACGAATACCATCTTCATATTCTTTTTTAGAACGTGCTTTGTCCGTATCGTCAATTCTGAGCAACAACGTGCCGCCCATTTTCTTGGTCCACAGATAGTTAAAAAGCGCCGTACGCGTGTTGCCGATATGCATCCACCCGGTAGGACTTGGTGCAAATCTGACCTTTATATTTGTCATATTCTATTACCCTCAAAATAAACCATTTCCGCTCATCATAGCGTTATTTTTTATAATTTCAATCTTTTTTAGGAGGTGATGCGCCAAATAGAATGTTTTATTGGTAAAAATAAAATTCTTCTTGCAATTCGCAAAAATTGACTATAAATAGATGAAGAACATAAAAATTAATTATAGGAGATAATATATGCCTTCAGTAGTAAATGGTGATTTGTGCGTTAAATGCGGAACCTGCGCTGGTGTTTGCCCAGTAGAAGCTTTCCACGTTACAGATGCTCAATATGTTGTAGATCCGGATACTTGCATTGATTGTGGTGTTTGCATTTCAGAATGTCCGCAAGGTGCAATTTCTTCTGATGATGAAGCCGAAGAAAAGTGGGTTAAAGTAAACGCAGACGAAGCAAAGAGTGCTCCGAGCGCCTACTAATCTGAAAATAAGATGATAAAAGGCTTAAAAGAGGAAATCCTTTTTTAAGCCTTTTGTTGTTATAAGGGAATAAAATGGATTACACAGAAGACTATCTCTTAAATAAAAAAGTAAAAATTTTCCAGCCCACGGACGGCTATCGTGCGGCCATAGATGCGGTGTTTTTGGCATCATTAGTTGCACAACAAAAGGTATCTCATCAAGCCAAAATTTTAGACGTTGGTTCCGGTACAGGAGCAGTTTCGCTTTGTTTGGCTTATCGCCTAAAGGAAAAACACCCCGAAATAACGGGCATTGATATTCAAGAAAATTTGGTTGAGTTGTCAAATAAAAGCGCCAAAGCAAATAATTTTGACTTTTTGCATTATGAAGTCTCGGACATCCGTAACAAAACAAATGAACTCCTTCCCGGAACTTTTGATTTTGTTGTAACCAACCCGCCGTATAGTGACCACGATATGCCATCACCCAATGAAAGCAAAAAGTTTGCGCATAATCATCAAAATTTTGACTTAACATCGTGGTTGTCATTTTCATTAAAAATGCTCAAACCAAAAGGCTATATTGCTCTTATCAATCGTACAGAAGCCTTAAATGAAATATTGAGAGCCATGCATAATAAAGCAGGTAGCATACAAATTTTACCGCTATATTCCAAACAAAATCAGCCTGCCAAGAGAATATTGATATTAGGAGAAAAAGGAAGTCATGGCTTAACCACTGTTTTACCGCCGCTATATACACACAATGAAGATGGCACATATTCTGAAATTGCCGAACAAATTCTTCGTAACGCCAAAGGATATTGGGAATAAAAAAAGGAGCATCTCTGCTCCCTTTTAAAATATAATCAAACTGTCTTTAAGCATTTAATATAGAGTAAATCTCATCAACAGAACGTGCTTTACGCAATTTTTCACAACAACCTTCCGTCTTCAAAATGCGAGAAAGTGCAGCTAAGGCTGTTAAGTGATCAGCGCCGCTGTTTTCCGGGCTGACAAGCATAAACACCAAATCAACCGGTTTGCCGTCAAGTGCATCAAAATCAACAGGCTCATCCAGACGGGCAAACATACCGCAGACTTTATCTAATCCCTCAATTCTGGCATGTGGAAAAGCAACACCTTCACCATATCCGGTAGAACCTAAGTTTTCTCTTTCCCAAACAGCATCAAATATAACCCGCTCATCCATTTCTGAAAGGGCAGCAATGCGTTGGGATAAAGATTGCACTAATTCGCGCTTGCTGGCAACTTGAACATTATCAAGTACAGCGTTTTTGGAAATTATGTCTGCAATATTCATGGTGTAAATCCTCAAAAATTAGTTATCTGTCTTGGGCTCAACCCAACCGATATTACCGTCTTTACGACGATAGACCATGCTAATATGATTATTAGCGGTATTTCTAAACATTAATGCACATTCATTTGCCAAATCCATATACATAACAGCTTCGCTAACGGTACAAACCGGAATATTAGCATCTGTTTCAGCAATAGTTAACGGTGCATTTTCATTCACATCTATTTCTTCATCTTGCTCTACTAAAGGCAAAACAGCAGAATAAGCAAGCTCAGCCAAGCCGATTTTACTTTTATGTGCGTTAAGTTTTGTTTTATGACGGCGCAAACGTGTGGCAATATGTGTATTGGCATTATCAAATGCAGAATAAGGATCAGCCGCAACGCCCGAACCACGTAAAACAACATTTTTTGCTGGATGAACAATGATTTCGGCATTAAAATCTTCGCCATCTTTAGAAAAAGCAACAGAACAGCTGATAGGAGCACTAAAATATTTCTCCACCGAACCGCTGATAGCATCTTCCACATGCTTACGCAATCTATCACCAATATCAACTTGTTTTCCAGATAATGTAACCTTCATTTTAAATCCCTTCAATTATTTACAATTTTTCTGACCAAATCATATCTTGAAAATGAGTAAAAAGTCAATAAAAAAGCCATGCTATATTGAAAAATTCTCACCAAGATAAACTTTTCTAACCTCCTCAGAGGCCACAATCTCATCCGGCTTACCTTCCATTAAGACCGAGCCCCCGTGTAATATATAAGCTCTATCAACAATATCCAATGTCTCACGCACATTATGATCTGTAATAAGTACACCTAAACCACGGTTTTTTAACTGAGAAATTAATTCTCTGATTTCATTAACGGCAATAGGATCAATACCGGCAAGCGGCTCATCAAGCAAAATGAAACTGGGCTGTCCGGCCAAAGCTCTGGCAATTTCCAATCTTCTGCGTTCACCACCGGATAAAGCAATAGCCGGAGATTTTCTTAAATGCGAAATTGAAAATTCATTGAGGAGGTTTTCAAGCAATTTTTCTCTCTCTTCCTTATCAGAAACCACAATTTCCAATACGGCTTTGATATTATCTTCAACGCTTAGATTACGGAAAATTGATGCTTCTTGCGGCAAATACCCGATTCCCATACGGGCACGCTTATACATCGGCATATAGGTAATATCTTCGCCATCAATATGCACATCACCATAATCGGGCGTAATCAGACCGGTTACGCAATAAAAACAAGTTGTTTTACCGGCACCATTTGGTCCGAGCAAGCCAACCGCTTCACCGCGCCGTACATTAAGTGAAACATTTCTCAAAACGCTTCTGTTCTTATATCGCTTACCGATATTAAAAACTTCCAAAACCGAACTTTGAGCATTTTGTTGAGACATATTAATTACCCTTTGCGTTTTTCTTAAAGGAACCTTCAAGAAGTTTGCCGAAAATCCGTCCGCCTTTTTTTGCAACTAAACGACTTTTGGATGTTGCAAAATCAGAAATGGCTTTATCACCGCGGACCTCATTACCATTTTTTGTAATGATAACGTCTTTTTCAAGTTCCGCCATATTTTTCTTTATATAATAAACACCCCTTTTTGCTTTTGCGGTGCCATCTTCTTGTGTAATAGACACATCATCATAAAAGTGAAATTCTTCTTTGTTTTGAAAATAAACGGCTTTAGGAGCTGTAATAACATTGGCTCCTTTTTCAATCCGAACATTTTTCTCTAAAGTAAATGTCTTTTTATTTAAGTCATAGATTCCCAAGGCGGCAGTAGCCACATAATTTGAAGAACCTTTAATTTTAACATCTTGAGAAAGTGTCATCACACCTAAAGCGGCATTATATGTGGCTTTATTGGCATAGGCGGTTTTATCTCCTGAGTGTATTTCAATATGTCCCGTTCCTAAAGCTTTCTCCACCTCAAATGTTTTGGTGTCCTTAAAGAATAGGGTTAAAACATCGCCTTTTAAAGTATCTTTGCCCTTTTGAGCCAAAGAATTTTTGGCAATAAGCTTATTTTCATTAAGAAATAAAGTAACCGTATCCGGTGAACGCAGTTCCATATCTTTACTTTGCATATAAATATGTCCAATTAATGTGGCTTCCCCTTTTTTCTTATTGAATGTGAATTTATCTGCCTGAAAACGTCCTTTATCGCCTTTGCCGACAATTTGTTCGTTTCCGTATCCGGTCTCTGTAAGAAAACTGTATGTGGCACTATTGGTAGTAATTTTCATCTCTTGGTTATAATTAACAACCACGTCGGTATTGAGATCCAATAATTGCTTATTTTGGTTAAAAACGCCGGTTTGGGCTATAAGCGTGATAAGACTATCTTCACCAACGGTTTTAGCATCAGGTTTGGTTAGATTGTATATTTTAGAATTAGGATCTATTTCTTCCACAACTTCGGCTGTTAGGGTGCTAAACTGATTATCTTTTTCCGTAATCTCAAAAGTTGTGTTTTTCATTCGGAATTTTTCAAAATAAATTTTTTCATCTTCGCCAAGAGGTGTAATGGAATCAGAATTAGCTTCAAAATCAAATAAAACCACACCTAATCCCAATAACAGAGCTGTCAGGCAAGGTAAAAAAAGCTTAAAAAAACGTACAACCTTTGTCCGTCGGCTGATATAAATTTTTTCTTCCTCATCTAAGAGATTTCTTTCTCCGCTGAAGAAACTGTCAATTTTCCGTGTTTCAAACACTGCTATGCAGCTCCGATTTTAAGGCAATCGTGAATATGAATAACTCCGATTGGTTTCTTGTTTTCCACAACAAACAAATTGGTAATTCCCCTGCCGGTATTATTCATAACATTAATGGCATCAACAACCAAAGCATCAGGAGAAATAGTTTTAGGATTTTTTGTCATAACTTTAATAACTTTTTCAGTGATCAAATCAGGAGACATCCAACGTCTTAAATCACCATCAGTAATAATACCTTCAAGCTCACCTGAGGCATTGACAATTCCAACACAACCAAGCATTTTCTCACTCATTACCAACAAGGCCTCTTGCATAATGGCATTTTCATTAATAACAGGCATCTCATCACCTTTATGCATAATATCGGAAACATGGCATAAAATGGCACCGAGCTTTCCACCCGGATGACGTTGATGATAATCAGTAGCCGAAAAACCACGTCTTTCCATAAGGGCAATAGCCAAAACATCACCTAAAACCAAAGTTGCTGTTGTAGAAGATGTCGGAGCCAAACCTAAGGGGCAAGCTTCACCATTATCCGGCAATCTGAGAACAATTGAAGAATTTTTACCTAAAGAACTTTGAGGGTTGCGAGTAATTGCAATAAGCGGAATATTGTGGCGTTTTGCATAAACCAAAATGTCAGATAACTCTTTAGATTCGCCGGCGTTAGAAATGGCAATAATGACATCATCATCAGAAATCATTCCCAAATCACCATGGCTGGCCTCACCGGGGTGTACAAAAAACGATACGGTACCTGTGGAAGCAAATGTGGCAGCCATCTTTCTGCCAATATGACCGGATTTTCCCATACCGGTTACAATAACACGCCCCTTTGTATTCTGAAGTAGGTCTAAAGCTTTGGACAAATTTTCATCCAAGTTGTTCTTAAGTATTTCCAATGACTCAATTTCACGGTTTATAGTATTAACTGCGTGCTTAATGTCATCATACTGCATAACATTGCAGGGAGCAGTTGAAGGTGTTGTTGCCATTTTTTACCTCTCAAAAAACTTAAACGCTCCGATAGTGCCATATTTTTTCTAAAAATTCAAGCTTTTTTTGATTTAAATTTGACAAAAATGCACGCAAAATTTAAGATCTTTGATCAAATTGACCTTGTTCATTTTGTTGCCAATAATGCAATTCTGCATCGGATTCTTTAATATTTTTCCAAAATTCTCTTGCTTTAGAAAGAGCCGCCGCATCATTTCCGTCAAAAATATTTAATACACGTTGATAAAGGTTTAAATCTTGAATTTCAAGCATGGCACCATCAGCTAAGATCAGTAAATCTGCCTGATTTTCATTTTCTTTATCTGCTGAAATAAAAATAGGTTGATCTTTTACAAAACCATCTTTTTTACTGCCGTGCGGCAAAAAAGATTCTTCATGATATGTCCATAACAAAGAATTAATAAATTCAACTCTTTCGTCTGTGCTGAGCATAATCTTTATCCGATTGCCGGCCACATAAGCTTTTTCACATAACTTAGGCAAAACCTGGTCTAAGGTAGATTTTTGCAAATGATAAAAATCAACTCTAGTCATTTTCCTGCTCCACATGAGCTGTAACATAAAAGGAATTATCAATTCCCTGAATAAGGAACGATATCGGCCTAAAATCATCAACAATAGCATTTCTGATAGATTCTAACAAATTATCAGCACTATATATGTCAGCTCTGTCAGCTTCTAAAATAATATCGCCTTCTTTAACACCTGTAGCATACAAGGGCGATTTTCTCTCTAGCCGCACAATCATAAGCCCTCTAGGAGTTGCCTCTTTAACGGCAATTTTTAGCTCTGATACATAAAAAACATCTTTATCCTCATTTTGATGATAAAACCGAGTACT
>Ga0310786_10010695_pt1 | contig 11510 bp, 6 predicted proteins | sample AusTroGonzalo_MG_FD_203881 | JGI IMG/M metagenome (GOLD analysis project Ga0310786, IMG submission 203881) | Bovine rumen microbial communities from tropical cattle in Woodstock, Queensland, Australia - Gonzalo_03 (v2) (version 2) | ecosystem: Host-associated > Mammals > Digestive system >... | reverse complement strand
AAGGCTTCCTTGGTAACTATGAGGGCGAGGTGCGCAATCGTTTCTTCTCCTGTCAGGCTGGCGTCAGCGTCGGCTCCGTGATGGCCGACGGTTCCATCGCTGCCTGTGCCAGTATCCGTGCCGACTACAATCAGGGCAATATCTATGAGGATGATTTCATGGATGTGTGGGAGAACCGTTATATGCTGTACCGTGACCGTGAGTGGATGCGTAAGGACAAATGTGCCGAGTGCAAATACTTCCGCTACTGTCAAGGTAATGGCATGCATCTCCGAGACGGTGAAGGAAAGTTGTTGTTCTGCCATCTGAAACGGTTGAAAGAAACAGGAGCCGAACATGATGGATAAACATCTCAATTGCTGATGGCCTGGAAACTGAAATATCGATGTAAGTCTTGCAGCTACGAAGCCGAGGTGTACGAAGGACGTGGACTCTTCCGTCAGGAGATTACAGCCGTATCGTGTCCTGACTGTAAGACTGTCCAAAACATTGTGGTGGGCGGCATCATCGCCGACGTGGCGCCATCTTATCGGAGTGAGGTGGGACGCCTGTGTCTGAACTGCGGTAGCGACCGCATTAGGGTTTGGGACAAGCGTACCTGCCCCCAGTGCCAGGGAGAGATGGAACCAACAGGTGACAAGGAGTTTTGGACATAATTTTTATTTCCCTATAGAATTTGCAATACATACTCAAACACAAATAAAGAACTAGACACAAAACTTTTAGAGCTTATGAAAAGAAAAATAATTATGGCAAAGATCAAGACTATTATCGCTGTAATCGCTATGTCAACAGCCATTACAGGACAGGCACAGACGTATCCGAGCAAATTGTTCGGACATGAGACAGAGATTGACAACATCATTAGGCAGCTGACGCTCGAAGAGAAGGTCGATATGCTGCATGGTAAGAACATGTTCTCTTCTGCGGGCATCCCACGACTCGGCATCGCCGATGTAGAATATGCTGACGGGCCATTTGGCATCCGTGAAGAAATGGAACCCCACTCATGGAACTCTGCTCATCTGACTACCGACTCGGCCACCTTCTTCCCCACGGGTTCGGCACTGGCTGCTACTTGGAGTTCGGAGTGGGCCTATGCTTATGGAAAGGGCATGAGCCGTGAGGCACGTCTGCGTGGTAAGGACATGATTCTGGGACCGGCTATTAACATACAGCGCATCCCCACTGGCGGACGTACCTACGAATATTTGAGTGAGGATCCATTACTCAGCGGTATGTTGGCGGTGGCCTACACCCGAGGCTCCCAGGACGATGGCACAGCCGTCTGTCTGAAACACTACGCCTTGAACAATCAGGAGGACTATCGAGGTTTTGTGGATGTCAGAATCTCAGACCGTGCCATGCACGAGATCTATCTGCGCCCATTTGAAATGGCTGTCCGGGAGGCTGATGCCTGGGGTGTAATGGCTGCTTATAATAAAGTGAATGGGCGTTGGTGTTCGGAGAATGAACATCTGCTGACCAGCGTCCTACGCCAGCAATGGGGATTCCCCGGTATGGTAATCAGCGACTGGGGCGGTGTCCACTCCACCGTCGATGCTGTCATGGCGGGTATGAACGTAGAGATGCCAGGCAGTCGTTTTATGGGTCAGGCATTGCTCGACTCAGTCAAGGCAGGAAAGGTGAGTGAGGCCGTTATCGACCAGCGGGTACGTGAGATTCTGCGCGTTCGTCTGACGGTAAAGCCCGTCGCCAAGGAGATAGCAAATAGCCAGCCAGTAGGCAATCCAGAGGAGATGGCTACGGCCTTAGAGGTGGCACGTCGCTCAATCGTGTTGTTGAAGAATGGGTTGCTGCCAATCGATACAAAGCGCGTGAAGCATATCGCTGTCATCGGTGAGAATGCCGTCGCCACGATGGCCTTGGGCGGTGTGGGAGCCGGTGTGAAGACCCGTTACGAGATTACACCCCTTGAAGGATTGCAGGCAGCACTTGGCAATCGTGTAAAAATCACCTATGCTCCAGGCTACAAGAGTTTCGACCGTGAGAGTCGCAACAAACGGCTAAGTCCTCAGCAGTCGGCCGACCGTCTGCTCATGGCTCAGGCTGTGAAGGTAGCCAAGGGGGCCGATCTCGTCATATTCTTTGCTGGCGACAACCGTGAGGTGGAGACAGAGGGCTCCGACCGTAAGAATATCACTCTGCCCTCTGGACAGGATGAACTCGCTATTGCCCTTGCCAAAGCCAACAAACAGTTGGTGACCGTCATTGTATCAGGCGGGCCTGTGGATATCAGTACAGTCAACGAAGTGTCTGCGGCCTTATTGGTCTCATGGTTTAACGGCTCTATGGGCGGTCAGGCATTAGCCGAAGTGCTTACTGGTGTAATCTCGCCATCGGGTAAGTTGCCAATGACATGGCCCAAGCGTCTGGAAGACGTTCCTGCTTACGCCACAGGCACCTATCCTCAGAACATCCATGACAATCAGGGCGACATCTTTGTTGACATCACCCGAAACCGCAGTAACGATCGTCGGCAGCAGCTCATAGCCAACTATGCAGAGGAGAGTCTGGTAGGCTATCGCTGGTACGACAGCAAGCAAGTACCAGTGGCCTATCCCTTTGGATTCGGCCTCTCCTATGCCACGTTCCAGTATAGCGAATTGGAAATACAGCCTTCTGCTGAAGGATTCAATGTGCGGTTTGTGCTCAACAATAACTCTTCTGTAGATGCTGAAGAAGTAGCACAGGTTTATGTGTCACGCCCCTCGTCACACATAGAGCGTCCGATAAAAGAACTCAAGGGTTTCCAACGCGTAGCCTTGAAGGCTGGTGAATGCAAGACCATTACTATTCCTGTGCACCGGGTCGATCTCTGCCATTGGGACGAGTCCGCCCAAACATGGATGTTGGAGCCCGGCAGCATGACCATCCTCGTAGGTGGCTCGTCGGACTGTCTGCCACTGAAAACGGAAACAATAGTAAACTAAAGACCATAATACAAAAAAGTCCCGAACTTCTGTTCGGGACTTAGGCGCTTCAGGATGGGCTTGAACCAACGACCCCCTGATTAACAGTCAGGTGCTCTAACCAACTGAGCTACTGAAGCAGGTGTTTGCTGTTAAGCGGGTGCAAAAGTACGGCGAAAAAATGAAACTACCAAACTTTTGGGCGAAAAAATTCATTAAAACCACTATTTTTTGCAAAAAAAGTAAAGAAAAAGGTGTTTTCTTGATAGAATCGTGTAATTTTGCACCGTCAATTTTAAGTAAAGAGGGGAAAATATGAAAAGATATATCGCAGTGTTGCTGTTGTTGTTGGGCTTGTCGCTCACGGCACAGGCACAAAAGGGTAAGGATCATAACTTTGAAGTGGGCAAGCACCTTGACATCTTCAACCAGTTGTATAAGAACCTGGAATTGTTGTACGTGGACACGCTGAATCCGAAGGAGACGATCGGCAGAGGCATCACTGCCATGCTTAGGAGCTTGGATCCCTATACGGAGTATTATGCACAGGACGAGACGAAGAACCTGCGGATGATGCTCACGGGCAAATATGCTGGCATCGGAGCCCTCATTCGTAAGCATCAGAAGCTGGATCGCGTCGTGATTGACGAGCCATATCAGGATATGCCTGCCGCTGAGGTGGGACTGAAGAAAGGTGATGTGATACTGAGTATCGACGACTCGATGATGACCGATAAGGCCGTCAGTTTCGTGAGTGAGCACTTGCGTGGTGAGCCTGGCACGAGTTTTTTGTTGAAAGTGATGCGTCCATCGACGGGTAAGTTGATGAAGTTCAAGATCACCCGCAGGAACATTAAACTACCCGAACTGCCCTATTATGGCATCCGTGAGGAGAATGTGGGCTATATAAACCTAAACTCGTTCACCGAGGGCTGTGCCAAGGATGTGCGCCGTGCGCTCATCGATCTGAAGAAACAGGGAGCCACCTCGCTCGTACTCGACCTGCGAGGTAATGGTGGCGGCTCTGAGCAGGAGGCTGTTGACATCCTGAACCTTTTCCTGCCGAAGGGAATCACCGTGGTGGAGAACCGTGGTAAGATTGCACAGGCGACGAAGGCATACAAAACCCGGGTGGAGCCGCTCGACACGGTGATGCCGTTGGTGGTGCTGGTGAACGGTGAGACGGCTTCGGCCAGCGAGATTACTAGCGGTGCCATTCAGGATCTGGACAGAGGAATTGTATTAGGTACGCGTACGTACGGGAAAGGTCTCGTTCAGATACCCATCGACCTGCCTTATAATACGAACATGAAGGTGACGACCTCGAAATACTACATCCCTAGTGGCCGCTGTATCCAGGCCATCAACTACAAGAAGGGCAGTGAAGGCTATCGGGAGCATATCCCCGATTCACTGACGAAGGTGTTCTTTACCCGTAACGGCCGTGAAGTGCGCGATGGCGGTGGCATCAAGCCCGATGTGGAGATGAAGGGTGACACCATCCCTAATATTGCTTTCTACCTCTCTGCCTCAGGACAGGACTCGACGGAAGTGATGTTCGACTATGTAGTGGACTTCATCGCTAAGCATCCGACGATAGCCCCGGCTATAGAGTTCCATTTGACAGATGCTGATTGGCAGGAGTTTAGGGAGCGTGTTGTTAAGAGTGGTTTCACCTACGATCCCGTCAGCAAGAAACAGTTCGCCGAACTGGTAAAGACAGCGAAGTTTGAAGGCTATTATGAGGGCGCCAAAGCTGCTTTCGACAGTCTGGAGTCGAAGTTAAACCATGATGTGGCCTTCGCTCTTGACCGCAACGAGAAGGTGATCCGTCAGATTTTGGAGGCTGATATCATTGCGGCTTATTATTATCAAGCTGGTGCTATTGAGGCAGGACTCAACTACGACAATCAGTTGAAAGAGGCTGTGCGTCTGTTGAAGAATCCTAAAGAATACGAGAAAGTGCTGGCCCCGCAGAAAACCAAAGAGACTTCTTCTCTGATCCGTTTAGAGAAGAAACCTCTTGGAAATATCTCTTTGAAACGTCAGGAGCCTCTGATATTCAGCGCGATAGCGTAGTATTTTTCACAAACTTGCACGATGCTTTCTGACCGTGCGCATCGTTGATGCTTGCGATGTAAACACCCGCAGGCAACTGACCGATATTTACTTCTGCATAGTTGTCGTTCAGTTGGACGGGAACTGTCATGAGTGTCTGTCCAGCCAGATTTACGACCTTCAGTTGAAGGTCATCTGTAAGTGTACTGTGAATCATGAGACTGCCCGCACGATAGCTGATACTGGCATTGTCGGCAGTATCAGCCGTAAGGTCACGAATGCCCGTCGGTTCCGCTTGGTCGACGAAGGTCATATAACTTGAGGTGATGTTGGCTTTGGCAATGGTGGGGATGTTCATCACGAAGACGTCTGGGGCTCCGTCTGGATAGCGGCCTACCGTCTGATCCTCAAGATGTTCTGGATAGGTCAGTATGTCGCTCCACGACTCATCGGCAGCAGTAATCATGACGACACCCCCCTCGGCAGCAAGTTTGAAGTCGGCATGTAAAAGCGACTTCGGCTCCAGCTTGTCGCACCACACAATCAGGAATCCATTAGCAGGGATAACGGTCTCGGCATGGGTCCCGCCTTTGGTGATCTGGTATTTCTTCGGCTTCGACTCCTTGTCGCTCAGGTACATGCCTTCCACATCGATGGGTTGGCTAGTGGTGTTATAGAGCTCCACCCAGTCGTTGCGCTTAAAGTATTCGTTGACATAGATGCCGTTAGCAGCACTCACCTCGTTGATACGTATGGGCGTGATGCCCTGGGCTGCCTGCTCCTCATTGGTAAGGGACGTAAAGCAGGCTACAAGTGACTGCTTACCGCTCTCGGCCGTCAGGTTGATGACGGGATATGTCGAAACGACCTCGTTGGAACTGGAGCCGACAGAGGTGAGTAACTCTGCTGCCCAATACTGGTCGCTGGACGTATAGCTGTTGTTGTGGATCTCGACGGCGATGGTGTTACTGCCGCTCTTAAACAAAGAAGAAGACAGCTCCAGGGTGCCTGTTAGGGGCGTGTCTTCGGCATAGCTGGCGGAGAAGGTGTTGAAATTGATGGTACCGTTGGGCATGTTATAGCGTCCTGCTTCCTTGCCGTTGACATAGACGACAAAGCCGTCGTCAACCTGATAGTTCAATAGAAAGGCATCGCTGCGTGTCGGCATGGCATCAAGATTGATGGTCTTGCGGAAGTATGTGGCAGGGTTCTTACGATTTGCGTCGGAACCATAGCTGACAGTTGTTTTCACACCTGTCATCTTATAGCCTAATGGTGCCTGCCCTGATGACCAGCCAGAGTCGTTGAAACTCTCTGAATACCAGTTGGATGCTGGTGTGCCTTTATCGTAGTATTTCCATGTGTCACCGTTCTTGATGAGTTCAATGGAGGTACTGGCACTTTTCCTCCATCCGGTGAAAGTGTAGCCAACAGGAGCCTTGGCCTCGATGATGGCAGGAGCGAAGAGTTGACCGTCGAAGGCGGCATAGGGCACCTGGAGGTCGTTGAGATAGATGTTGGCTCCATCAGTGTCGGCAGAGAAGGCTATACTGATGGGCTTTACATTAGTGAGTTGCATCGGCTTGTACTTCTGGAGCAGGTTAGCCATTGTGGTCAGTTGTGTCCTCAACTTGGTCTTGATAGTATTGGCAGCATTGTCTGGCACGTAGCCGTCAAGTTCCGACATCGGGCGCATGGCTGTTGCCAGTTCGTCGACGATGGCTGTGGCACGCTGCTTCTCAAAGACGCTGCCAGCCATGATACAGAAAGTATCGATGAACTTCTTGCGGAATTCGTCGTGGTTGAGTAGGTTCAGAAACAAGCTGACTACATCCACCTCTTTATGTTCGTCGAGCACCTGCGTATAGCTGCTTTTTGTACCCCAAGGCCAAAAGGCATAGTCGAGGTCGAAGAGGATAAAGCGGTAGCGGCCATCTTGACGGCTGCGATAGGCTTTGATGTTGTTATTAGGCCAGTCGTCGTTGCCAAGGAAGAGTTCGGCAGCTATATAGTTGCAGAACTCGTCGATGTCGAGCAATGCCTTCACCTCGTTGTAGACACCAAGTTCATTGATGCGTTTGGCGAGGCCGCAGAGTTGTTTGAAGGCCTCATCGGTACCGTTTTTAAACTGTCCATTCTCGAACATGTCGATATCCTCGTCATCATAGCCATAATTGGCATAGACGAACTTGTCGTTGTTCGGCTCCCGTAGGTTGACCACGCCACGGAACTTACCATTGATGTATTCTATCACTTGAACCGTGCTTTGCACGTCAAGGTCGATACCTGAACGCTGGACGATGGTGGTCAGGGCAGGATCCATAAAACGGGCATGACTCTGCCAGACATCGTTGCCACCATTGCGAAGGAGGAGAGTCTTATTACGGAGATAGGGCTTCTGGGGGAAAAAGGAGTAGTCAAAACTGTTTAGACCATCGAATATTTTGTTTGATTTCAGTTTCATCGAACGAGGGTCTATTTGTCGTGTATAGCCGCCGGAAACGCTGATATTCACATCTTGGTTGAATAGCATACCCTCCGTGGGACTGATATAACTGAAATTCACTGGGCGGTCCCAGTTCTGGTTCCAGTTGGCAGGATCGCGATCACGCCCATTTCCAGTGATGCCATTCTTGCCCTCGACGTCTATACCCCACATCGGATCGGTGAAGTATTTTTCATTGCCGACGATGGAGACGACAGGAACGGTGTAGGTATCGTTGGTCATGATATAACTGCGGGTGACAGGCACGCTTGGTAGCCAACCGTCACGGAAGAGGCGGAAGACGTAGTTGGTAGTCTTGCTGATGGTGAACTGTCCGTCAGCACTTAGGTGACTGGCATTGTTGGCGCCTTTCGGATCATGATAGACTTCCCACACAATGTTATCGAAATAGAAGTAGTTGTCCTCCTTATTTTCATTCAGGTTAAAGGCGATGGTCTGCAAGCCTGATGACCCAGCCTGTTCACTAGTGACCTCTCCCTCGAAACTGAATTCTTGCCAGGTGGTGGTGATATCGAAGCCTCCATCGAGCATACTCCAATGAATATAGCTGTGGGGCGTCGTATGAGATTGTGCAGAGATATGACTCGCCTTATCGGCACGGGCCATCATTCGGAAACGATAGTGGTCGCCTTCATGCAACGTGACATTGGGGGTATAGACAAAGAACTGGGCGTCCCAGTCGTTCTCAGGATTGCTAATAGCATGTACTCGGATACCTCGGGACTTGCTGTAGCCAATACCGTCAACGATGCGATTTTCATCGTCCTTTGCATCACCATCACGGCTAACGAGACAGGTGGCATCATTACCTTCGCAGGTGCCGTTCTCTATCAGGCTGATCCAGGAAGGAGTCTCGTCACCAGTAGAGGCTGTGGGCACACTACCGTCAGTCGTGTACATGAGGGTCGTTCCTTCTGGTATGTCAACTTTGATATTCAGTGAGCCTTTGAACAGTTGACTGCCCTGGTCGACAACAGGTGCCGGCAGACGGTCGCCAGCAAAAACGGCAGAGGCATTTGTTGCACCAGGGGTTGCCATAGCCGTCCATCCCCATTCGTCGCCACCATCGGTCTTCCGGGCATATGACGTGCGACTCATAGCCTCGGGGTAGTCCTGACTCGTCATGAGCCGGCCGTTCTTGTCACTCAGGTAAATAGTACCGCCATCGCAGTCAAGCTTGAAGGGAGCCTGATTGTTCTTGATGTCGTTCGAACCTAACCACACCACTTTGAAACCTCTTGCAGGGACTATCCCGATTCCATTAGGCATTTTCCACAAGGTGAGGTTCTCGGCATCGTTACTCAGATACATCCCGTTTAGGTTGACATCCTCTTCACTTGGATTATACAATTCAATCCAACTGTCGAAGTTGGTGGCGGGACTCATCACCTCACCCGCGTTGGAGGCCATCAGTTCATTGACGATCAGTATGGCAGACAGTAAAGTTGACCACATATTATATATTTAGTTTTTATGGGCTGCAAAGGTACAAATAAATCATCAACAAACAACTGGAATGCGCAAATTTTAATGAAAAGATAATTTTTTTAATAAAATATTTGGTGGATTACAGGAAAATACGTACCTTTGCACCCGTTCAGCGGAATGAGAGACTCGGAAGGGTCTCTCATTTTCGATATTAATAGGTAATAGATGATCAATAAGGAAACAATTCAAACATTGACGGAAGAGTGGTTGCAGGGCAACGATTACTTTCTGGTAGACATTAACTTTGGTGCAGATGACAGAATCGTCATCGAGATTGACCATGCCGACGGCGTGTGGATTGAGGATTGTGCAACATTAAGCCGGTTCTTGCAGGATCGCTTAGGTGATGACCTCGGAGACTATGAACTCGAGGTGGGCAGTGCCGGCCTCGGACAGCCGTTCAAAGTGGCTCAGCAGTATGTGAACCATATCGGTGACACCGTAGAGGTGCTTGACCTTGATGGTAAGAAGGTGCAGGGTATACTGAAGTCTGTGGATGGCACGAACTTCACTGTCACTGTGCAGGAGAAACAGAAGCAAGAAGGCAAGAAGCGCCCCGTGCTGGTGGAGGTTGACAAGACCTATACCATGGACGGTGTGAAGTATGCGAAGTATCTGCTGACGTTCAAATGAATAATTGAAAACAAAAAAAGTATATTAATGGCAACAAAGAAAGATGCGAAAGGCCCCTCAATGATTGAGACCTTTCAGGAATTTAAAGAGAACAAGAACATCGATCGCACCACGTTGGTGAGTGTGCTCGAAGAGAGCTTTCGTAATGTCATAGCCAAGATTTATGGCTCTGACGAGAACTTTGACGTGATTGTGAACCCCGACAAGGGTGACTTCGAGATCCACCGTAACCGTGTGGTGGTAGCCGACGGTGAAGTGATGGATGAGAACAAGGAGATTGCCCTCTCTGAGGCCCAGAAGATTGAGCCTGACTACGAGGTGGGTGAGGAGGTCAGTGAGGAAGTGAACTTCCAGAAGTTTGGCCGCCGTGCTATCCTCAACCTGCGTCAGACGCTGGCATCGAAGATCCTCGAACTCGAACACGACTCCCTCTATCAGAAGTATAAGGATAAGGTCGGACAGGTGGTGAGCGGCGAGGTCTATCAGATTTGGAAGCGTGAGGTGCTGCTGATGGATGATGAGAGTAATGAGCTCCATCTGCCGAAGAGTGAGCAGATTCCCTCCGACAATTATCACAAGGGTGAGACCATCCGTGCCATCGTGAAAGAGGTACAGAACGAGAATAACAATCCCCGCATTATCCTTTCCCGTACGAGCCCTGTGTTCCTGGAGCGTCTGCTTGAGGCTGAGGTGCCTGAGATCAACGATGGTCTGATCACCATCAAGAAGGTGGCCCGTATGCCGGGTGACCGTGCTAAGGTGGCCGTCGAGAGTTATGATGAGCGTATCGATCCGGTAGGCGCCTGCGTCGGTGTGAAGGGTAGCCGTGTGCACGGTATTGTCCGTGAACTTTGCAACGAGAATATCGACGTCATCAACTACTCTTCAAATGTGCAGTTGTACATCCAGCGTGCATTAAGTCCTGCAAAGATCTCCAGCATCGTACTCGATCAGGAGAACCGCAAGGCAGAGGTCTATCTGCAGCCTGAAGAGGTGAGCCTGGCCATCGGACGTGGTGGTATGAACATTAAGCTCGCATCCATGCTGACGGAATATACCATCGACGTGTTCCGTGTTGTCAACGAGAGCGAGGCCGACGAGGATATCTATCTGGACGAGTTTGCTGACGAGATTGACCAGTGGGTCATCGATGCTATTAAGGCTATCGGTCTAGATACAGCCAAGGCTGTACTGAATGCTCCCCGTGAGATGCTGATTGAAAAGGCAGACCTAGAGGAGGAGACTGTTGACCATCTGTTGAGTGTACTCCGTGCGGAGTTTGAATAAATTGGAAATCGTAAATATCAGTAAATCGAAAATAATTAATGGGTGTCAGATTAAATAAAGTATTAACGGAACTGAACATTGGTCTTCAGACGGCAGTCGACTATCTGAAGAACAAGAAAAGTCTGGGTGAAATCAAGGACGACGCCAATATGAACACCAAGATCAACGATGAGCAATACGAGGCGTTGGTCAAGGAGTTCAGGGGCGACAAGGACGTGAAGACTCAGGCCGGCATGATGTTCCCCAAGAAGAAAGAAAAGGAGAAGGTCAAGAAAGAAGCTAGTCCGGAGCCTGTCGTGGAAGTAAAGGAAGAACCTCGACAGACATTCACCCCGCTGGGAAAGATTGACCTGAGCCAGGTGGGTAAGCCTATCCCCAAAGAGAAGGTCGAGAAGGTTGAACCCAAACCCGAACCCAAGCCCGTGGAGGAAAAGAAGGTTGAGCAGTCTGCTCCAAAGGCAGAACCAAAGCCCGAGCCCGTGCCAACACCAAAACAAGAGAAGAAACCTGAACCCGAGCCGGAACCTGTTGAGACAGTGCCTCAGGAATCTGCTCTAAAGGAGCAGGAGGTATACAAACTGAAGACGGAACAGAAGGCAGTGCCT
>Ga0310786_10010694_pt1 | contig 11510 bp, 13 predicted proteins | sample AusTroGonzalo_MG_FD_203881 | JGI IMG/M metagenome (GOLD analysis project Ga0310786, IMG submission 203881) | Bovine rumen microbial communities from tropical cattle in Woodstock, Queensland, Australia - Gonzalo_03 (v2) (version 2) | ecosystem: Host-associated > Mammals > Digestive system >... | reverse complement strand
GCCTTCGCCTCGTTGTAGCGCTCCTGTGTCTCCGCTTTCGCAGCGTCGTATGCGTTCGCCGCCTTGCGCCACGCTTCTAGCTTCTCCTTGGCGAAGTAGAAGCCTTCGGGTTGTTTACCGTTCTCTGCCATGGTACAATTTTAAAAAAAATGTTCTACCCATCCCATTCATATATCCTGTTTTTCCTGCAAATCTGGATTTCCACAGTTTTAAATAAGCTATTTTAGTTAATTTATCGTATTTTATTTTTCTTTTATTTTTCTTTCTTTGACTTGTTCGTTCGGTTCTGTCTCTTCTAGTTTTACAATCTCGTTTTCTAATTCTTAAATTTTATTTTTCCATTTTTCACATTTTGCTTTTTTACTTGCCTCTTATTGTGCATTTGAATTTGCTTTTTATTTTGCTTTTTATTTTTCAAATTCTTCCAATGTTTTACAAAGATATGCGTTTAATTCAGCTTTCATTAATTCAAGTTCTGTTTCAGTAAATTATTATATTTCTTTTTATCGTACAATTTCAGCGATGTAATCATTTTTTATATTATTTTTATTTAAAACTTCTTTGAATGTTTTATATAAAGACTATCGTGTTGTTTCTAGTTCTATTTATTTGTTTTTAATTTATTATTTTAATTTTTTTTCTTCGTCTAATACCTCGTCTACTTTCTTTATATTGTCGTCCCTCTTTGTTTTCTTATTCCAATTCTTCCTTAGATTTTTAGATATCCTTTCTTTTTCCTTGGATAATTCTTTTAACTATTATTCTAATTCGAAAAGAATGTCACATTGTTTCCTATATTCTTCTCTTGGGGTCTTGATCTCCTTTTCAAGACCATTCTATTTAATCTGGTCTTCTAGAGATAGAAGAGATACAACGATGTCTGTTTAATCAATTTCACTTATAACTTAATTAATTCTAGAGTTCACGATATTTTTCACTTCGTCTTCCGTTTTATTAGGATTATTAAAGATAATTCTTTGTATCTCTTTCTTCAAATGGTTTGTTATAAGTTCTCTTTCATTTCGGATATTATGTAAATTTTCCGTTTGAAGATTATTCAAGTGATCTATATGGTCCTTGATAGTGGACACTGGTTGCGTGGTTAGTGTCTTCACGGATTCATCGAAGTTTTAAACTTCACCTTAATTTTCCACTATTCTGTGAAAATGTATAGTGTCGAAGTGTTCACGATCTAATCTATAGCACCAACATAATTTACATAACTTTTATATAATCACATGTGGAGGGGGGACGTTTGGATCCGAAAATGCTTAGATTATTCTCTCTACCTTGTCATAATTTTCAATTACCTCCATGCCTCCTTCATGATATTTGTTCAAAATATCTTTATATTGATTAAATACATATACTATTTATTTCTTTTCATTTTCCTTTTTCGCAATTAACAGCCACTAGACTAATATATTTAATTTAATTATAATTTCGTTATAAGCCTAGATAGCATCTTTTAATCCATTCTGTCGCAACTCATTGAAAATTTAATGTTCTGTATAATCCGGATGTATTTTTATTTAGCGTATTATTTACTCGTATACTTTTATCTTCCAATTCTCCGTTTTTATATTCACATATCCATCTATTATAGTTTAATATAATTCATTTGCTCGATTTAATCGTTCATTTGGATCTTCGATATTTTCCGTTTTAATTTGTTCTCGTATCGCTTACGATTAATTTATAAGATTTTAAATCGCATTAATCATGTCGCTATATTCGAATACATTGGGTTAATAAATCTTGCACTAAAATTAAGCTATGATTTCAATTATTGCTACATCGGAGTCGTCTAGTTTTTTAGTTCCGGTTACTGCTAATTCATGCCAATGTTTTATTACCAATTCTTCAATAGAATTTGGTTGATCTAGTTCTTAAATTATTTTATCTAGTGCTTTATATTCCTATTATCTTTTATCGATACCTGCATTCTGTCGTTTTATAAGCAATTTAATAATACGCTTCAAACGTTCTATTACCGGTGCCATTTTTTTACTTTACTTTTCAAAAAAAACCCATATTGTTTCCCTCTTCATTATCCAAGCCATCTCGAGAGCTTTTTGAACGCCTCTATATTCTCCTTTGTAGGAACGGTTTCAGACCTCCATCTATAACACTGTTTTCCTGTGGTGTTTAAAAGCTCCTTTCCCTTCTCGAAATAGAACTTGGCCGGCTTCCCTTCATATCCCATGGTTTTCATCTCGTCTGCGTTGTCGATTGCATACTGGGCTTTTGCTTGGTCGAAGGTGAGGTTTTTAGCATAGTATTTGTCCATGCGTTATTCAGGGGTCTCTTTCGAGCGCCAAATCCAGAAGTGAGTCTTGTCGGCTCCTTCACGCTCCTTTTTCTTGAGGTCTGTGTCGAGCTTTTCGACATAAAACAGGTCCGGTGTTTTTCCATACCCAGCGTCTTCAATCTCTCCTCTGTGGTCATTCAAGAAGGCGTTTGCTGCTTGCCCATATGTGAGGTCTGTGCGGCCGGCTTCTTCATAGCGTTTCATCTCCTTCTCTGACGGCTGTGTGAGAGAACGCCATAGAGACTTGCCAAGTTTAGAGAAGAAGTGCCAATCAGACCTCTGCGGATATTTCTTCAAGGCTTCTTCCTCTTCTTGTTAATAGGCTTTATACGCCTGCTAATACGTCAAATCTGTGCGCGTTTTCCAATCCGAGGGGAGTTGAACCTCCGACATGTTCCAATACCCCTGTGAAGAGTAGTAATCGCTTGGGAACTTGTTTACTGAAGCGTCAAGGTTTAAGGGCTTGTATGAAGTTTTTACTGTGTCGTCATATTCCTTGGAAGAAGGAACAGCACCAGTGAACATTCCTCCGTCGAGTCCAGGCTTTCCGTCATATGCGGGGATGGTGTTTGAAGTAATTCCTTTCCCGAGCATGAACTCTTTCAAATACGCAATTTATTCTGCGGACATATTCGCGGCGAGTGAAGCGTCGATTTATACTTCTTGTCCTTCCTCGGTGTTTTCAATCGTGTCTAAAATCTATTCAAATACATCGTCTTCAATACCGGGTGTATCCTTCCAGTTTGGTGTGCGTCCATCGTCTTGAATGGTGCTGCTACTGCCGGTGTTGGTGTCGTCCTTCTTCTCATCTTTCTTTTCGTCCTTCTTTTCGTCTTTGGTGTCGTCTTTTGTCCCTTCATCGCCCTGTGCGTCGTCTCCCTTCTTTTTGTAAACGAAGAAGTAATACACGGCCACTAAACCGGCCAGTAAAAAGACCATCATTCCAATGCCACCACTGCTTCCGCTTTCTTTTTCATCTGACATTTTCATACAAAAAAGAAAAGGTTCTCTCTTCAATAATATCGCGGGGGATATGCCGGAGGATAATGCGGGGGATAGTGCGGTGGATAGGACCCAGGATATGGTCCTCCCATCTACCCGAACATCATCGCTTCTTACATCTCTCCCTTCTTTAATTTCCGTGCGATTAATATTAAAATAATGCCGAAGATGAAACCACCGCCAAACTTGTGTGTGAAAACCGAGACTAAAAGCGAACACACTATACAGATGATTCCAATCACGTTCATAAACGTGGTTAATCCACTCATTTTCATACAAAAAAGATAAACACGCTTCACCGCTCCTTTTCAGCCCTTCAGTTCTTTGTATCTCTTAAACACGTCTGTAATCTCCTAATAGCTCACGCCTTCAAACTTGCTTCCGAGCCCGTAGTATGCCAAGAGTCCATTCAATGAATTACTCTCCAATTTCTCCGCGGCACTATTCATCTTCTTATTCATGACAAATACATCGAAACAAAACCTGAGAGGGTTCTTGATTTAAAACAGCCCATACATATCTTGTTGTCCGTTGATTTTAATTCTCGCGTTGAAGTCAAAATTATACCACGAGAAACGCCCATCATAATCCAGGGCGCATATGAAGTCTTCAAACAGGCCGTGAAGTAAACATCTTGTTGCGATGACTTTATTATCAAACGCCCACCCGTTGAATTACTAAATCATGTTGTAGTCTTTGTTCCCGAGTATTTTAATAGTCTCTTGAAGAAGCTCCTTTTCTGAGCCCGCGACAATGACTTCATCCGCGACTCCTTCCTCGGGCGAGTATTCACTCCTTACTAAAGCAATTCTGTGAAGAATGGTGCCCTCGAAGTTGGACACGATGAAAGAGATGCACACTATCTCGTTTTAATCACAGCATCTTGAGTCGAGACCATTCACCTGGGTTTATTCATGAACTTCCACACGGGCTTCTGTGCCGGGGACTAAAACATCGCTTAAACCCAGGGTTCCTTCATATGTCTACGGTCTAATGTCCGAGAGCTTTGTATTCTACAAGACTCCTGCCATCTGTCTATATCGTTCATCTTTCAAAGGAAGAGTCTGAAGGAAGTTGTTCCATAATTTAAACGTTGCTTTATCACTCGACTCTACTACATTCTCTATATCATACATTACCTTCTTGTAGTATTTCAGGACTTAATTCAATTCTGAAACCGAGGATTAAGACACGTCTTTAATATCGACCTCTATCCTGTGAAACTGTCCCTTGTCAGAAGGAAGAGCAGGAAGGTCTTTGTATCTGTGAAACAATAGTGTGTCTTGGAAATTGAGATTATACCGTGTCTATATCGACGTTATGTTCTTTTGATAATTTCTAAAAGGAAACTTACAATGTTCATATGCCAAGCGCTCTGTGCCATGGAGTTATGACGGGTCTATATGCTTGTAGATTTGAGCGTATGTATAAAACATGTCGCAGACCGACTCTATTCCCTTCTATGGAGGGAGGTCTTATGTGAAGTACATATTGTAGTCATATTCAAGGTCTTAAGTCTATTCAAATAAAGCTTACAGGGTTTTGTATGTTGTCTTCATGTGATAAAACAAACGCTTTTAATCGAAGCAGAAGAACTCGCCATCTTACTTGTATTCTTTCTCGTATGAACACCCGGGTATTTTCTGGATGAAGACACGCTCAAATTCCTCGGGCACTATTCCTGGAGGTTGACAGATGTAGAAACCATATTCTATTCCCGTGAGATGTATAAGGTATTAATCCTTGGCATCTCGCGCGACTAAATTCACGGTCCCATCGTAGCATAGGGCCGAGGTGAGAGGCGTGAGTTTTAAACACATTTCTGAAAACGATGAAATGACCTTGAAGTTTCCCCGGATGTATTCAACAAAGCGTGCGTATGTCTCTTTCTCCTCTTCACTTCCTTCCTTTAAGGCTTCATTTAAGAACACGACACCATTCCGCATTTACTTCACGAAGAAGGACTTCGGGTTTAAAGCGGGGTATTAAGACAGGTTGTGAGTCTACATGTAATCTTCTATTATACTCTTCTCGGCATCTGGCATGGAAGAGAAGTCGTCGCACTCACCATCGCAGTAGGCGATGAAGATATCGTGGGACATAACCGGGCCTATAAACACGTATTTAATATCGTCGGCAGAAGAGCAGAACTTAAAAGGTTTGGTGTATGCAGTCGCCAAAGCTCCTGCTGTGGGCTCTGTAGAAGGGAAGGACGGAAACATATGAACAAGAGGAAAAAAATTCTCCTTGTCTTCAAAGCACTCTCTCCACGATTTCACCATTTTCTTTATATCGCACTTTTCTTTCTTCGAACTCGAACTCGTCTGGTAATTCTCCTGAGAAAGGAAATTCAAACTTGTCTGTCTTCCCGGGTTTAAGCCTGATTATACGCATTGTATTATTCTCGCCCCGTGGAGCGTCTTCTGGCGCGTTTTTGAACTTCACCAAATACACGGCCTCATTCACACAGTATAATCGATTGACTATCATCCCGCCTGTAAACATATAAATTAAACGAAGGCTCTATTCCTCGGCTCTATACACTTGCATCCATTTCCCATCTCTGGCGAGGACGTAATTTGATGAAATATCAAGAAGATTTATACTGTCGAGCTCAACCTTTTCTTCACCATAAATTTTATACAGCCGGAGGGGTGGCGAAAGGAAGATAAATAAAGCTTCACCTAATCCCCCTGTTGCCTTACGTCCTTCCACATATCCTGCGATTAAACCATTGAAGTCATATCGGTTCTTTCCATAGAGAACAAACCCATGCTTTCTGCCGATGATTATAATCCCGCGTGAAAACATCCGTATATACATCTCCTTTGATGTGGTGAAGGTGAAGGAGGTGCCATCGTGGCTTACTACAATTTCTGGTGATTCTAAAACGAAGTAGTCCTCGGTTTTGTCCACGGTCTTAGAAGCGCCTTTGTATGAAACCTTGTATAGGCCGACAGGAGTGTCGTATAAAACAACAGACATATGCTCTGATAGAAAAAATTCTCTTTTCTTCAGAACCACGAAGGAAGCTTGTTCTTCAACCTCCTTCCAAGGTCTTTAATTTCATCCACTGCACTATATCCTTCAGAGCGAGCTCCTTCGCGGCCCCACACCACGACGCCTGTATCGCCTCTCACACGGGCATAAGACACCGGCGCAGACCTACCTGTGGCCTTGTAATCTCTCATGAGTTGTTCACGCTCTGTCTCTTCCAAATGTCCCATATTTGCTCCCGTGGCGTCAAACTCGATGAAACCCTCTCGCTTTTTCCAGAGGATGACAATGACGATAATAAGCAAGATGATGAACAAGTCTTTAGATTCCATTTTCATACAAAAAAATACATTCCATTTCAGAGGCGTATCATACGACTCGGTTTTATAACTCGATTTCCATCGCCTTGGCTGTATCCTTCCAGAAGGCCCGGCTTCGTGCGATGAAGAAGAACACGATGAAAACGATGATGAAAGATAAGAGTGTTTACATCCATCTATGCTCGACATGAATGAAGTGTATCATACGGGAGAATAAACCCATTTCTTTCTCTCCGCCAGCGACAGGGGACACAGAAGAAGGAACACCAGTGTCTTCCACAGGATCTTCATCTTGGTTTTCATCAGCGCTTTCTTCCTCATATTCATCTTCATACCCATCTTCGTTTTCTTTCACGTCTTATTCCACCTTTCTATCCACAAACTTTGGCATTTTATTAAACAAAAAAGCCTACGGGTGTTTCACTCCTACCACAGAACCTCGACATAAACAGGGAGTGCACCCGCGACATATTAAAAGTCTCCGAGCTCCGCATATGACGTCGCAAATCCCGAGCGTATGAACGCGTTTTTATACTTCGCTGTATTCTTGTTCCAAAGCTTGTATCCGTACCGTTTTCCAAGCACGTCCACAGTTCCGATGTCTTTCTCACCATTTACAAATTATTCCATCGGGATTAATTCAAGGTAGAAATTCCCGGGCGCAGACGAAACCACAGTTGCCTTATGTTTCGAGCTTAAATTCACGTACAGAGTCTAGTTCTTCGCCGGGGTGTAAAGCTGACGTTGAAGGTGGTGATAATCCTGAAGATAGATACTCTTTTGTGTCGCGGGTTAAATCAGATCGCTCCAGATGATTATGTTCTCATCTTTTGCGCGTTCTTCTACACCAAGGAACGAAGCCTTTTTGGGCTCGATGGATAGTTTGAATGTCGTCGTGTTTTGTGAAGAAAAAAAGTACGGAGTTTCATTCCACCCACACCTTCAAACAACACACCGGACAACACTTCATACACTGTCCACTTCCAGCTTTAAAACATCGCATACAAACCATATGTCCACACACGGTCTTCACAAACGTCTATACACCTTCTTCTAAACACACGCAACAGACGTCGTTCATCTTCACAGCACAGGGCCGGAGTTCAAACTCGGGGCATGGAAACACATCATGAAGCTTGTATGGGGCTTCCATTTAGAGCACAGCGTTAGGCACGGTACCACATCGGCGGATGAATGTGATGTTCTTCTTCAGGGCAGCAATCAAGAGTAGTTCATAAAATAGAGCCGGGTTTTTCTTCGCGGCTTTAATCCCCGCTGTGGGCATGTTGAAAACGTTGAATAAGGGCGGGTTCCCATTCAAGACTTCAATCAGGCTGTTGTGTATGGCTGTCGTCATCGCTCCTGCTGTGGCTGTCGCCATCGCTCCTGCTGTGGCTGTCGTCATGGCTCCTGATGTGGCTGTCGGCATGGCTCCTGCTGTGGCTGTCGTCATGGCTCCTGCTGTGGCTGTCGTCATGGCTCCTGCTGTGGCTGTCGTCATGGCTCCTGCTGTGGCTGTCGTCATGGCTCCTGCTGTGGCTGTCGTCATGGCTCCTGCTGTGGTTTTTATCTTCATATAAAAATGTAGATTTAATACACGGCAGAAGAAGTGTCTATAGACGGGGCTTCAAACCTGGTTGGAGGCTGGAATTTTGTCTTCGGGAATTACATCGTGCACACACGCGGGAGCACTTAGACGGTGTATTACTTCGATGGCACCTTGCGTTAAGTATACACCGGTGAAATAGACGACCCTTTCACCTCGGTTGCGACATGGGATATACACGGGAATAGTATCGTCATGTGGGTGCAGAGAGATGGAACCTGGGACTGTTAGGAGTTTCTCTTCAGGAATGAGAAGTTGGAATCTTACATAGTCTTCGCCCAGAATTAAGGTGATGGCACTAAACTATGTTTTAATTTCGGGAAATACAGCGTGGCATATTGCGGGAATAGGAGGTGGGATAAATAAAATGGGCCGACAGGCAGTGGTCTATAAGTAGACACAGTAGTTGCGGGATGGAGGGAAGATGACAGGTATGGTGTCGTGTTCACGTAATTAAATTGTGTGAGAATACATGAAGTGAGCACAATCACGGGTAATTCACCGGGGTAATAATATGAGCAATTAGGCACATATACAGACGTGGCTTTCTTCAACGGCGTATGGTTCACGCAGTCCAACGGGACCACCTGGTCATCGTTTTATCCACGCACGGATCTATAGTTTACAGCCGCTGTTGAAAACCAGCGCTTAAGGTTTAATGAATACACTTTGTTTAAAACCACGTCTGCGGCCATGCTTGTATCTCGGTTCAAACAACAGGCCATCGACGCGACTATATCATAGTCTTCATGCTTGGTTGGAAACTATCTCTTTGGTGGGTCTACAGTCTGGAGGCTTACACCCGCGAGTATGCCAGAGAATACACTTGTGTTTAATGCCGGGGTTTTATACTTCAATACACACCATTTTCCTCTTCTGAATGTATACCATGGAGATGTGTAGAATGGGGTCATGAAAAAAGCCGGAGTTTAATACGAGGGATAGGTGCCGGTGTCTGGGGGGGGGATTGAAGTTTTGGAATTGAAAAATACAACCGGAGCAGAAAACCTTCTTATGTCAAGAACTTATGGAACAAAATGGATTGGGAGTATATATTATACCACTAGCTCGCTCTCACATGGTACACAATTTAATTTAGATCTTAAAGTTTAAACAAAAACACAACTGAATTATAGTGGCAGACGTCTCGCCAACCATTAAATTATTAATGCAAGTTCAAGTTATAACAGATATTACTTTTAAAGCTTCCTATGTGTTCTTTTCCTCGACCATTACATCATTGTGAAACGAACTGAAGATGTCTGGAATAAAACACAGTATTTCACCCTCACATATGACGACAGTGATTTCACGATAGGAACTGAAACGAATATTGCCGCGTTTCCTGCGGGGACTTAATACTGCTCTATAGGCGACGATATATACCTTGCTTATGGCACAACATTAAAAAAGTATAATTACACGTTTTCTGGCGCGCTTAAAACCTGGTCTATAGCCGGGGCTGATGCTGTGGATTAACCCATTGGTCTTCTTCGGTATGAAGGCGGGTATATGCTCTTGATTAGAAACGGGACTGGATACGACGCTTATAGCTTGATTGGAAACACGCTTACTTCTTTGAATAGAGCCTTTACCGTGGGTGAGTCTGCTTTCTTGGATGCTTCTGGGGACTACTTCATACACATTACCACCACTTCATGCCGGGTCTATAAAAAATCTGACTTCACGGGTGTGGGCAAGGCTTAAACCATAAGCTTTGGAGATGAAATGTTGTATCGTTCCTTCTGGGTGTCTTAAACCTTACTAAATGGCGGGATGGTGTCGAGGAATCTTAAGACGTATTGTTTTTGGTTAGTGAACAGTTCCATTGTCTACGATAATGTGACCGGGTATAATGGCAAGATTGTAGCGATGGAAAATGTCGCGGATGGGGTCTTTGGTTATTTGTGATTCACACAGTCGTCGTTTCACTTCCTTCAAACACATTGGACCTTTGGTCAAATATAATAGTTTTCTAAATCGGTTTCAAACACCTTTTCTTTTTCATTGTCGCACAACAGAGACAACTAACTCAACTTCTTCACCCGGCTTAATGCCGTGTATATGGCCCCGAATTCAAAGAAGTCGTCAACACAGATACAAACCGGGCAATCAAACTCTTGTCCTTACACCAGATTTATCACGACGACATCTCCCCGCACAAAGTCATACTTCACTCTCCCGTTTGAAACACGGGGCGGAAACAATGTATCCTCACCGTCGACTTCAACGTAGGCGCCTTCTGGATATATGCTTTGAATAATACCCTGGCGTTCTATTGACCCATTATACCGCACTATAAACACTCTCTACCCGCGTCTATACACAACCCCGTCCTGGCCCTGTAAGCGCTCTCGTGTGGGGATGTGTATGTGGCGCTGGACACTGGCTTCTTTGCGGTGAGTGTTCACGATGGTGAGAGCCCCTTCTGGTGGCGTGTTCACGCGGGGGATAAGACGGAGGAGTTCAGACTTGACAAAACGATGAGAAGAGCGATAGGATTAAAGCAAATGCTGTAAACCCGGGTCTCCTGCCGAGCGATAATACACTGTGAGAGTATCAACTGTCATCTGTTCACGCAGCGTGTGCCCTTCAAACGTGGCATTGTAAAAGTATGAAGCCCCGTCTCTCTCCTTGGTTGGTTGTCGTATTTAAAACGGGTCTCCAAACATGTATATAGTCTGTGTTGAAGGCGAGATACAATCCACGATTAATTACATCGTGTCTCTATCAAACATGAATACTTCATCGATGAAAACCGTGGGATGAACAAAAGGTCTAGGGTGTGGTCTTAAGTAGCTGCATTTACACCATGAAAAGATGGTCTCGCCCCCTGTGAGTGTGGCGTTTGTCCATGTGGGTGAAATGATATGACATCTTGAGCCCTCGGCCATTGTTTTAAGCCGATGTGTTTTCCCCGTTCCTGGGCCCCCGAAGAAAGCGTGGAAGATGGGCATGTGTGAATTGAAGAAAAAAGCGAGGTTATATTCAATGCTTTTATCTTCCTATATACTCCTTCAACATTATCTCCGATTTTTCCGCGAAGAATACCACTTCCTTCAAAAAGAACGCATATACAATTTTTACATCGTTTTTGGACGAAAGTAATTTCTTTATTTTTATAATCATTTTTATCCGGAATTTGTTTAATTTTTCAATTCCTTCGTTAATATCCATCGACATGTCCATGGCTTTTGAAAAGAGTTTCTACAGTTCTTCGAAAAGAGGATCGAATTCTAGGGTTTTTCTTGCAAACACGTTTCTACACACTTGG
>Ga0310786_10010693_pt1 | contig 11511 bp, 12 predicted proteins | sample AusTroGonzalo_MG_FD_203881 | JGI IMG/M metagenome (GOLD analysis project Ga0310786, IMG submission 203881) | Bovine rumen microbial communities from tropical cattle in Woodstock, Queensland, Australia - Gonzalo_03 (v2) (version 2) | ecosystem: Host-associated > Mammals > Digestive system >... | reverse complement strand
CACCCGTACGGTATCGAACAGGAACAGCTTCTCCAGGTCCCGGTACACCGCCCACTGCTGCGTGTACCCCAGCAGCTGCATGTCCACCTGCACGGACACGGAGGGCTCCTCCGCGCCGCCCGCGAGCATGGCCACCGCCTGGTCCAGCAGCCGCGCGCGGACGGTCGCGATATTGGGCCCGTCCTTCTTGTTCACCTTGCACTCCTCGCCCTTGAGCGAAAAGATCCTCGCGTGGGGCAGGCTGCACACCAGTTCCCCTTCCACGAGGGAATGGTACCGTCCGTACACCACGCCGTCCGTATCGGCCAGCTGCGTCGTGTTCTCCCCGTCCCAAAGGAAGCTGTGCTCCAGGTACACCGGCTTGCCTTCGTCCGTCTCCCCGACGGGCCGCACGGCCGTGGCCACGTCGCTCATGTCCAGGCTCATGCTGATGCCCTTCACGTTCTTTCCGTACGTGAACATCATGCCCCGGTTCACGCCCGCGTGGTCGAGCACTGTGAAGGAATAATTGTCCCGGATCAGCTCCCCGTTCCACCGCGGCACGAGCCCCGTCTCCGGATCCAGCAGCGCCGTGACCGGATCCTTGTCCGCGAAGTGGAAGCCCTGCTTCTCGCCTGCGATGTTGGTCTGGAACGTGAACGGCAGCTCCTCGATACATCCCGCCAGCACGCCGTCCGCGGCCTGCTGCAGGGTCTTGCCCTCGTCCTCGTCGTACGTCGTCAGGTCGTACATCGCGTCGTACGTGATGTGCTGCGCCTGCACGTGCACGGTGCTCTCCGTCTTTTCCACCGATGTGATCCTGAAAAGCTGCTCCTCGATCCGCCAGCTCGGCGCCACCTGCTCGATGCCGGTGGAGGAATCGTCCACGATCACCTGCTGCTTGTATTCCAGCACGTTGGTGGTATCGCTGGAGATATAGCCCGTCACCGTCTTGCTGACGGTCTTCTTTTTCTTCTTTTCCTGCCAGGTGTATTTGCATTTCCAGCGCCAGCCGGAGTCGGAATATTTCGCCACGATCTGGACCTCGCCGCCCTCCGGCACGAGCTTCAGCTTCTTCGCGCCCTTCTTGGACGGGTCCGCCTTGTTGTATATGTACCGCTGCGCCTTCGTCGCGGTGCCGGTCTTCACGGTGTACGTCTCGATCACCGTCACGTACTGCCCGGCCGCGATCTCCGGAGTCGTGCGCACCGGCACGTCCGCCTTCAGGATACGATTCTCCATAAGGCACGTGTACCGGTTCAGCTCGTCCGTCGGATGCTCCAGCGTCAATTCCGATATCCCGTTCGCAACCTCGTGGAACGTGCAGCTCACCGGCGTCAGTTCCCCGCAGATCCCGATCGTGGAGAAGTCCTCCGCGTTCGCGTCGTATATGTACACGCTTCCCATTACAAAAACCTCCAGCGCGGCGTGATCGTCACCTTTGTGATCTGCTGCGAGAAGCTCACGTAGTTCCACGCGGACGTGTCGCCCGCCGGCGCTTTCGGGTACAGCACGAACCAGTCGTCGTCCACGGACACGCTCGCGCCCGCGAATACGACGGCGCCGCTCGATACGGTGTACGCCGTGCCCGCGTCGCAGTCGATGAAGAGCGGCGTGCCGCTCGTAAGCGCCACGTCCATGCTGCGCCCGTTCACGATCAGGGTGCCTGTGCCGCTGCCCTCGATTTTCAGCAGCGGCATGGAGTTCACGTCGCCGTCGCCGTTGAACAGGTCCGCCGCCGTCAGCACGATCTGCTTCTCATTTACCCGGTGCAGGAACGGCTGGCAGGTGAACGTCACGGATATCCTCTTCCCGTCCATGCGCTTCGTGAGCGACGCCAGGCCGGACGCCGTGAGCACCGCCGCGTCGTATGCGTAGCCCTCGTTGTCCCCGAATTCCAGCTCGCCCGAGCCGTTCAGCCATTTCTTCACCGCCGGCAGGTCGTACCCGTCCGGCACGGCGAAGTCCTGCTTTACCGTGATCTCGCTGTACCCCTGCGGCACCGTCAAAAACCCGTCCCGGCCCGGGAGCGTCAGCTTGTCCCCGCGCACGGCGGATACCTGCCGCTGCGGCATGCCGATCGGCAGCGCGCCGACGTCGTCGCTCCTCACGCCGCGGAATTTCACGTACATGTCGTCGATGCGCCTCACGCGCTCACCCCCTCCCGTAGCCCAGGTTCAATCTCCTCGCGTAGCCGTTCAGCGCCAGGTCGTAGTCCCTCGTGGAAGCCCTGGCCATCTCCCGGCCGTTCAGGTACAGCGCGATGTCCCGGGCGGATTCGATGTCCGCGATATCGCTGATCGCGCCGCGCATCCCCTTCGTGATGCCGGACAAGTCCATCCTGGGCCGCAGGTTCGCCGCCCCCGCGACGGTATCCGCCATGCGGACCGCGGAGCGGACGACGGACGAAGTCTCCTCGTCGATGCCCTTCGCCACGCCAAGGTCGAACATCCGTCCGGACTGCATCATGACCCTCGACGGCGACATGATATGGAGATACCCATTGAAAGCGGCTGCAGTCTCCCGCGCCGCCCTGATCGCCTCGCCTACGAGAAGGGATATATTCGAACCGATACCGGATGCCGCGCCGGAATCAAACGCCGTTCCGGATTCCGCGCCGCTCTCCGACATCTGCTGTTCGATCGGCTGCAGGAGCGATGAAAGATCGATACCGTCGAAATTACCCGCCAAAGCCGAGATCGGGTCAAACTTCATCGCGTTCGTCAGGGCTTTTGAAAGTTGCTCAGGATCCAGGCCCATCGCGTTTGCCATCGCTTCATAATCGGTCTGCCCGATCCCGGCTGCGCTCAACATGTCCGCGAATGTCGTACCTTGAGCAGAATTCTGAACCGCCTCTACCAGCTTTTCTCGCGTATTGTTCGGATCCTCCCCCTTTTTAGGTTCAACCGATACACTGACTGTGAATTTCTCGCCCGAAAGCATGCGCTGCAGTGCGCTCCCGAATTTCTGTTCCGCGCCTTCGGCGACTGTCACATCCCCGACATCGACTGTAGCATCGGCTGTCACTTCCGGTTCAGGTTCAACACTGCCTAATGTCTCTTCGATAGTAGCTTCGAACTTCTTTGCCTCGCCGTCCGGTAGCTTCAGATCTGGATGAACAGCTGCTGCCGCACTCTCAAACAAAGTCGTAAGTGACGCAGTTATAACTGATTCCTGATCTGACCAGTTTATATCACCGGCATTTACGAGCCATCCGTTTGCCAGTGCCGTCTTGAAAACAGAAGCCGTTTTGTCCAGATCAACGCCGTCCAGCGCTTTGGCCAAAGCTTCATCGTATCCTGATGCGTATTCTGCCAGGTTAATGCCGCCAACGCCTCCGGCAAGCCACTGAGCGGGATCTTCAGATTTCAGGGCATTCTCAATGGTAGCCCACAAATCATCAACGCCCACGCCCATTGTATCGGCAAGATTCTTTATATCGTCCTGTGTAAGGTTCATCTCGTCCAGCAGCTGTTCTGGGGTAAAGCCTTTTCCGCCGACGTTTGTGATACCCTGGATCAGCTTATCAGCAAGGTTCCTGTTGGACAGATCTTTACTTACGGTATCCATTGCTTTCGCCAATTCCGGATCTGCCGCCAGAATACCGTCCTTAAGCGCTTCCATGTGCCGGTTATAATCGTCATCGGCTTTCTTCAGGGCTGTCGTGTACGCATCTTCGGCTTCCTTCGACGCATCGGCCTGCAGCTGGTTGGCCTCGTCCCTTGCTTTCTGGGCCTCCTCAATAGCCTTGTCGCGCTTTTCTTTTGCCGCAACAAAATCGCTGTCGGTCATATCCCCGATATCGTGTTTCCGACTCACCTCCAGGAACTCTTCCTCCGCCTCTCTTTCCTTGCCAGCGGCTTCCGTCATGGCTTTGGAGTAATCATCCTCTATCTTCCCGAGCTTATTCACATAGGCGGCTTCCGCCTCGGCGACGGCTTTTTCGCGCTCCTTATATGTCAGCTGCATCGCCTGGGCCTGGAAATCCTTATTGCTCACGCGGCCCTGCTCCACCGCCGTGCGCATCACGTAATCCTTCGGATCGATCGACGCCGTCAGAACAGCGATCCTCGCTTCCAGGTTCTCCACCTGGGAGAGCAAACTGTTTAATTGAGCAAGGTGATCCTCAACGACGCCCTTCGCTGCCCCGGCGTTTTCACTTAACCACGCGGCAGTTCCGCTCCGGCACTCGTCCAGCGTTGCCTTCATCGAAGCCGCCTCGGCGTCGATCTCAGCCGTTTTCTTTGCCAGGTTTTCGGCGCCCAGGCCCATCGCGGCGAGCTGATCCTTTGCGGCTTTCGCCCATTCGTCGATCTTGGTCTCGATCTCGTTATAGTACTCTTCCGAAGCCGCCTGCGCTTCTTCGCCGAGTTTTTTGTCCCCGGCAGTCGTATAGTCCGTGAAAGCCGTCTTGATCCCTTCGAACAAAGCGGCTACTTTTGTGCTCACGCTGCCGCTGAGTTCGTCCATGGACACGAGCATAGCGGAGATCTCCGGATCTGTCATACCGAGCATTTTCAGCGCTGCGACGATATCGCCGTTTGTCGCTGTGCACGCCGCGGTCAGATCGGAGATATCCACGTTCTTCAGGTGCAGTCCGTTCAGGGTATCGCTGATCGTATCGAATCCGCCCTGCAGCCTCGCGGCGGCGGCCTCCGCCTCCTCCGGGCTCATGTCCGCGTACAGCTGCAGCGCGGCGCTCAGGCTGTTGCCCCTCTCGACGTACGAATTGATCTCTTTCTGCACTTCCGGGGCGATCCCCAGGTCGGTGTACACGCCCTGGATCGTGGTGATGGCGCTCGATATATTCGCCGCGGCTGTCTTCGCCCGCGTAGGATATACGCCCATTTTCCGGAAAGCCAGCTCGAGCGCGGTGACCCCGCTCCCCCGCAGGATCGCGTTCGTGAGTTTTGCCTTCTCCGCGGGATTCAGCTTGAGCCCGTCCACAGCCGTACGGATCTCGGTCTTCGCGCCTTCTATCCTGTCGATGTACTCCGTCGTATCCACGTTCCCGCTGATGATCAGGTCCGCTACGGTCACGGGCTCCACGTTGAATACGTTCGCGTTCCTGAGGGCGTCGTCGACTACGTCGTTCACGCTCTTTTCGATCAGGCCCACGTCCTTCAGCGCGCCGGTGATGCCGGTGAACACGCTGCCGATGATCTTGCCGATGCCGCCGCCCAGGCTCAGGAGCGTCTTTCCCATCCCGGAAAACGACGACGTGACGATCTGCGGCAGGTTCCCGATCACGCCCTCCACCACGCCGGCCAGCGCCTCGCTCACGGCCGACACCAGCTCCGGCGTCAGGTCGCTGATGGATCTCAGCACGTCCGGGATCGTACCCACGATGCCCTTCAGCAGCCCCGGCAGCTTCTTCCCGATGCTGCCGAGCACCTTGCTGAGCCCTGCGTTGATCTTGGGCAGCAGCGCCGGGATCTCGTCGATGAACGCGTCCGCGATGCCGCTGAGCCCGCCGGTCTTTCCGGCCTTGGTCAGCTTTTCCATCAGGCCGGTCATTTCCTGCACCACGCTGCGCATGGAGCCGTTCATGCTCTCGCCGGCAGTGATCTGCAGTGCCTCCAGCGCGCTCTTGAACACCTGGATGTCGCCCTGCAGGTTGTCCATCATGGTCCTGGCCTGCGCCTCCGCGGTGCCGCCGGATTTGCGCAGCGCCTCTTCGTAGCTGTCCACCGCGTCCACGCCCTCGTTCAGCAGCGTGTTCACGGCCCTGATCGACCGCGCGGAGAACGTCTGCATCAGCGCCGCGGACTTCTCCGCCGTGCCCATGCCCTCGGTGGCCTTCCCGATGTCGGCCATGATGGTGTTCATGTCGCGGAAGTTCCCGTTCGCGTCCTGCACGGCCACCTTCGTCCTGCCGATCTGGATGGACCCGTTCTTCATCTTCTGGGTCAGGTCCCGCATCACGGCGGATACCTGCGTGCCGGCCTCGGATCCCTTCATGCCCTGATTGGCCAGCGCCATCAGCATGGCCGTGGTGGTCTCGATGTCCTGCCCCGCGGCGTGCATGGAGCTCGCGCAGTTGCCGTACGCGTCGGCCAGCTGGCTCGCCGAGGTATTGGCGCTGCTCTGGGCGTACGCCATCAGGTCCGCCATGTACCCGGCCTGGCTCGCCTCCATGCCGAACGCGGATAGGTAGTCCGTCACCGCGTCGCTCGCCCGGGCGAGATCCATGCCGCTCGCCGCAGCCAGGGCCAGCACGCCGCCCAGCGCCTCGGTGCTCTGGTTCGCGTCCCAGCCGGCCAGTGCCATGTAATTGAGCGCCTGCGCGGCTTCGCTGGCCGTGAACTTCGTGGTCTCGCCGTAGTGCCGCGCGGTATCGGTCAGCTTCTGCAGCTCCTCGCCCGTCGCCCCGGATATCGCCGCCACCTGGCTCATCGCCGCTTCGAATGCCATGCCGGTGGTCGCCGCGCTCTTCAGCCCGTTCACCAGCATGGAGATGCCCTTGGTGATCACCTGGGACGACAGCATGCCGCGGAATACGCTGGAAGCTCCGCTCGCCGACTTCTTGGCCTTCTTTTCGATGCCGTCCATCTTCTGCTGCAGGTCGGTGTCATCGCCCAGGATCCGGATCTTTACGCCGTCCGCCATGCCTCGCCCCTCCTTTCACACCGTTATTTCCCGACCCTCGGGATCGCGCGCATCTGCCCCTCGGGAGCCTTTTCCCTGTCCAGCGCCCGGATATGCCGCAGCATCTCGTTGAGCGGCGCCAGGGCCGCCGCGACGGCCTCTACGTTCTTTTCCCGCCGGGCCTGCGCGATCTCGTTGTCCTTGTACAGGAACGCGCCGGTCACGCCATCGTAGATCACCTGCATGCGGTCCAGGTTCTCCGCCTTGCCGCCGCCGAACAGCTCCCGGCACGCCTCTTTCCCCAGCAGCACCTCCAGCTGCGCCATCCACAGCCGGTAGAACGGCTTGCCCGCCATGTCCCGCTCCGCTGCGTTCAGCCTCTCCACGGTATCCACCGTCCGGGGCGCGAGCGGGTACTCCCTGTCCTCTATCTCCACCGTGATCTCGGGTATGTCCGTATCGATCCGTATCATTCTCTGTCCTCCGGCCTGTACAGCCTTCCGTCGTATGTCATCACGCCCACGTGCCCCGGGAGGACCCGCGGGTCGCACCACAGTTTATAGCCCAGCTGCCGCGCCTTCCAGCAGAACGCCAGGTCCTCCCCGAGCCCGGGCATGGGCGCGAACGGCAGCGTGTATTCCTCCGCCACGCGCCGCAGCAGCTCCGTCGTCATCATCACGGCCCCGAAACCGCTCCCCGCGATCTCGAACACGCCGCCCTCCGGCCATTTCGTGTACCTGCGCGCCTCCACGGCGATCTTCCCGCCGGGGCGAGATTCGTACTCCACCCTGTCGTACAGCACCGGCCACGTCGGCAGGTTCCTCCGGAACGCCAGCGCGGATACGTAGTCCCGCCCTTCGTCCAGGTCCTCCGACAGTCTGCGCATCAGGTCCTCCGGCAGCTCCATGTCGCTGTCCAGCCACAGCACCCTGCCGCAGTCCGACGCAAGCGCCTCCTGCGCCAGCCGGTTCCTGCTGTCGTACACCAGCGAGCTTTGGCACGTGGCCAGCACGGTCCCCGCCGGCTTCGCCATCGCGTTGTAGCTCCTGAAAAACGCCGTGTGCACCGTGTCCATGCACGGTACGGCGATCATCGTCTTCATTCGTCTTCGGCCTCCTGCGGTTCGAACAGCGCGTCGAACGCCTCGTACTCTTCCTTTTCCTTCTCCGTCAGTTCTTCCGGCAGCGCGTACGCCCGCTTCAGCTTCCGCAGCTCCGGGTCCTTTCCCTTGTACCCTCGTATCTCCATGATGTTCAGGATCCTGTGGTCCCCCGCCAGCGTGCGGAACAGCAGCAGGAACTCCCACCAGTGGAACGGCTCCGTGCGCCGGTACGACAGATCCACGCCGTGCTGGTTTCTGATCGCCACCACGATCTCGTTCAGGTCGTACTCGAAGCTGTACGTGCGCTCCTCGTTTCCCGTGGACTGCACCGGGGCGGACGGGTATCCCTTCGAAAACTCCGCCACCGCCCGGATCGTCTCCGCCGGGTCCTCGTCCGTCAGGATCCCGCCGAACACCGTCTCCTCTATCCGCGCGAGCTGCTCCGCCGCCTTTTCCGGATCGTCCGTCCGGAGGCTCCCCAGCATCTTCAGCACGTCCAGCCACACGCGGTAGTCCGTCGCGCACGGGTAGAGTATACCCCCGACCGAGATAGCGGCCGGGGGCTCGTCCTGCGCGTAGTTCGGGCGCATCAGGCGGAGGCGGTGGAGAAGGACGGCACGCCCGCGGTGGAGATGGTGTACGTGCCCTTCGTGATGTCGCCGCCCAGGTTCAGCGTGAAGCTGATCTTCCTGTCCACGGTGTTCATCTCGCCCAGCACCAGCCGGCAGTCGTTGATCAGCCAGGCCTTCTTGTTGCTGCTCCCGTCCGGCGGGAAGCAGATCATGCAGGGCACCTTCGCGTCCTCGCCCACCGGCAGGTCGTAAAACTCGCCGTAGATGAACTCGTACATGGGATTGCCGGCGTTCATCACGATCTCCTGCGGCAGCTCCGGCTCGTAGTGGTCCACCTCCGTCACCGGCATCTCGTAGCAGATATAGTCCATCTGCTCGGTCTGCGGGTTGGGATTCAGGCTGAATACCGTCGATTTGTCGATCCTCGTCCAGCTGGGCGTCGTACCGCCCTTGCTCGTGTCAAGGAAAGGGATACACATATGCTTCTTCAGCATGGTCTCGCTCATGGTTTATTCCTCCGTTTCGTTGTTATTCGCCGGATCGGTATCGCCCGGCTCATCGCCGCCCGGCTCCTCCCCGTTCGGCTCGTCTTCTTCCGTTCCGCCTCCGCCAGGCTCGGTCTCGTCCTCGCCGTCGGCGGCTTCCCGGATGTACTCTATCTGGAACTGAATCATGTACTTCGCCTGGCTGAAGTCCTGCGCCACCATGTAGCCGGACTCGTTCGGAAGCACGCGGATGTCGGTGATCCGGCACCCTTCCGGGAAGGCCGGCAGGTTCCCCGTCAGGACCTGCTTCCTTACCCAGTCCCCCAGCTCCTCAAGGTCCGTCACGGCCGTGATGTTGGCCATGTCGTTCGGGTCTCCGCTGAACGCCTGGAACCGCGTCAGCGCGCAGTTGTAGTTCCGCTTCTCGCTGCCGTCGATGTACTCCTCCGTCAGCTGCTCGCTCGGCACCAGGCACGTCCCGCCGATCTTGTCGGTCATCGCATTGAAAAACAGGTCCCCGACGTACGGGCAGCTCTGCAGCCAGTCCCACACCGCTCGGTGTTTGTTGCTCGCCATTCGCTCACTCCATCTCCGTGCGCGGTGCGCGAGAGCTCTGCTCCGCGGTGCGCGCGCGGTCCTTATTCGGTCGTTCGCTCCAGTGGTCAGTGGCCAGTATTCAGTGACCAGTTATAGTCAGCTCCGGTCCCCAAAGGCTTCCCCTCCGAGGGGAAGCTGTCGCCGCAGGCGACTGATGAGGTGGGTGGCCGTTCCTATTCGTCACCCAAGCTAACTTTGCTATCAGCTATCTGCTATCCGCTATCAGCCACTCCTCGCCTCACAGCCCCAACCTTCCGGAATCCACGTACCCCTGCAAACTGACCACCAGCAGCGGCAGCTGCGTCGGCTTGGCCGCCTCGTCCCAGTGCCGGGATCCCATGCCGTGGTAGTGCATCATCGCCCCCGTCGGGTGCTTCGGCGCGGTCGGGCTGTAGTACCCCACCACCACGCCTCCCTGCACGATCGGCGCGTTCGGGCCGTATACCTGCCCTTCGTACGCGTAGTGGGCGTAGGGCGCGGTATGCTCGATCTCGGCCTTCCCGCCGCCGCCGGAGAGCCGCACGCTGCCGTACAGCACGCCCTCCTTGTACGGCACGTACGGCCGGTACAGCCGGTGCCACTCGCTCGCGGCAAAGAGCCAGAACTGCTCCCCGCGCACCTTTTCCATCACCCGCTGCACGTTGACGTCCACGCTCTCCACTTCGAACCGCATACGCCCTCACGCTCCCCTCGCCGCGTAGTGCGGCAGCGGCATGCCCGGCCTCGCGTTGTCCGCCACGCTCGTCACTACGAACGCGCCGTCACTCCCGCGGTACTGCTCGATCAGGGCCTGGTAGTCCGCGCCGCCCGTCACGGTCACGGCCGCGTCGCCCCGGATCAGCAGGTCCCCGGCCTTCGGCTTCGTCTGTCCCGCGGGGATCCTGCACACGACGCCTTCCTCGTGCACCAGCGCGTTGTCGTACCGCACCATGCGGCTCGTCCTGCGCCAGCTGCACCCGGTCAGCTTCGCCGTGCTGTACGCCACGCTCGTCTTCCCGCTCGTCACGGTCTCCGTGCGCTGCACCAGCGTCACCGTCTCGTTTCCGAATGGGATCATGGATCGTCACCTCCCCGAGGGCCCGCCCGCGGACAGAATATCATCAGCATTTCATATGCCTCCTTTCGGGCATCAAAAAAGCGCCCCGAGGGACGCTCCGGTCATTTGCAAACTGCTTTCCATATATCGATCAGGATCTTCATCTTGAACCAGGCATAGCTTACAAAAATGCTGCCGATCAAAGCGCAGCTGATCAGCCATACCCAGTCATGCCAGTCTCGCCGGTTCATACGGTGTACCTCCCGTCAAAGACCTTATTCGAAGTGATCACCTGGTGCAGGGCTGTGGCGATGCCCTGCACTTTGCTTTCGTCTGTCGCAAGATCGTCGTACCCCAGCAGGTCGAACACCGCATGCAGGATCTCGTGCATCAGCACCACGTCCTTGTGTTCCTTCGGCAGCGTCTTGTCGATCAGGATCCTGCCCGTCATGTAATTGATCTGTCCTTTGCACAGCGTGCCCTTGTCCACGCATTCCACTTCCTCGACGGTGTACGGGACGCCGAGGATATTGATCACCTTTTCCATCATCGCGCCAATTCGATCCTCCTTCTCGAGAAGCACCAACAGAAACCGAAGATATTCAGCTGCATCCAGGCTTCTGCGTACCTCTTTCCGTTCTCGGTGTACTTCGTTATGTAATGGTGCAGCATGCCCTTCCTCCCATCAAAAAAGCACATCCGAAGATGTGCCGGCATCTGTCTTTGCGTTCATCCGATCAAGTGGCATCGCACCGCGTTTTTGAACCTTTCCTACAAGCTGGCTCTCCTGATGCTATCTGATTATCATGACTGGCTGATACAGCAGCTTTCGACAAGAACGTTCCGTCTATTGTAAGAGCATATGCAAAAGCTGCAAGCTTCCTGCGGTCTTCCTCAGTAACCGGGTCGGTGTAATCACGGCACTCATACCCCAGCAGTTTATAGCCCTCAACTGCTGAAGCGCCATATCGTCTGCCAACGATACAGCGCTTTAGTTTTTGCCATAATCCCATCTCCTCACCTCCACGAAAAAACCGCCCGGGTGGGCGGTTTTTTAACCTTTCAGCAAATCAATTCTCTTGCTGACCAATACTTGTAAGCTTTTTCGGAAGCGTTTTGCTTAATGAATTGCATATACTTTTCATAATCGAA
>Ga0310786_10010692_pt1 | contig 11511 bp, 11 predicted proteins | sample AusTroGonzalo_MG_FD_203881 | JGI IMG/M metagenome (GOLD analysis project Ga0310786, IMG submission 203881) | Bovine rumen microbial communities from tropical cattle in Woodstock, Queensland, Australia - Gonzalo_03 (v2) (version 2) | ecosystem: Host-associated > Mammals > Digestive system >... | reverse complement strand
AGCAGAAAAGCTTATGAATATCGTCGGCGCCGAAGCGGTCACTACGGATAACATTCGTAATGGTCAGGTTACAGAGCCCAAGCTCGGTTCTGAGCTTGCACTGAAGATCAATAATACCGTTGCTGGTGTCGAATCTAACCTGTCAAAGATTAATTCCAACACCACAAACATAAACAATCTTCAGACTGCGATAAATGCTTTGTCTGCCAATAAGCAGGATAAGTACAGGGTTACGACTGTTACTATTCCAACAGGTACTTCCGGACAATGGATTGGTAGCGTAGAAGGCGTTAAGCCCGGCAACCTTGTTTTCCTTGCCGGAAGCACGGTAGAAGACGGTGATGAGATCTCGAGCAAGAAGATCTTCTGCGTTGGGCAGGCAACAAACTCACTCACGTTTTCAATTAAAAGAGCCACAACGAAGGCTGTTACATTGAACGTTGCTATCTTCGATTAAGGAGAAAAGAAATGGCTACAGATTACAAAAGCATTCTTGAAGGTCTCCAGTCCGGCCTCGGTTCGTCCCTGACCGCTGGAACCACTGCCGCCGCTACTGCCACTCCGTCGACGACGTCGTCTTACTCCGGCGGCGGTGCTCAGTCTTACCTCGATACTTACAACGCAAACCGTGAACAGCAGATCCGCGACCTCTATGGAACATCTCTCGACAGAACAAAGCAGCAACTGCAAACCGGTTATGAGCAGAGCCTTTCTGCCGCTGAACAAGCAAGAGACAAGATTTCTCCCCAGTATCAGGAAAGTAGGAACGACATTGCCGCTGAGTACGAGAGACAGAGACGCAATAACAATATGCAGGCTACTGCCAACGGCTTGAATACAGGCGCAGGTTCTCAGATGCAACTCGCCCAGAGTGGTGTGTATCAGAGTAATATGTCAGCTAACCGGAAAGCTGAGAACGAAGCTGTCGGCAGAGCTGAACAGGGCATTGTTGATCTCAAGACCAACTACCAGAACAAGATCGCACAGGCTACTGCAGATAATGACTATCAGATGGCAGCAGCACTTCTTGATGAGTATGGTGCTCAGTATGATCGTCAGATGGCACAGGCTGCACAACTCGCAGAGTTTGGCGATTTCTCTATGTACGCCTCTATCTATGGTCAGGCAGCTGCTGATAACATGGCTAGAACATGGGCTCTTCAGAATCCTGAAGTCGCTTACGCACAGGGCAAGATCACAGCTGATGAATACTTCAACCTTACCGGCAAGTATCCTTCCGGGTACGCAGGCGGCCTCAGTGCTCTTAGCGGACTCCTTGGAGGCGGCTTTGGTGGAGGCGGAGGCGGCGGAGGCGGCTATGCTTCTACTGGTAGTGGGAATGTAGTTAACCAGTCTGTTCTTGAAGGCCGATATGAAGACAAGAACAGAGCCGCAGGTAAAGAGTCTTCTTACACTGATGCTAACGGCAATGTAAAAGTAAGTCAGTATGCAAGATAAGGAGTGCTTATGTACGAGAATGATCAGAAGTTCCAGCAATGGGCTCAGAGTGAGGGATACACTCAAAACGCCAATGGTACTTGGAACGAAAACCCTTATCATAATTACCTCATTGGCGTAAACCAGCTGTATCCAGAAGATTTTCAGCCTGTAAAAGGCGAAGCTCAGTCAGTAAAGAAAGTAAACGGCAGAACGATTTACAACCCACTTTACGACAACGCCAAAAAGAAACGCAAGAGTGCTGCCGCTACAGCAGCAGAGCAAGTTACGAGCACCGGCTTTGGAACCGGAAACTTTGCTTCTGGTACTGATTGGCAATCTTATGATCGTCAGGAAGCGATTAATAAACAGCACGAATCCGAAGATGCCGCTTACGCCAAAGAGCAAGGGTGGGATAAAACAACGCCCGGCAGCGTCACGCAAGGCGAAAAGAAAAACTGGCTTGATAGAACTATAGACAAAATTGCTGGCAGAATTGCTGCAAAAAAAGAAGACCCAAACAATCTTGCTAATGTTAATTACGGAGACGGCAACATTGACCTGAACAGCAGGCCCGCGGTTCAAAATCCTGACGGTTCTTATTCCACAGTTGATTCAATTACTATCGAAGAAGATGGAACCTATGTCAATATTCCAACTGTTGTTTGGCTTGACGGAGAATGGCAGCACGTTGATGAAAACACAGCGAAAGAATATTACAAGCAAACTGGCCAATATTTAGGCAGGTATTCCACGCTTGATGAAGCTGTTTCCAAAGCTAAACAGCTCAGCCAAGACCAAGCTGCTCTTTATGGTTTAGACAAGCAAAGTCAGCCAATGACTATGCCGAGCTATGATCCAGATGCGGCTAAGCAGAGGCAGAAAGATCAACAGTATCTGCTGTGGAAAGCTCTCCACCCCAATATGACTCTCGAGGATTATTATAGGATATTCCCGAATAGAGCACCGAAGTAATTACGGAGGACAATATGGCTGTTCTTTCAGAAAAAGAATTTAATCAGCAATATCAAGCTGCTGTGCAATCCGGTATGTCCAGCCAGCAAGCCACTAATTACCTTGTACAGTCATATCAAGCTGGACAATCCGGGGGCAATTCGCCCTCGGGTTCTTCTAAATCGGATAAAACCTCGAAGGAAAACAGCTCAAAAAAAAACTATCTGACTGACAAGAAGCTCAAGGACGACAAAGAGCACAAGCGGACATTCTTCGAAAAAGCCAAGTCTTTTGTTTCTGATGCTGTCGATAAGGTTACAGGTGGCAACCGCTCACAGAAACGTCTTGAGCGTTTGCAGGACGCGTATTCGACGGCGACGTACGACGATACCTTCTGGGGTCAGGCTAAAGCGAACTTCGGTGCAGGCCGGATCAGCGAAGCAGAAGCGCAGGCTTGGTCTGACTACATGGACGATCCTACCGAAGATAAATACCAGCGTGCTGCGTCTCTTGAGAAACTCGGTCAAGATTTCCGTACCCGCAACGCTGAAGCCCTCGACGACGAGAATGTCAAAGCAGGCTGGCTCACAAAGAACATCGCCGGTTATCTCCCGCAGATGGGCAATCAGCTCAAAGCATCTGTCGCTCCTACCGCCGCTCTTGTTGCTGGCGGTGCCGCTCTTGGCGAAGCTACGACTCCCATTCCTATCGTCGACGCCGCCGCTGGCGCAGCTCTCGGCTACAAGGCTGGTCGCACTCTTGGTACTGGCATCTACTCATACAATAACATGAGAGGCTATGCCTTCAAGAATCTTGTTGAAGCAGGAGCTGATGAAGCGTCTGCCAAAGAAGCTGCCGAAGACGAAGCGATTGTCTCTTCTATCATTGAGATGGGCGACGAGGCTATCGAGCAGTTTGCAAAGATCCCGGGTGTCGCCAAAGCCTTTAAGAAAGTTGGCGGAGATGCTGTCAGTGCTGTTGCAGGTTCTGGTCTCAAGAAAGCTGTTACTGAGTATCTGAAGAACATCGGTCAGGAGTACAGCGAAGAGTTCACTCAGGAAATTATTTCCATTGCCAACGAACGTCGTGTCGAGAAAGGCACTACCGGGTCTGGCATCAGAGGTCTTCTCAATGAATGCAAGAACGTCATTGCTGATATGGCATCCGGTGCTATGCAAGGCAATGTTACTCCTGAACTTGCTCAAGCAAATGAAGCTGGTATTGGCGGTGCCATTATCGGTGGTGTCATGTTCCCGGCTAATGCTGCTGTTGGTGGCGTTATCAATAACATTCAGAGCAATATTACTGAGAAGCTCGAAAGCCAGAACGGTGGAGCAACCAATCAAGCTCTTGATGCAGAGCTTCTTAAGTTGTCTCAGCAGTCAGACGTTGCACAGCAGAAATCGCAGCAGGCATATGAACAATACAAAGATGAACTTGACAGGGCTTATACCGGCGAATTTCTCATTGGTGCAGACGGCAAGATCTATGGTCAAGTTACTGGTCATACATCTCGTGGATTTATTATGACTTTGTTAGACGGCAACGGCAATAATGTCGGAGCCGCTACAGTACCTAATGGTGTTCTCGACAACAACAAGCTCATGGCTCTCCTTAGAAGTGGAAGCAAGTTCATGACACTTGAACAGTATCGAGTCGAATTCGCCGACGTCGTCGAGGCTAAACAGCAGACAAAAGAATACGAACAAATGCCGTTTACTGTTGGCGAAGAACAGGCCCCCGCTCCGCAGCCTGCAACAGCCGACTACCGCACTAATGATTCTGTACTCGAGGAGATCAGTAATCTCAGCACCAAGTCAACTGAAGAGCTCCAATCACAGCTTGAAAAACTCGGTGAACGAGGTCAGAACATGACTGGCAAGCAAACCAAGATGCTCAAGGATGCCCTTCAGAAAGAGCTTGCAAGCAGAAGCGAAAATGCTATAATCGAAGAAAATGCCGAAGGAGGACAGGCAAGTGAACCAGTACAACCCAACAGCGATGTCGAGGGATATCGAGGAGGACAGCAAAGGCAGACCGATATATCTGGACGAGGATATTCTGAAGACCAGAGAAATGCTGGAGAGGGACAAGGAGTCAATCCTGTCGAAAGCAGCGGAAACCCAGAGACAGATAAACTCGGGAGCGATAACCGAGGAGGAACTGGACGAGGAGTATCTCGCCGGGCTGCCGGAAGAGAGATCCGAACCGAAACAGGACAAGACGGGAAAGAATATTCCGTAATAGATTTCGGCAACGGCAAAGGCGTAAGAGTTCTTAACGATACCCACGATGGAAAGCCTGCCATTATTTCGGATGATGAGCTTACAGATAGCCAGCGTAGGAATGTTGACAAGTACAAGTCTTTTGGCTTTGCCGGTGTAATTCTTACTCGCAACAATATCGACAACGGACGAAGAGGCTCGCTTGGTCGTGTTATCGTTACAGAAAATGGTGACACTTACCTTGCTCTCAACGTCAGGACGAATCCAGCTGTAAGAACTCTTGAGACTATCACAAAACACGAGATGACGCATATGTATTCCCGTGCTGCAGAGAGAGCATCAAACGGCAAAAGGACAGCAAGCAAAAGCGATATTGTGAAGAGTATCAGAGACGCTGTCGGAAAAGATAATTACAACGCAGCAAGAGATGCCATCGCAAAGACATATTTCCCGAACATTTTCGGCGACGATGTTGCAAATGGCAAGAGCTTTAATAGTATCTACAAGAACCTGTCTCCTGATGCAAAGCAGAATGTCAAGGTTACTATTGATGAAGAAATGCTTGCTCAGCTCATGAGCGATGACACTTGCTATGATGCTTGGGATTCTGGGATGCTTGAAGCTGCATTGAAGAGCGATGTTATTCTTGATTACATCAGAAGTGGCGTTGACTCCCTCAACTTCTCCGAAGACGTAAGGAACGAGCTCGAAAAGTTCTATGGTGTTCCTTTAACAAAAACAGCTTCAGAATCGTCTCAGAGCGCAGAAGGCTCTAAACCTACAAATGATACTACCAAGGAGTCAGGAGCAAACACAGAGCAATCTGAGAGGTTAAACCAGCCTTCTTCGGCCTCGGAGTCCAACGAAACTACACAAGCTGAAACTGTAGACCTCAAGAAGCAGGCTCAGCAGACGTTCGGTGAGCACTACGACGCCGCCGTCGAACAGAATGGCAGATTGTCTAAGCTCCGCACAATCGCTGACAGACCGGCTGCTAAGGATGCGTCGAAGCTTGAGAAGCACAGGGCTGAGCAGTTCCAGAAAGGCATGAAGACGTTCAAAGACAATGTCAATAAGGTTGTGTCCGGCGAGATGACGCCTGAAAGTTTTGCGGAATACTATCTTGGCCTTAACCGCTCAAGTGATGGGATGTCTGCATATTACGACAACAAGACTGCTGAACGCTGGATCAATGTCCAAGAAGCTTGGAAAGCCGTTCAGGAAAGCGCAGATCCGAACAACAGAACAAAGTATCAGGGCGAACTGAACAAGGCTATGTCGCAGATGGTTCGCAGTGTTGAGCGTATCGACAAAGGTATGAGAACTCTTGAACGCCTGTCTGACTCGGCTTCGAAGAATAAGTTCGACCTCAAGACAAAGAACGTATTCAAAAAGGCTGCTCGTGTCTATGCTCGCTGGCAGATCAATCCGACGAATGTGTTCAGGATGATTGACGGCTTCAACAAGAACGGCAGAGGCGATGGCTACCGAATCCAGCAGCGTATCGACGACGCCGTCGCAGATTACCAGCGGATGAACGTCGAGGCACAGGCCAACCTCGCCAAAGTGAAACAGATGTCTAAGTTCCGCGCTTTCGCTGAAGGCAAGACGATGACTGACGTCAAACTCGGCGATACTCAGCTCAATATGCTTCAGGCTCTCGGCTTCGTCAAAACGGTTGACACGCTTCGAGCTACATCGCCTGACAAGCCATTTACCATTAGCGGCTTTGCCCTTGATATGGGCGACGGCGATTGGAAGTTTGTGAAGAATACTGAGGTCAATATCGACAAGGTATATGACGCCTGTGTTGCCGCTCTCGACGACGTCGCCAAAGCCTACAAGGAAGGCGCAGACAAGGTCTTCGCCGATCTCGGCAAGCGGGCTATGTCTACGGCCGAGAACATCAACGGTTTCTCCCCTTACGTCTTTGAGGAAGGCCAGTACTATCCGCTCTGGTACAAGTCAAGCAGTGATGACGGCAGAAGCTGGTCTATCAATCACAGCATTGACGGCAACCTGCAGGAGAAACGCTTCACTCACGAACGTAGTGAAGACAACCCCGGGTTCCTCGCAATCCAGCCGGTGACCAAAGTCGTCGACGACTACATCACGCAGGCTACCAACTACGCCGCGTTTGGTGAGCTCGGCAGTGATCTGCAGCTCATGAACCGGGAAGAGAATGTCAACGGCAGTCTGTCCCAGATGATGGCAAAGAACTACGGAGAAGACTTCGCCGGTTGGATGAAGAACTATATCGACGACGTCAACGAAGTAGTCGAGACTGACACCGAAGGGATCAACAAGGTCCTCAAGGAAGGCAGAAACCTGCTGGCACAAGGCGCACTGTTGTTCAGCCCGTCTGTGCAGATGAAGCAGGTAGCATCTTACTGGTCTGCTGCCGGTGTTGTGAAGTGGGACGCTCTTGCTGCGGCCTATCGCCTGAAGAACATTCCGATGAAGGGCGAAGGCATGAAGAACGCTCTGCTCAAGTACAGAGCTCTCGGTAACGTAGATCCTACAATCTCAGAAGCCTTGAATTCAGGCTGGGTAGAAAAACTTAGCGGGCGTTCGAAGATCTTCAACAAGATTGCGAATATGACTAATGTCAAGGATATGCGTACGGTAGACAACGTCTACACCGCCTGCGCTCTTGATGTCGCTATGGATTATCCTGGCATGGACAAGAACAGCTCTACGTTCCAGATGCTGGTAGACCAGAAGTTCCAAGAAGCAGTCATGAATACGCAGCCGATCTTTACCAAGCAGGCTCGTGCTGAGTATGCCAGAACCGACAACGAGATTGTTCGTATGCTGTCCATGTTCCGTACACAGCAGACACAGAACTTCAACAGGCTTATTACTGCTATCGGCGAGTACAACGCTGAGCGCAGAAGCGGCAAGGTAACGTCGGCGACGACGGAGAATCTCAACCAGACCATCAAAGGTCAGATCAACGCAGCTGCGTCGTTTGCCGCCCTGTCGATTGCCGCCGACCTGCTCCTGCATCGGACGAAGAAGTACCGCGACGACGACGGCGAGCTCGATGTCGGCGCGTTCCTCGAACGCCTCGGGCTCAACATGATCGAGACTGGTGCTGCCACACTCTGGAAGATGGATGATCTCGCCAAGTGGCTTATCGACAAAGTTACCGGCGGAGAGACCAAGGAATACTACGGCATGAGCCTCGGCCCTCTGTCTACAGTCGGGGATATCGTTGAGAGCATAGAGTATCTTATCAAGACGCCGTCGTTGTCGAATCTCCGCTACACAGCCGGGTATATCGGAACGCTTACAGGTATGCCGATTAACAACGTCTATGCAATGATTAACTCAGTTGCCATGTACGCGAAAGATCTGTCCGGCGACAATAAAGAACACTTCGACGATATCCTGAAGTGGACTGCTAACGAGAACCGGCCTGAGAACCAGCTCGTGAAGTCGTTCCTCAATGGCGATACATCGAGAGCTAACGAGCTCTACGAATCTGTTGCTGCCAAGGCTACCAAGAGCAAGTCCGCAGAGTCGACGATCAAGTCCGAGGTCAAGAGGTATATCGAGCTTGATGAAATCGATCACGACGACGCTGTCAATCTGCTTCTCAAGTACGGCGGATACGACGACAAGAAAGACGCTGAGAAAGAAGTCAAGATCTACGAGCTCCTGCATTCTGAAGACATCAACTACAACACTCTCGGTCAGGCGTATCGTGACGGCGATATCACGAAAGATGATGTCATCTCTGCAAGAATCAATATCGCTGGCGATACCGAAGAGGAAGCTCAGCAGTACGTTTACAAGCAGGACTTCCAGAGCAAGTTTGGTTTCTCGTATACCGATATGAAGGACAAGTACCGCGCCGGAAAGATCACCGCACAGCAGGCCGTCGAATGGCGCATGAAGTGCAGCGGTGTTTCCAGAGAGTCTGCCGAAGAATGGGTCGAAGCACAGGATGTCTACCTCGCTACCGGCTACGAATACACAAGCACCGGTACTGCCTCTTACTACGACAGCTATGCGACCAAAGAGACAATCGGCTCCAACACGTTCTACGAGAGACACATCAACGAGTTTCCGTCGAAGAAAGCCTTCGGCGATGTGTTCAACGATCTGGATACCTACAGCAAAGACAAGACGTACCCGACGCTTATGAACAGATATGGAGAACTCGGTTCGAAACAGACGAGAGTTATCTATACGCTGCGTGACCACATTGCCAAAGGCGATATCTCGACAGCTCTTGCCAAAGAGATCTGGGAAGAGTACTATGGGTACTCAACCTACAACTGGCATTTTGTTACAGACTAAAAAAGAAAGGGCAGGAAAACCTGCCCTTTTAGTCAACGAAGTATCATAATTAATGATACAAGGATTACTGTTGCGATTATGATTATCGCCAGCTTTCCCCAATCGCTTTCTGTCATCTTGTTTCCGTTTGCTTTTGTTACTAAGAACCATATAGCGAAGATGACAATTACGACGACAAAAGCTACACCAATGTGTTCGAAAATGTCCATGACATCACCTCTTTCAAGGTTATATCATGGCACAGCTTAAAAGTAAATACTAAGAAGGAACCGGGTGGAGCAATCCACCCGGTTGTTGTTGCGCCCTATAAAAGAAAAACATAAGAGGCTATTCACCCCTTATGTTTATTTTTATTCTTACAGTCTTGGGAGCACTCCTGCTTTTTCTCCTCGACCTGTTCAGGGAAGGCTTTAGCGATCAGCTTGTTGTACTCGCTTACGTCGGCGTGCTTCACGAACTGATGATCGCTTATCGCATTGCCGATCTTCGCTCCGACTTCAGCTGCCTTTTCCATTGCTTCCTGCTCTTCTTCAGGCATGACCGCTTTTGCTACATTGTGCAGGAGTTCGAGAATGTCATCAACAGATTCGCATTCTCCCATGATTACGTTGAGTTTCTTTAGTGCCATAGTAGATCCTTTCTCCCTCTCATTATGCGACGGAGGGTGTCGTCTCAAGTTCTTCCACGGATACCCATTTGCCTTTACGCCAGTATTCGTGTTTCAGTTTCATCGCCAGTCTGTCGGCGAGGTTTTTATCGTCATATTCTTCGAACACTTCGCTCTCCATCGTCGTCGTGTCCGTCAGAATAACTCGATACAGTTTCTTTGCAGTTTCAATCATTCGAATCCATACCTTTCTTTGAATGGTTTGAAGAAGTCTCCAGTATAGAGCTTCATTTCCTGATCTATCTTTGCGTGGGAGTAAACATAGTCTGGGTCATTTTTCCAGTCGTCTAAGAGGAGCTCATGGTAGTCGTCCATGACTTCCGAGAGCACCTTGTCAAGTTGTCGGAATCTCGTCTCCCGCCAGCCCAGTCTGCCGAGGGCTATAGTAACCATATCAAGGGTTCTTATCTGCGACAGGGCCATGCACTGGTTTGCATATGCCTGTCGCTCTTTTTTTATCTTGTCAAGGTATGCGTTTCTTCTGTTCATGCGCTTAGCAGCTCCTCCACAGTCCATGTATCTACGCCGATTGCTCTGGCAAGTTCCCTTGCGGTTCCGGTAGATACGTCGATGATGTCGTATGCGCTGTCGCTCAGTGCCGCCTTCAGGAAGCAGTCGTAGCAGATATACCGACCCTCGTACTCGAACAGTACGTCGTCGCCGACGAGATCGTCGTGGCAGCATTGGCAGTGGTAGTCAGCTTTGAACTCGGGTGGATCAAGATTGTAATCGGGGATGTACATGGTAGCTCCTTTCATTTTCTCTGTTTCTGCTTCAATCTGAACCCGGGCTTCTTGCCTCGGGTTCTTATTGCAGCTTCTGATTTGTAGTTTTCCAGCATTATTTCTGTTTGTCGCTCTTCGAGGTACTTTAGTCGCTTCTCCCGCTCTTGCAGGTAGTCTTCGCAGGTAGCATGGCATCCTACTTTTCTTTTTGTGCAGCCATAGCACGAGTTCTTCCTGCCGCCCGGGTTTTGAGCGTCGGTCATGCGCCGGTACTCCCGAAGCCATCAGAGCCGCGCTCTGTTCTGTTGAGCTCAGTCACAACCTCAAGCTCCGGCGTGATGATCGGCAGCAGCACCATCTGCGTTATTTTCTCACCACTATGGAATTGGTAGTCAGTATCGCTATGGTTGAACATGACTGCTCTGATGTGGCCTCTGTAAGAAGCGTCGATTGTGCCTCTCGAGGTAATGCCTTTCGCCATCAGGCCTGACTTACTGGTTATCAGCCCGACATAACCGTCTGGTATCTCACAAGCTACAAGCGTGTCGATGATGACGCTGCCATGTGCCGGAACGACGACGTCGACGGGCGTGTACAGATCCAGCCCGGCGTCTGTCGGGTGTGCTCTGGTCGGGATAATGCCGTTGAGATAAACAACTATTCTCATATTTACTCCTTATGTGTTTTACTCCAATGTTTGACGATCTCGATGGATATCTCGATGTCTTTGACATTCAACTCACACGGAGACAGGCAGATATCATATTGGTTAAGGGGACATTTGCTACACCCTTCCCTGTCCATGTAGAAGTCGCACATCTTTTTGGTTTGTTTCATATACTTTACAGCGTCCATAGTAGTTCTCCTTTGTCAAATTGTGGGTGCAATATAGCATATGATTTCTGAGAATGCAAGTGTTATTTTGAACTTTTTAAGCACTAAACATAGTCTATAAAGCTGTTTAATAATGATTTTAAGAACTTTTTAAGCAGTTTAAGAAAATCTGTGTTTCTGATGGTTTCTGCGTCTTTAAGTCAGAAACCCTTTTTTCTGTCAGAACCGCTTAGTTGACCGAGAAATGTTTCGAGTCAACTAAATTGTTAAAAAATAATTTCTGACTTAAATACGACGGAAAATCAGTAAGTCAATATTTGCAATTTCAAGATTCAAGAACTTCTCAGGAACATATGTCTGA
>Ga0310786_10010691_pt1 | contig 11511 bp, 13 predicted proteins | sample AusTroGonzalo_MG_FD_203881 | JGI IMG/M metagenome (GOLD analysis project Ga0310786, IMG submission 203881) | Bovine rumen microbial communities from tropical cattle in Woodstock, Queensland, Australia - Gonzalo_03 (v2) (version 2) | ecosystem: Host-associated > Mammals > Digestive system >... | reverse complement strand
CCAGATCCCGAAATTGAGCTCGATGGTTTTATCAATCCACTCGCCCCAGGAGACAGAAACCCCCGTCAACTCACAGTCCAACTGCCCAATGTAGCAGGATCCAAAAACGATCTGATTGGTGTCGGTGCATTGATTGGTGATCGAGAAAGAATCCTGGACAATATTCGAGCCGTCGATGGTCTGCACAAGAGTGCCACCATCATAAATGCTGCCCGTGATCCTATGCGTTTGTACGTTAAGTTTTGAGGAAAAAGCGAAATGTTCATTGATTGGATACATTCTTAAAACTCCTCTATGTCAAAAGAAAGCCTATACAAGCCATCTGTACCAGCCACCCGTTCGGATCCCTTTATCAGTTCATACCGGAAGGAATCTTCCTGGATTGAAACCGTGTAATCATCCCGGGCCTGGTCGATGGCGGTGTATAATTTCATTGTGAAAGAATTAAGTAAGAGAAATTCCTGAAAGGTTTTAAGCCATTTACTCGATACTGTCCACGTCCCCGAAGCCTTGAGCCTATGAGAGCGCACAACGATGGCGGCGCGGTGGCCACTTTCTGTCTGAAAGTTATTGACCACCTTCTCCACCGTCTCTTCCCACGAATCAGGTTTCGGGATCTGAGTTAAATTAAACATTGTAGGATACGATGTAAGCATTTCATCGCCCTCCGTTTCTGTAATTGGTTGATTGGTTCGCCCTGACTACGGCCTTACCAAATTGCATCTTATCCATCTCAAGTGTCACGTTGATATCACCGCCGCCGGCAAGCGCAAGGTTTCCGATTCCTCTGTTGATGCTCAAAAGCTGGTCCGTGTAATCAAATCCTCCCCGGATTGCTCCAGCCGTACCTTGCATTGCGATTTCCACCATAGGGATTCCTGCATTGATCTGTTGCGCCATCTGTTTCATCATGTCTGGCATCCAGCTGTTGAAATCAGAAAGAGGACCAACATCTGGCTCTGAAAAGTGGAGATAACTCTTGATAATATCGCCCGCGTTGCTTACGGCGTTTCTCAGTCCATCGAATTTTGACCGAATACCAGCGGTGATGTTGTCGATCAGATGCTCGCCCCATGTCCGAGCGCCAAGGATGAAACCTTCGATAAATTTCTTTATGTTCTCGAAAGTCTGCTGAATATCATCTTTTATGCCGTTTACTCTGTTCGAAATGGTTTCCTTGATGTAATCGAAACCGCCCGTCGCAATACCCTTGATGATCTCAATTTTTTCGCGGATCCCGGCGGTCAACATCTCCCAAGCAGCAGCGGTGCCGATCTTGATGCCCTCCCAAACGCTCGAAATGGTCTGGCTTATGCTCTCCCATGCTGTTGACATGTAGGATTTCAGAATCTCGATGGATTCAACCCAATCGTTCTTCCATGTGGTGAAGTTTTCTGCTGTCTCCTCGCAGAACAAGCGGAAAGCCTCTTTGATTTCGTCCCAATTTTTCACCCACACGACCACGGCAGCAGCAACCAGTGCAAAAGCGGCGAGAAGTGTGCCGACTGTTGCACCTACGACGGCGGCGATTCCTTCAAGGGCGCCCGTAACTGCTCCTGCGGCTGCGGATGCGGCGCCGGTGATACCAGCCCATATTCCTGCCAAAGTTTCGCCAAAGCCAGCAAGCGCTCCACCGGCTGCCAATGCGCCCTTTATGGTTCCGATTGCCCAAACCACTTTACCGATGGCTGTGACAATGGCCCCGAGTATCATGAGAAGCGGCCCAATGACCGCCACGATCTTGCCGATGGTAATGATCGTTTTCTTGCTTCCATCATCCATGGCGTTGATTTTATCCACAAATTCCTTTATGCCCTGCACAAACTCACGCACTTCTGGAATCAATAACTCACCGAAAGCAATGGCGAGTTCCTGCAAGTCAGATTTTAACTTAGTGATATCGCCCTGGAGATTATCCTCCATGATGGCAGCCATGGCCTCGGCCTGTCCGTTGTACTGTTCAATGATCTCGGCCCCGGACGCCAGCGCTTCCTCAAGCGGAACCACGGATCCATCAGCGAGTTTCGCGAAACTGTTTGACGATGTGTCAATCGCGTTCGCTAATTGGTTGAAATCTTCATCCGATGCCTGAGCGATAGCCAAAAGGCCAGACATGGCCCTTGCACCACCAAGCATGGCAGCGGCGCGGGCTTTTTCTGCTTCCTCGGCTCCAAATGCTTGATGTGTCAGATCCTCAAGAGCCGCATCATATTTCTTTTGTGTGATGTTGCCCGCCTCAAGATCCGCATCGAGCTGCGCCACTTGTGCATCAAACTCTTCAGCGGACATGCCGACATTCTGGAAGCCGTCCCGGATCTGGTACATCACTTCCCGGAATGAGTACATGTTGCCCTGTGCATCATAGAGCGAAAGGCCGAGCTGATCAATGGCGGCCTGTGATTCCTTGGTTGGCTTCGCCATCCTGGTAAACAGATTTCGAAGGGATGTTCCGGCCATGTCCGCCTTGATTCCATTATTTGCCATCAAACCAAGGGCAAGCGCTACATCCTCGGCTGTATAGCCTAATGTTCCGGCGGGGGCGGCGGCATATTTGAATGACTGCCCGAGCATAGACACATTTGTGTTTGAATTGGTGGCCGCTGCCGCCAAAACATCCGCAAAGTGAGCGGAATCTTTCGCTTGTAACCCGAAGGCCGTGAGCGCATCCGTCACGATGTCGGAAGTATCACCCAACTCTTCGCCGGAAGCGGCGGCAAGGTGCATGATGGCGGGTAGGCCGTCAAGCATGTCTTGTGTCTTCCAGCCGGCCATCGCCATGTAGGAAAGTGCCTCGGCTGATTCCTCAGCAGAAAACTTCGTCTGTGAACCCATTTCACGGGCTTTTGCAATAAGCGCTTCCATTTCCTCGGCATTTGCCCCGGAAATAGCCTGGACCTTTGACATTGCGGCATCAAAATCTGCTGCCGTTTTTACCGCTGCCGTTCCTGCGGCAACAATCGGGGCTGTAACATAAGTAGTCATACCACGCCCGATGGATGTCATTGTCTGCCCTGCGGCCTCGATCTTCTTTCCTGCGGCTTGCATTTCTTCGGCGGCTGCCTTGGTCTGTTGCTGTGCCACGGATCCGAAATCTTTATACTCTTTTTCGAGCGATTTAAGTTGCTGTTCGGTGTCGGCAATCTCTCTTGTGAGCGCTTCCTGCTGTTTGATGGTCTGCTCGGTCTGCGGGCCGTTCTTCAACTGCTCAAGGGCTTCTTTCTCCTGCTTGAGTTTGTCCTTCGTGCCCTCGATGGCATCCGTGAGCGCTTTCTGCTTCTGGGTGAGCAGTTCCACGTTCTTCGGGTCCATTTTCAAGAGTTTGTCGATGTCTCTGAGGCTGTTTTTGGACGAATTTATCTGCTTTTCGACATTCTGCAATGCCTTTGTCAGTTTTGTGGTATCGCCGCCGATTTCGATTGTAATGCCTTGTATACGCTTGCTTGCCATAATCGTTCACCATTTATGCGAGTAGGTTGTCAATGTCTGCTTGCATTGCTTTTTCGGGGAATTTGGCCGTGTCGTTGTCTGATTCAATCATCAGGTCGAAAACCGTGCCAATTTCCAAATTATCCAAATCTTCAAATGTCAGCCCGATCTGCTTGGCCCGCAGTAAATAAACTGCTGTGTTTATCTCTCGTGCAGTCGGGCGGTTTATTTTTTTGCCTTGCTTGAATTGTTCCGGCTCCCGGAATAAATGGCAAAGATCTCGTTGGCGTTCTCGATAAATGTCATACTGTCATATTCCTCAAGCCAATCAATGTATTTTTCCATGTTCAGTGCGTTCATGTCTGCTTTTCCTGCTTGCATTGCCATTACATAGCCCATTTTGCTGATAATATCTGCATCAAAATCTCCATTGTCATTCAGAACACTTGTGAGCAGATCGACGTGGAATAGTTGCTTGAAACGTATGAGCGTTGCGGCATTGGCAAGCATTGGGACAGTGCGCTGTTCCCCTTTCGGGTCACAAAGTTTGATTTCTCCATACATAGTGGTTTTTACTCCTTTCGATTGTCAGATATACAGAAAGCCCCATGCAAGGCATCAGCCAAGCACGGGGCATCCGTGAGGGTGTTATAAAAGAGAGCTTAGGTTGTTACATACACATTAGAGAACCATCCGTTGTATGTGCTGGTGCTTACGGTCTCGCTAGTGTAAGCCTTAACCTTACCATCTGCACGCGGTACAGCGGTGATCGTGATCGTGCCGTGGGTCGGCTCAAGGGTCTCGCCCTTGGTAGTGTTCTCCTGGGTCTCGCGGGTCGCAGAACACTTGTAAAATACGTTCCTGCGCTTCTTAGCATCGCCGTCGATCTCAAACAGCAAGGCAAAGTATGTCGTTCCCGTGGAATCGCTTTCAGTCAATACGCCGTTGGTGTCCTTTACCTCTCCAAGAATATCCTTCGCGAAGTCTTCCGGCATAACTTCATATTCAAAGTCGCCCTCATAGCCGTTATTCTGCGCGATGGTGAACCACTCGATATCATCAGCACGTTCCTTCACAACATCGCCACTAGGCGAAAGATTCATGGAAACCGCACCCTTGAAAGCCTTGGGGGTTCCGTAGGTGTAAGTGGTCTGACCGGTGCTGTCAACACTCTCAGTCAGTTTTGCATAGTATACATTCTTTAAGCCAAACTGTACTTTATTAGCCATTGATGTTTACCTCCATCGTATAAGTTTTCATTTGCATCCGTTCATCATCCAGCCAAGTCTCTTCGGTGCTGTACACCATTTCGTGTGCATCCAGCACGGCCTCGACCTTCGATTCCAGAGCAAAGTCTTTGTTGTCGGTGTATAACTCGATTGCTAACTGCTCAATCTTGACGTGGTTTTTGTTGTCTGCCGGCTCCGGGACATTTCCCGTGTATAGATAACAAATAAAAGGCGGGGCCACGGCCTCACCTTCTGCAAAAGAGCGGTATGCGAAGGGGATTGCATTTACCCCATCCGGTTTGATTTCGCCAATCATTTCAGCGATTTCCTGTAAGCTCATGTATGACCTTCCTTTCGTACTCTTTCACGAGTTTTTGTTCCACAGGTGCAATGTGGGCTCGGCCCTCTACTCTTCCGCCGCCGCGCTTAGCGTGGCCGTGTTCGAGTAGGTGAGGAAGCCCCGGCAATTTGCTGTTGTAGATGGTGACATTTGCCCCGGCGCGGGTGCGCTCGATGCTTGTTCTCCATCCGCTTGCATATCTCTTGCCATTGAAATTACTCTTGGCCGCCGATTGCACCGCCTTGGCTCCCGCTTTGCCGACTTTCTCCGTGATCTCCGGGAGTGAATCGGTGATGCCGTTTGTGTATTCCTTGAGAATTTCATCCACGGCAGCGGGCAACTGTTCAAGAGTTATCCGTCTGTTGCTTGCCATTGGTACCACCCTTTCGCTGAACGTACAACTCGATGGTGTCGGTGTTTTTGAGGTAAGTTCTGTAAATGGCGTATGTTGTGCCCTTATACTCAAGCATCTCCTGGTTCTCGTAATCATACGCAAACATGGTGATGCGGTAGTCGGGTTTTAAGCCATTCCTGCCACCTTCGAAAAACTCCTGCATGGTTACACTTGAAACATTACAGAACACTTGCTTATATGAACGTGTCACTGCATAAACGCCAAGCGCGTTCTTGGTCTTGGTCTCTGTTATGAGTTTTACGATGTCTGATCTGTCCATGTCGTGTACCCCGTCGCCATTGATAACTGAGCCTTCTGTTCATCATAGGATGCTTTTAATTTGTCGTAGTATTCCACGCGGTCCAGCTCCCCGAAGTTCAGTTTGCAGTATGTGATGATTGCACGCTCGCAGATCTGGTCCGTCCCCTCCGAAGTGACAGGAAGTGACACCCCGGCGATTCCCAAATCAGATTTTGCTGCCGCAATCAACTGCGTAAGTTCAGCATCAAAAGCATTTGTTGTTATTCTTAAAGCGAGTTTTACCTTATCCAGCATTATAAAAACCTCTCTATACTGCCCATGCGTTTTTCCCAATCGATTTCGTCCTGCGGGTAGACTGTCTTGTATCCAACATGACCGAGTTGTACCGACGGATCCGCCCAAATACTGAACCCACATTCACGGGCCCTCATGCAGAAAGCCAAATCCTCGCCGTATTTCTCATGAGGAAGGAAACAAAATGTGTATTTCTCCCAGATGGCTTTGATGACCTCGGTTTCCATCAGCACACAACCCATCCCGCACGCTTCCACCTCAAAAGGCTCTGCTCCATATTCACCATACACATACCGGTCTATGGGGTCGAGCGATTTGAACAGGCAGGATACATGCGGCGGGCGGCGGGCATGACAAATTGCAGAAACAAACGGCTTCCCGGAAAACATCAGGTCATCCAGCAGATCCTCCGTAAATACCATGTCGGAATCTATCCACAAAACATGGGTGAAATCTTCCTGACGGGCTTTTGTCGCCAAAAGGTCACGGGCAACATATACAAGTGTTCCGCTCTTGATCTCGATGTGGTAGTCAATGCCATCTTCATCTAGTCGCCTTTGGAGCGACAAGAGCGATTTCACAAACTCCGTGTGCATCATGTCAAGAGACGGAATAGCAATTAGCAATTTCATGTGGTTTACTCCTTTTATGTGGTTTTATTTCGCTTTCTTGGTTGTTCTCTTGGTCTCTGCCTTGGGCTCCGCACTTCCGCCGGCAGAAACAGCAACCGCGCTGTTGGTGGATGTCAAGAAACCAAACTCAGCAGGGGAAACCTCGACGATCTCCCCCGCCTTGTGATTAATTCTTGCATCCCGAAGCAGTCTGACCTTCATCAGGTGGTACCGCTAGAGGGCTTTGCAATGTTGCAGAATCTCTTGCAAGCCGTTACAGCATGTGCGGCATACTGACGACCTACAATCTTGACAAGATCCTTCTCAGCCTCGCTTACGTCGTCATACTTGAGAACAACGCCCTCACCCTCGGGGTAGTTAACCTGAGCGCCGTCAAGATCGCCAACGATTGCGTATACTGCATTAGCATCTGCACTGTCGTATGCAGGAAGCTCATCACTAAACAGAACCGGAAGATTCATGAAAGGATCATAGTTGAAATTACCTGCTGCGCGCGCTGCCTCAAAGTTTGCATGGGTCAAACGGTTCATGATGATTACATTGTTCTTTGCTTCATCACAAAGGTTCGCATACGCCTTTGAAACAGTTACAAGGCCGGGTGCCTCAGTAATCTTTGCAGCAGAACAAGCGGTAGATCCTGCGCTGGTGTTCAAGGTCTTAATGTCCGTAACTACCAGCTGAGAAAGTTTCAAAACGATCTTCTTGGAAAGTTCTCTGTAAACATACTCGATCAGAGTACGGCCGCCCATTGCGACAACTTCATCAGAAATGTGGATCCACTTCTTGATGTTTCTCGGGATCATGGTCACGATACCAAGGCTCAGAGATTCCTCGGTGGGTGCGGTTGTTCCTTCGGTATGTACCCATGCACCATCGGCGGAAAGCTCGAAAGGAACGCGCAGATTGCCCTTGATGTCGGTCTTGCGAACACGGGAAAGGATCTCGTCGTTATCCCATGCGGTTCTGATAATGTCGTCTACGAAAGACGGAACAGGAACAGAGCCGGAAACGGTCTCGGTCAGCAGTGCGCGGCACTCTGTATCTCTTCCGGTCTTGAGGTAGTTAGCAAAAGCATTGATATAGTCATCGGAATTTCTAACTTCCATTGCCTTGTTTTCCACCTTGCGCTCCTCTACGATCTGGCCAGCGCCCTTGATGACTTCCATGATGTCAGCCCGGCGGGTCTCAACCTCGATTTCCATCTTGCGAGCCTCGAGTGCCTTTACTTCGTCGTTGAGCTCTGCGATTCTTGCTTCGTCAGCGGTCTCAACTTCGTTTTTGATCTCTGCAAATCTCTTCTCGATCTGCTCAAGGTTCATTTTTTCCATTGTCTTGTCCTCCTGTGGATAATTTGATTTTGAGTAATAGTTTCCGCTTCTCCAGCTCCAGCGCCTCAAGTCGCTCCGCCTGAATCTTCGCAATCACTCCGTCACTCAGATTACGCACAGAAATGGATGTCGCATCGTTCGCCGGGATGGATACCGCCGAAACATCATATACTTTGCCAACCTTGGTAATGGTCCGAAGGTTGGTAATAGTACCATCGTCGTTCTGTCTTTTCTCCCAGGTATCAGCATCAACCCGGAAGCCAAAAGACATCTTGTTCGTATAGCCGCCTTTGATTTCCTCATAAAGGCCGCGCCCGATCTCGGTTCCGCCTAAATCAGCCTCAATAGCAAGCCCACGCTCATCGGGAGCAACCGTAAGCGTACCGTTTGATTGACGGGCAAAAACGCGGCCTTCGTGGTTATATTGGAAAATCACATCGGACATGTCAGCATCACGGAAGGCATCGGCTGCCACTTGCTCCTGGTATTTCTCGCCCTCATATTCAAAAAGCGTGTACGGCTCGTTGAATGTGGAAGCATAGCCACGCACAACCATGCGTTCCTCCTGCTCCTGATCTTGTCCATCGGCTTCGATGATCGCAAGTTTGAAATCTCTGTATTCTCTCTCATTCGTTTTGATCATTGTTCAAGTCCTCCAAAGTATCTACGTCATTAGCGTTTTTATATTCACCGCGGATCGTGCGGATCTCGCCACCGTCAACCGGCTCGTAGTTGAAAAGCTCTCTTGCCTCGTTTATGCTCATAACGCCACGGTCAAGCATCTGCTGAGCCATCTGCACCTTTTCGGAAGTGCTCATATACTGCAAGCGGTTAGCGTTTGCGATAAGGTAATTGCCTGTTGACCTCTCACGTTCTGAGAAGATCGCTTTGGTCATGGCCTCCGAAAACTGAATGGCGAAGGGTTCAATCGCTCCATTGAAGAAAGCATCCAATTTGTTACCATTGGCTTGATTCCTCAGCACTTCCTCGTTTACGCCAAAGTAGTTCGACACATTTTCAAGGATCAGCCGCATTTGCTCAGCATCCACCGTGTATGGTTTGGCCTCGACCTGCTTGATGTCGTTGTATGTATTTGGGAAGAGCAGGATCCCGCCGGCTTCCGCGTCTTTCGTGAGGTTCTCCTCCGAAAACCGTTTCCGCTCGCGTGCGAGGTCTTCCGTCTTGGTGAAATTGTTTACCCTTGCGATAAACCGGTATGAGGCGCTGTTTTTGATGGCTTCCTCAATGCCCTCGTTCTCGAGGTGAATGAGCTTCATCGTTTCTTTCAGTGCGTCGTTGCTCTCACCCCACCAATCTGACTTGTATTGGTGTTTGGTAAGAATTGCACACTTTCGCATCTCAACCGCTGCCGTTTGGCCGTTCGAAAACTCGTACCGCAGCCACAACTCGCCCTTGTACTCCACGATCTTGCACGCCACGGGAAGCACAGGATAATACCCCGTGATGTTCATCGAAGCATCAAATACCGGCACAATAAACGCCGTGTTGTGGATGTCTAGAATCGTGCTGGTCCGATAAAGGAATTGTGACCATGTTTGCCACTGATTCGGGCCGGTGGCGAGTTTGCGTGTCAGCGACGGCTGGGCGCTTCCCATCATCTGCACCTTGAGCTTGCTGATATGGCGCGCGCGGCAGTCAATGGCAGCCCGGACGATCTCGCTTTCGTAGATTTCCCCGTGCCAATTATGGAATACCGGTTTGTACCCGCTCAGCCCAACAAAAAAGGCATCCGCTTTTTGCAGTGCCTCCTCGCTTTTCTTTGCTTCTTTTGGTCTGAAAATCTTGTCAAATAAAGTGCTCATGTCTCATTCCTCAATCGTTCACCGATTTCGTTGTACCATTTCTGACGGACACAAAAAGCATCTGCCAGAGCCGCACATCCATCAATATGTGATGATGCATTCAGTTTTACGAGCTTGCCGCGGCCTCGCTCGTTGTTCATCTTGATTGCACTGTTCAAAAGGTGGACTTTCAACAGGTCGTTGTCGCCAATGTGAACCTTGCCATCCTTGAACAGTCCTTCCATTTCCTGCAATACAACCCATAGGTTGTCGCCCTGGTATACATCGTCTGTTCGAAACCCGTACCCGTTCAGATCCTGCACAAGGTATTGCGCGCTGAAACGGTCATATCCAACCATCAGCGGCAGGATTTCGTACTCCTCCACAAGCGAGGTGAGAAAGTTGAAACAATCATGATAATCAACAAAATTATCCCCGCTCTCTTCCAAGAGACCACGCTGAATGTAAATTCCATACGGCAGCCCGTCCCGCGCGCTGGCCTCTGTGATTTTCTCCGCCGGAAGCCAAAACTTCCCGAAGACGTACAGTTCGCCGTCTTTCTCTATAATCACCATGCAAGCCGTCAAGTCTGTGGTCTGTGACAAGTCAATGCCGGCCACACAATAAGAACCGCGGAAATCCTCCAGGGAGAGGGGCGCGCCACTCATTTGCTCGACTATGCTTGCCTCAAGCCATGCCAAACTGCTGTTTTGTTTTATATTGCAGTATTTGGTCAAAAACTCGGCCTTTTTAGATAGCGAGCCACGGGCGATGGCTATTTCTTCCAGCAAGTAGTCAACCGGGATGGAAATGTTCAAGTTCGGATTGCTCTTGTGGAGTTCTGTGATATCATCCCATTTTTCAACATCGTCAATGATATATAAAAAAGGCAGCAGTCTCTTTTCATCACTGTCGCCCTTCAAAAACCTTGTTGCTCTTTTGATCAGTTCATCATATATGCTGTCGTTTATGTAGCCGCTAGTCGTGCAGGAAAGCATGATGCCTTCCGGTCTGGCCCCCATTCCAGACTTCAATACTTCATATTGCTTTAGCCCTGCATCGCCCTCCCAGGATGCCACCTCGTCACAGATGCACAACGACGGATTGAAACCATCAGACTTCTTCGCATTGAAAGCAATCTTTTTTACCGTGGAGTTTATCCCGGTGATATACAAATCTGACATCCTGTGTTTCGGAAGCATCGAATCATCATACACCTTCTTGTTGTGCATGTCCTTCTCTGAAAGCCGCTCTTTCATCTCCTGGTATTCAGGATCCAGCAGTGTCATCTGCCAAATGTTGTTGTATATGATGTCGGCCTGATCGAATTTCGGCGCGGTGTTGTAGATCTTTGCGCCAAAGCCGCCTTCTTCCATCCAAACATATCTTGCAATGGCAGCGGCGAACAGGCTCTTACCATTTTTTCTTGCCACCACCAGAACCGCTTCCCGGAAGAACCTTTTACCATCCTCTTTCACGATTCCGAACAGACAACTCAGAAAAGCCTTCTGCCAGGTCGCTAAAATCAGAGGCTTTGTGGCAAGCTCGCCTTCTGTGTGGAATGTATGCGACTCAATCCACTCAATCGCATCGTCCGCCTTCTTTTGGTCAAAAATATACTGTTTGTTGCGGATCCCAGAGACAATTATCTCCATAATGGATTCGATATACTGCCCCACGATGACATTTCCATCTTTTATGTCCTGGTAGTATTTATAAATCCAATTTTCTCTCACTTTTTTCCGCATATCTCCGTTCTTTTCCGTCCGATTTCGGCGTATCTCTCGCGAAAGTCGGAAACAAGG
>Ga0310786_10010690_pt1 | contig 11511 bp, 7 predicted proteins | sample AusTroGonzalo_MG_FD_203881 | JGI IMG/M metagenome (GOLD analysis project Ga0310786, IMG submission 203881) | Bovine rumen microbial communities from tropical cattle in Woodstock, Queensland, Australia - Gonzalo_03 (v2) (version 2) | ecosystem: Host-associated > Mammals > Digestive system >... | reverse complement strand
CGTAACCAACGCAAACCGTCCAAGGTGGGAATTTATCGCTATCGGTTGCGCATCGGTGTCGCTAATCACACCTATACCCGACTCGCCCGAAAGTTTTGAAAGATTATCTTCGAATTTTGTGCGGAAATATGAATTCTCAATATTGTGAATCGTTCGACGGAAACCACTTTCCTTGTTGTATGTCGCCATACCAGCACGTTTTGTTCCTAAATGCGAGTTGTAGTCCGTTCCGTAGAACAAGTCCGTTACGCAATTTTCCTTTGAAATAGCACCAAAAAAACCACCCATAGTCTATAAAATTTTGACGCAACGAAAATAGAGGTTTTCGTTCACACTTACCCACATTGCATCCATCAAGTTATTAACAGATAAGAACAATCGATAAGAAAACCACGTACATTACTTATTATTACCAGCATGAAAATATACCGTTGGCAATTTTTTCAATATAGTAGCTCCCTGTTCGGCAGTAATGTCGCGTTGTGGTTCCGCCATCATTTCGTAACCGACCATAAACTTCTTAACCGTCGCCGAACGGAACAACGGTGGATAAAAGTGCATGTGCATAGTCCAATAATCGTATTTTCCTCCATCGGTCGGAGCTTGATGAACGCCTGCGGAATACGGAAACGAGATATCAAACAAATTATCATATTTACAAGTCACCTCTCTGTACATATCAGAAAAATCACGAAGTTCGGCATCGTTCAAAGTGGCAATGGATGGTTTTGAAACCTTTGGCAGCATCATAACTTCGAACGGCCACGTTGCCCAAAATGGAACCAATGCCACAAAACTGTCATTCTCGTAAATCACACGCTCGTCTCGCTGTAATTCCTGTTCAACGTATTCCTGCAAAAGCGGTTTCGCATGTTGCTCAAAATATGTTTTTTGGCGAAAATCTTCTTTCGTAACAATTTCGGGAATCGACTGCTGTGCCCAAATCTGACAATGCGGATGCGGATTGCTGCACCCCATTGCCGCACCTTTGTTTTCAAAAATTTGAATATGATTGATGAAGTCCTTCGAACCAAGCGACTTATATTCACGTTGCCAAACCTTCACCACGTCAAACATTTCGTCAGACGACAATTGCGGAACGGTTTTATTATGATACGGAGAAAAACATATCACACGGCAAATGCCTTTTTCGCTTTTTGCTTGAAACAAGCCATCGTCAACTGCTCCGTCGGATATATTTGGAGTTATGGCGCTGAAATCGTTTGTAAACACAAACGGACCGTTGTATTTCGGATTTTGAACGCCGCCGGCACGGGAATTACCAGGACAGAGATAACACGTTTCGTCATATTCAGGCAAATTCAAACTGACAGGCGTTTCCTGCTGCCCTTGCCACGGACGTTTCCCCCGATGGGGCGAAACCAACATCCATTCGCCCGTCAAAGGATTGTAACGACGGTGCGTGTCATTTTTCATATCAAACCCGCTCATAGCATTATCTCGTTTGTTCCGTCGCTCACCACTATATCGTAAATCACCGACGGAGTGTTGTATTTCTTATAATATTGTTCGTTCATCATTTGCTTAAAATCCTCAACGGCAGACTTTTTCACCACAGAAATTGTACATCCGCCGAATCCGCCGCCCATTATCCGAGAGCCGACAACATCGCTTGATGTGCGGGCAATATCAACCATCACATCAATTTCTTTGCAACTTGCCTCGTATAGTTTGCTCATTCCTTCGTGGGTGGCGTACATCATTTCCCCAACAGTCTCAATATCGCCACGCAGCATAGCATCACAGGCCGTAAGCACCCGTTGGTTCTCCTCTATCACATATTTGCAACGCATATACGATTTTTCTGACAACTCAGATTTGCAACATTGCAACTGTTCCAGTGTAGCATCACGCAACGAACGGATTTCTGGAAAATGCGACGCAAGCACACGCACGCCTTCCTCGCCCTCGTGCCTACGGACATTATATTCCGACGATGCAAGTTCGTGTTTTACATTGCTGTTACACAACACAATAACATAATCGTTGAGAATGAACGGGAAATGCTGGTATTCCAGCGAACGGCAGTCGATTCGAACCACTGAGTCCTTTTTGCCGAACATCACCGCAAATTGGTCCATTATGCCGCAACGGAGCCCAACAAATTCATGTTCAGTCAGTTGTGACATTTTTACCAAATCAATGGTTGAAAATCCAAAATCAAAAATGGCATTCAGGGCGTATGCAAAACCACATTCAAGTGCGGCTGATGACGACAAACCCGCACCCAAAGGCACGTTCCCGCCAAACACTACATCGACCGATGGCACGGAAAAGCCCTTTTTCTGCATTTGTGCAACCACGCCGAGCAAGTAATTCGCCCATTTCTTGTCGGTTTGCGGAACAACGTCGGGGAACTCGCCAAAGTCGTTTAAATCAGCGGCATAGAAACGAAATGTCCCCGTAGTATTTGGAGCAACGGCAAACACAATTTCCTTGTCGATTGCCGCCGGCAACACAAACCCATCGTTGTAGTCGGTATGTTCGCCAATGATGTTGATTCGCCCCGGCGAACGAAACATTCGAGGCGTAACCGAATATAAATCAATAAATTTTGCCCGTAGTTCTTGTATCATTTACACTTTGAAAAATTTGTATAAAATTATATCAAACTTACACAAAAGCAAACAGAAATCTGTTACTATAATTCTAAATTTTTATTGTATCTTCGTAAACTTTCAAATTTACGAAAAATGAAATCTTATTTTTATACAACAACCCTATTCTGCGCCCTTGCAGTCGGTATTTCGTGTACACAACAAGAACAACCCCAAGCGATAGAAATCACTGGGAAATACACAATTCCTAATATGCCAAAATGGGCTGAAAACGCAGTATTTTACCAAATTTACCCTCAAAGTTTCTACGACTCCAACGGCGACGGAATCGGTGATTTGAAAGGAATCATACAAAAACTCGACTACGTGAAAAGCCTTGGCGTTGATGCCATTTGGATAAATCCATTTTTTGAATCACCATTTGCCGATGCAGGCTACGACATTTCCGATTATTTTAAAGTTGCGCCACGCTATGGGACAAACGATGATGCAAAATTACTATTTGCCGAAGCACACAAACGAGGATTGCACGTGTTGTTTGATTTTGTGGCGAGCTACACATCAATGGAACACCCATGGTTCAAGGCTTCCGCTCGTCAGGACACAAACAAATACACAAATTGGTATATTTGGACCGACAATGTATGGAAAAATCCGCCTGAAGAATATGCTGCCGATTTCATAAAAGGCTATGGGACTCGTAACGGTCTCTATATGAGAAACTTTTATTATTGTCAGCCAGCACTGAATTATGGTTTTGCTCTTCCTGACACTAATTGTGCATGGCAACTTGCGCCTGACCATCCTGATGTGCTGAGTTTGAAAGAAGAAATGAAAAACGTACTGCGCTTTTGGATGGACATGGGAGCCGATGGGTTCCGTGCCGACATGGCCGGCGCGCTCACCAAAGATGCCAATGTGGTGGGCAACGAGCAGTTTTTTAACACACATGTAAATGCCACTCAGGAATTTTGGCGAGAAATCCGCCAACTGCTTGAAGATGAATACCCTGACGCACTTATGGTTGCCGAATGGTCGTATCCGAAAGATGCACTTGACAATTGTTTCCACGTTGATTTCTTCCATTGGTTCAATGGCTACAACGACTTGTTCCAAAAGGAAAGTTGGCGAATTATGAACGGTTTTTCGGAAGGGAACAGCTTTTTCGATATAGAAGGGAAAGGCAACATCAGCGACTTTCTTGCAAGTTATATGGAGCAATACAACGCCACCAAAGGGAAAGGCTACATTTGTCTGCCGTTGGGGAACCACGACAACGCCCGTATTTGCAACAATAGAAGCGACAAGGATATGGAAATTATCTACGCATTTGGATTCACTATGCCAGGTATTCCATTTTTATACTACGGAAATGAAATCGGCATGAAACAATTGCCAGCAACGTGGCCACAGGTGGAAGGAGCATACAAGCCCCGCAACGGAGCGCGTACACCAATGCAATGGTCGGCGGGGAAAAATTTAGGTTTCTCGTCCGCATCAAGCAACAAACTCTATTTACCTGTTGACACGGCACACAATGCTCCCAACGTTGCCACCGAAGAACAAAATCCAAATTCCTTGCTGAACAAAACACGCTCATTCATTTCGCTCCGTCACAATGAACCTGCCTTGGCGAACTATGCGGAATTTATTCCATTGTACGCACAGCCGAACACATATCCATTCATATACGCCCGTGCGAACAACGCTGATGTGGTGTTAGTTATGCTCAATCCGTCAGGCAAAGAAACAACTGCATCGTTCGACATACAAAACCCATTCAGCAAAACCGAACTCCTTGCTGGAGACACGTTTGAAATCCAACATTCAGGGACAACAGTTTCCGTTACAATGCCAGCGCAGTCGTATGCTATAGTTAAATTGGTGGAATAAAAAATCTGAATTATTACTAATGAGATGCCTCACTTCGTTCGGCATGACGGTTGAATAGTTCGTCGTCTTTCCGACCGTAGTGATAGCGAAGGGAGGAGTCTGTTTGTAAAAATGCACTTTTTTATAGAGTAGTGTTGAGCAACCAATCTATCGCAGACTGAATTTTAATTATTTTACCTTTCACTTCCACAGTGCGTGACGGTGCTATTGTAATCAATGTCAAATTGTTGCAATTTAACTTCTCCGCACCATCAACTAATGCAGAGGTCTCCCTATTGAATGTTTTTGGGGCACTTATGTCATATGCGACTTGAATCAATTCTTGAGGATTATTCTGATTGCAAACCACAAAATCAATTTCTTTTGAATTAGTAGTTGGTTTGTAATAATATACATCTAAATACTTGTTAGAACAGCGACGAAGTAATTCAATATATACCACATTTTCTAATCGCCATCCTAAATTTTCAGCCGCCATTGAATAGTCTCGATTATTTTCCAATCCTGTATCCACAAGATATGATTTTTCTCCCACGATTCTTTCTTTACTCTTGAATGAAAATTTTGGCAGCAATTGAACAAGAAACGCTTGTCGTAAATAATCTACATAGTTTCGCAACGTTTTGTCGGACACTTGTAATATTTCCGACAGGTCATCATAATTTACGCATTGACACGGCGTGCTAATTAACTGATAGGAAGTTTTTCGAAGAATATCCACGTTACGTATTCTAAAACGTTGTTGAATATCTTTCTGTATGACGGCATCTAACAAACTTTGCACATATCCTCGTTTGTTATTAAGAGTCTGAACTTCGGGAAAACCACCGTCGTTGACGTATTGGACAAATGCGTTCCGTCGAATGGCTTCCGCCTTTGTTGTACTCGATTTTGTATCAATGGCATGGTAGGAACAATATTCTGCGAATGAAAATGGAAACAAACGAATCTCGTTATACCTTCCAGTTAGATGCGTTGCCAATTCTCCACTCAGCAATTTTGCATTGCTACCCGTAACAAAAACACGCATATTTGCCCGTAACAAGCGGTTTATAAATATATGCCAACCATCCACATTTTGAATCTCATCGAAGAAAATATACTGAATATCGACGCCGTATATTTGATAAATACATGTCAACAAGGTATTTAGTTCAGGCGTCTGCATACCCACAAGTCTGTCGTCATCAAAATTAACGTATGCATAGGTAACGCCATGTTCTTTCAAAACTTTGTGGCAAAGTGTTGACTTTCCACTTCTACGAACGCCTATTACCACTTGCGCCAGTTGGCTATCGAATTCAAAAAAAGATTCCTCCCCACGCTTTACCCAATGGTTACTATCATAATTAAGAACTTCATCTCTTTGTTCTTCAAGCACTTGTAGTATAACCTTTTCGTCTATCATACCCCATTAGTTTTTAAGCAAAAATACGAAAACTCCGATAATATTCAAAATTTTTATACATAAACTCCGATAATTTTGAAATTTTATATATGTAAGCTCCGATAATATTCAAATTTTCGGAGTAAGGTTGAATCCAAGTTTCTGTTCCATTTCTTTTGGTGGCAAAAGAAACGGAACCCAAAGAAAAGCCACCGACGGACCCGCTCGGCTAAAAATCAATTGCGTTTCGCTAAATGAGTTGAAGTGCCGCATTATCGTATGACAAAGATTATCGTCATAAGGCACCAACTCATTCTTAACGCTGCACTCCATTGATTTTTTCACACCTCTCGGCTCAGTCGGAAGGTCGTGCTAACAAAGACTTTCGTTTAGTGAAACATAGTACATTCTTCACGGAACGACGATGGTTCGCCTTCGCAGATGAGCGTGAAGAAAATCTTTGAACGAAACCTTAAAAACTCTCGGCTTGGCGGCGTGCCCTATAAAAAGAGTGTTTTTCCGTGAAGTCGCAAATTGCGACTTCACCATTTCAACCTCATCCCTAATCAGTTGAAACATAAAGTCCTCGGGAAAGCGAGCGATGTTACGTTTAACTTGTTCAATTTCCCAATAGACAAAAGGCAACAACCCTTTTTATCTTTTTGCAAGCCTTGCAAACTTTGTGCTTCTTTTTGGGTAGAATTTACCTTTGTAAAAAAAAGCAAGTGGAAGGCGAAATTTACCTATATTATTTTCTCCACATCCCAATGTCCTGTTTTTGAAGGACCAATCCATTCTATTTTGTATGATGAGCGAAGGCTTTCTATATCACGACGAACTGTTTTATATGATACTCCGAGTTGTTGCCCAATTTCTTCAGTAGAAATTCTTTTGTTACTTATGATAAGTTCTAAGATTTTTCGAACTCTCAACATTCGTTGTTTTTGGGGGACATTTTGAGGGACATTTTGAGGGACATTTTGCACTTTGTCTCTCGTAAGTATCTGATTATTAGTTTGGTCTTGTGTATCATTTTGAGGGACATTTGTTCTCCATATAATAGCACGAAAATCTTCTTCTTGAATAAATTCGGGTGTTTTAAGCCCCGCATTTTTACAGACTTCCACAACGTCGGTCGTTCCTGTTCCAACTCGTTCAATGTATCCTGCAAGATATACCGAATTTGCAAGGGTCGGATTGGTGGGCAAGGAATTATGGGCTTCTTTTAATTTTGCAGGAGTTAAACCTGCAGGTAACTGCCCAGGATTCCAGACCTCAAGCCTATCTTTGAACAACATAACTTCTACACTACCATTGCTCTCGTATGAGCGATGGGTAACGGCATTTACAATAAGTTCGGTAACTGCCTCAATAGGTATTTCGTATTTTACTTCGACAGATGTAGTAGTGTGTGTCCCGACCTGTGCATCAATATGTTGCATAACAAAACCGACAGCAGAATCAATCAACTCAAATACATTTCCATGATACACTTGATATGACAACATAGGTTTTTTCTTAACCTCGGTTGGAAAAACCATACATTTAATTTCGCTGGAAATGAAAAACAACTGAGGTTCTTTTGCAAATAACATTAATGCAGCATTTGTTATACGACCTTCAACGGAAGCAACATGCAAATGGATTAAGATGTCGAGGAGGTTTTCTTTTGAAAGATTCAACTTAAAATGTCTTCGTTCACGAGCTAACTGAACAAAGTTTGACACTTTACTGAAATCTATGTCTTGTAAAGATGCCGTTTTATGAAATGTGGCATCCCATGGCAATAGTCGAAGAAGTTCCTTTTCTTCCATATAGCGTACAAGAGAGATATAGACAGCAGTACGAAGTTCCTCGTAATCGGAGAAAGACTTTCTCACCACGTGTTGTTCTGTTTTCTTTATGAACAAATCTTCCTTTTGATTCCGAAGATTTACTCTCTTTATGAAAATTAATCGATATTTGTTTTTGGCTATTGCCTCATTGTATTCCAACTCTGTAGGAGATATTCCATCGGAATTTTCAAAACCATATTCCTGTCCATAAATACCTAAATATATTTCTGAGCGTCCGACCTCGGAAATATATGCTTCTTGAGCAGACGTGTTTGCCGCTGGCATTTCTTCGAATAGAAAAGGTTCAAAGAATTTTCCCAACAAAGCGTCTTCTCGTATGTAATTACTTATCAATTTTCGCTCTTCCGAAAACTCTTTTTGTACACTTGATATGAATACTTTTATCCTTTGCATGATGATGCCTTTGCTAGGCAAAAGTAACAAAAATTTTCACGCAAAGAACTTTTCTATTCTCCTTTTGCAAGCCTTGCAAACTTTGTGCTTCTTTTTGGGTAGAAACAACCTCAATTCTTCCAAGTAAATTACCTCAATTTTTCCAAGTAAAATACCTCAATTTTTCCAAGTAAATTTTGTAATTGTCTGAAATTTGTATATTTGCAGTATCTTTCAGGATTGAGAAATGGAATATTTAAAACGAGTAGCGGATATAGAATTGCATGACCGACTGGAAGCGATGGGTGCCGTTTTGATTAAAGGTCCAAAGTGGTGTGGGAAAACCACCACCGCTGAACAACAGGCAAAAAGTGTGATACGCTTGCAAGATCCCGACAAACGTATCGAATATCTTGCGACAGGGCAAACAACACCAAGTGTATTGCTCCGTGGCGAAAACCCGCGATTGATTGATGAATGGCAGGACATACCATTGATTTGGGATGCTGTGCGAATGGAGGTGGACAGACGTTCGCAAGCTGGACAATTTATTTTGACGGGCTCCAATGCAATTGACACAACGCAAATTTTCCACTCCGGAACTGGCAGGATATCACAAATGAATATGCTGCCCATGAGTCTTTGGGAATCGGGCGAATCTACAGGCGAGGTAAGTTTGCAATCGTTGTTTGACAATCCCAAAACAGATGTGGAAGCAATCTCCAAGATGGAAATAAAAGACTTGATTTTTTCCGCATGTCGCGGTGGATGGCCTGCTACGCTGAATGCCATTACAGAAAAATCAAAACTATTAACTGCTTATGATTATGTTCGCTCTGTCTGTGAAACAGACATTTCTCGTATTGACGGCACTAAGCGAAACCCCAAGTTAACGCAGGCAATTTTACGTTCGTATGCACGCAACATTTCCACTTTGGCAAAGACAACTTCCATATTGGCGGATGTTACCGCTTCCGATAAAATGGAATGTTCACGTACTACTTTCGATGATTACATTGTGGCATTGGAACGTTTGTTTGTGATTCAAGATGTAGATGCGTGGTGTCCCGCTATTCGTAGTAAAACTGTGTTACGGAGTGGACCCAAACGTAGTTTTTGCGACCCGTCTGTAGCCGTGGCCGCTTTAGGTCTTACTCCAGACGCTCTTCAAATGCAACTGAAAACATTTGGATTTATATTTGAACAAATGTGCATTCGTGATTTACGGGCATATACTCAAAACGATTTCTTTTCGGATATTTCATATTACCACGACAGGTATGGTTTGGAAGCCGACATAGTACTTCATCTAAACGATGGTAGATATGCATTGATAGAATGCAAATTAGGCAGTAACGAAATTGACGAAGGAGCAAAGCATTTGTTGGAAATCTCTCGATTGATTACCGAACATAATAAGATAGAAAAACAAAATCCTATTCGAGAACCCGATGTAATGATAATTCTAACAGGAGGACTGTATGGTTATCGTCGTCCCGATGGCGTGTTTGTGATACCACTTGCGTGCCTCAAAAATTAAAAAAATGAAATAAACATTGGAGTTTTTTTCTCCTTTTGCAAGCCTTGCAAACTTTGTGCTTCTTTTTGGGGAGAAATTACCGTTTAAAACTATTTTTCTTTCAATCTTTTAATTTCTTTATCAAAATCAGAGATAATGGGTTGAGTTTTGTTAAAGACTTCGTATTCCGCTTCGGCTTTCTGTTCTGCCTGCTGACGTGAAATTTTTCCGTTATCCCTCAAAATCTTATAGCGACGAAATGAAAGAAATTCATTTACACTCTCAGCAAATTCGGTCATTGTAAATGTGTTTTCTCGTTCTATCAAGTCTTCTATATAGTCAAAATAACCAGTTACGGCACGTTCCAACTGCCGAATCTCTTTTTCTTCCAAATAATTTTTGGCAATAACCACATCAGATTTCAGAATACGTCCGTCGGGGGCATTTTTCCATGTAGTCAAGCCCATATTAACTTTTGTTTTGTCGACTTTTGAGTAAATAATTTCTGCGGCGGTCTGTCCTGTGATAGCATAATGAAACTTGTTTTGCACCATAGCATAAAAATTGCGGGTTACTGGCGAATGTGAATCATAATCTATACTACATTCTGCAAAAACATCAGTTATTTGCTGCCATATACGACGTTCACTGGCACGAATAGAGCGGATTCTTTCGAGTAATTCACGAAAATAATCCTTGCCGAAAGCATTTTTCCCCTGTTTCAACCGTTCGTCGTCAAGAACAAAACCTTTTTGAAGAAATTCCTTCAAAATTTTAGTTGCCCAAATGCGAAATTGTGTCGCTTTTGCTGAATTTATCCGATATCCAACGGAAATTATTGCATCGAGGTTATAAAATTTTGTTTCTACATTTTGTGTTTTCCCCGTAATAGCACCATGGCGAGTGGTTATTTCCATTTTGGAAACAACCATGTCCTCAACTAATTCACCTTCTGAAAAAATATTTTTCAGATGTTTGCTGACGGCTGGTGTTTGTACACCAAAAACTTGTGCCATAGCTTTTTGCGTAAGCCAAATTGTTTCATCTTTTACGATGGCCTCTACTTTCACATCTTCTTGTGGAGTGCTGTAGAGTATGAATTGCAGTTCCTTGTTGGTTAAATCCATTGAGTGTAAAATTTATTACACAAAAATACTATATTTATGAATACATTTAAATGCACAAGATTTTTTATTTTACCTTTTGCAAGCCTTGCAAACGTTGTGCTTCTTTTTGGGTAGAATTTACCTTTGTAAAAAAAAGCAAGTGGAAGGCGAGATTCATATAGGGAATATGGTGAAAGCAGAGCTGAACAGGCAGGATTTGTCTATCTCGTGGCTTGCACGGCAGGTGTGCTGCGATGCCAGCAACCTCAACAAACAGCTCCGCAAACCAAGCATCCACACCGATTTGCTTATTAGAATTTCGAACGTGTTGAGGCACAATTTCTTTTTCGATATTGCTGGGTTATTAAACTAAAACGATATGATGTTTACAAACGAAGAATTATTGGATTTTTTGGCAAAAGAAGGATTTACCGACAAAACAGGGTACGGAGTTTTTGCAAAAAAAATAAATGATGATTATTTGAATCTTGAGATTGAGGACACAATAAATCCCGCAAAAAAACGCGCCATATTCTCCTATGTTTTTGAACTTGACTATAATCTATGGCACGTGCCCCAAAATGAGGATGTAACAATGCGTTTTTCTATAATGAATGAACTTAATCTTCTTTTTAGAGATGTAAAATTGTGTTCGCAAAACCACACCACAGCAACGGAGGCATTTAGGTGTTCTTATACGACAATGGTGGTGGATATTGAAGACCTGAAAGCCGAAATACAAAACGCATTCACCTTGACAACGAGCGTGGCACGATATTTTAACCGAGATTCTTCTTAT
>Ga0310786_10010689_pt1 | contig 11512 bp, 10 predicted proteins | sample AusTroGonzalo_MG_FD_203881 | JGI IMG/M metagenome (GOLD analysis project Ga0310786, IMG submission 203881) | Bovine rumen microbial communities from tropical cattle in Woodstock, Queensland, Australia - Gonzalo_03 (v2) (version 2) | ecosystem: Host-associated > Mammals > Digestive system >... | reverse complement strand
GTAAGGTCAAGCTCTATCCCGCCGGCATCATCGCTCTGGAAAAAAGTTTCGACGAACAGTATGTCTATATGCCCATCGGGGCGCTGCGGGAAGTGCTGGAACGCACCAGCGAGGTGTCTATGCTGGAAATCCGCATCAAGCCGGAGGCCTTGGGTGCCGGGGGTGCCATCAATGCCAGCCTGCAGAAGGAGATTTCAGCCCTGTTTGGCAGCGGCTACCGCGTGCGCAACAAATACCAGCAGAACGAGTCGCTTTACAAGATGATGACCTATGAGAAGCTGGCCATCTACCTGATATTGCTCTTTGTGGTGCTGATAATCTCCTGCAACGTGTTCGGCTCGCTCTCTATGCTGATAATTGAGAAGCAGGATGACATAGAGATACTCCGCTCGATGGGGGCCGACACCGCCACCATCAACCGCATCTTTACCACAGAAGGGTGGATGATATCCCTGCTGGGGGCAGCGGCGGGCATAATCATCGGCGTGGCGGTGTGCCTTGCGCAGCAATATCTGCACCTGGTTCGCCTGCCCGGCAACTTTATCGTATCTTACTATCCGGTACATCTGCAACTTGTTGATATACTGATAATTTTTGTTTCGGTGGCGGCAATTGGCTATGCAATGTCGCACTTTGTGAAAGCGGCCCGCATCAAAAAAGCGCAGTAAATCTTTACAATCACGCTTTTTTTGTAGTACCTTAGCCGCTCGGATAACACTTTACAACTATGGCAGCAAATATCGATTGGAACAACCTTGGCTTTAACTACATCAAGACTAACGCCAACATCAGGTGCCGTTTCGACGGCAAGAAATGGAGCCAGCCGGCCGTCACAGAAGACGAATACATCCATATGCATATGGCCACGATGGGCCTTCACTACGGCATTATGGCCTTTGAGGGCCTGAAGGCATTCCGTGGCGTGGACAATAAGGTGCGCATCTTCCGCCCGGCAGACAATGCCCGCCGTTTCCAGAGCTCGGCCCACAAACTGTGCCTGGAACCGATGCCCACCGACGTGTTTGTGGAGGCGTGCATAGAGCTGGTCAAAAGGAACATCGAATTTGTGCCGCCATACGAGTCCGGCGCCTCGCTGTATATCAGGCCGCTGATGTATGGCTCGCAGGTGGCTATCGGCGTGCACCGCTGCCCCGAGGTGGACATCATTTTCTTCTCGAGCCCCGTGGGTCCGTATTTCAAGGGTGGTATGCACCTCATCAAGGTCGTAATTGACCGTATGCAAGACCGTGCCGCTCCGCGCGGTACCGGCGACATCAAGGCGGGTGGCAACTACGCCTCCAGCCTCCTCTCCGGCGAGAAGGCGCACGAGATGGGATATGATAACGTTATGTATCTGGATGCTGCACAGCACCGCTTCATAGAGGAGTGCGGAGCAGCCAACTTCTACGGCATCAAGAATGGGACCTACGTAACTCCGGCGTCGCCGTCCATCCTTCCGTCCGTGACCAACGATAGCCTCCGCACCCTGGCCCACGATATGGGGCTCAACGTGGAGCAGCGCCCCGTGACAGTAGAGGAACTCAAGACCTTCGACGAGGCCGGCGCCTGCGGTACCGCAGCTGTGATATCCCCCATCGGAAGCATCTACGACATCGACACCCAGGAATATATCGACTACGGCAAGCAGATCGGCCCGTGGAGCCTCAAGCTCTACAACGCCCTTCGCGATATCCAGTACGGCCGCGCCGAGGATATCCACAACTGGTGCACGATTGTGGAGGAGTAGGCCTCACCGGGGATTGTGCTCGGGCGCAAAGCGCCCTGTGCATTCCCTTACGGGATTGTGCTCGCCCTTCGGGCTGCGCATTCCCATTCCGCTCGCCGCGGGGGCCATTGCAAAGCACTGATACACAGCTGCTGGCCAAGGCCAGCTTTGCTGTTTTCGCTACAGGTCGGCCGGGAAGCAAGCTCCCCGGCCAACCTATATCAAAAACAGCTGGTTACTTGCGTAACCAGCTGTGTGTCAACACTTCGCGGTGAGGGGGGGATTCGAACCCCCGGTACCCTAATCGAGTACGTCAGTTTAGCAAACTGGTGGTTTCAGCCACTCACCCACCTCACCCGGGCGATTGTCCAAACTTACCCATAGGGCGTACCTATGGGACGACAAAGATAGCAGTTAAATTGTTTTTCACAAAAAATAATTACCTTTGTGGCGAAATCGGGATGTGGCGCAGTTGGTTAGCGTACCTGGTTTGGGACCAGGTGGTCCCCCGTTCGAGTCGGGGTATCCCGACGTAAGGCCGGCAGAAATGCCGGCTTTTATGTTGCTAGTTGAAGAACCGGAACATATACCAGAACATCACGCCGGAGGCGACGAGCTTCAGGAAGGTGCCGCAGAGGAATCCGGCAAAGGAGCCCAGGGCGGGCTTGATGCTGTCGGCGATGGCGGTGCGGTTGATGAGGACCTCCGCCAGCAGCGCCCCGATGAACGCCCCGGCTATCATTCCCCAGGGAGGGAAGAAGATGAGCCCCGCCAGCAGCCCCACCAGCGAGCCGCGCCCGGCGGCCTTGCTTCCCCCGGAGAGCCGTGTGAAATGCGCCGGCACAGTGTAATCCAGGATTGTCACCACAATCGTTATCCCCAGCCATATCAGCAGGAACTGTAGCGACATCTCGCCGTTGCCGGCAAAGTAGAGCAGCAGCAGCGCGCCCCAGCTGAGCGGTGGCCCAGGTATCACCGGCAGGAAGCATCCCACGATGCCCGCCAGCGCTATTATCACAGCTATTATATTTATCCACATAGGCGTTTATATTACAATACGTGTTGAGTTGTCGATAGCGCTTTGCGTAGCGTAGAGCAGGTTTGCGAGGCGGAGCATCAATCTAAATAAAAAAAGCGAAGCCGAGCAAAGCCTGCTTGCAGCGGAGTTATTTGACATCGTAGAGGCCCTCCTCGGACTCGTCCTCCACCAGGCTGACCTCGATGGGGATGTAGAAGATGCGCTCCTTGAGGCGCTCGTTCACCATAGGGTTGCGGCGGATGCGCTGCGAGTCCTTCTCGGTGGTAAGTACGATGGCCTGCGGGTGCTTGTCGGCAAATGTCTGGATCTGCTTGATATCCTTGTCCGTGAAGACATGGTGGTCCGGGAACTCGATGTGGAAATTGCGCGGATAGCGCGCCCCGATATGATGTCGCAGCTGGCTGCTGTTTGCGATGCCGGTAAAGAGAATCGCCTCGTGGGAGTATATATAGCGGTTGTTGCCCTGCGGGAACACAGCCACCGGGTCGAAATACTGAACCGTGGTGAAGAAGACCTTCTGCCAATCTGCGATGCGGTTGGCCTCCCGCATCTGCTGCTTCTCATCTGCCGTCATAAACGGCGGGCACTTGGTGATGATTACGGTATCGGCCCGCTTCATCTGCGAGGGGAGGTCGCGCAGCCGCCCGAAGGGGAGCAGGCTGTCCCGCGACAGTGGCCTGTTATAATTAATAAGTGCAATCTGGCGGGTGGGGATCAGCTTGCGGTACTGCATCCCGTCGTCCAGCAGGATCACCTCCGGCACGTCGCCGAACGGCAGCTGCATCAGCATCCTGACGGCACGGACGCGGTCCTTGTCCACTATGACCTTGACCTGCGGGAACTTGCGCTTGATCTGCAGCGGCTCGTCGCCCACATCCTCTACGCGGCTGTCAGTCTCCACAAAGCGGCTGGTGCGTGGCTGCTGGCGGCCGTACCCGCGGGAAATCACCGCCACGCGGTATGCATTGTCCAGCAGGTGGCGGATGAACATCTCCACGTGCGGCGTCTTGCCCGTGCCGCCTACGGCGATGTTGCCCAGCGAGACAATCGATACGTGCTCTATGGTCACGCCCTTGATCCACCCCTTGTCATATGCCAGATTGCGCGCCCAGAGGGCCACGTTAAAAGGAAAAGCGAATATGTTGCCGATGTTTGCCATCTTAAATCACTGCCAGTTCTCCCCGATAAAATCGAGGGTTTTGTTCAACTCTTCAATGTCGGTCAAAGTTACCAATTTCAGCCGGGTTTCCTTAAAATTTTCGAGACCTTTGAAATAGCAGGCCAGATGCCGCCGCATCTCGAACACCCCGCGCCGCTCGCCCTTGATTTCTATCGACTTGGCCAGGTGGTCCTTGGCCAGCGTCACGCGGTCCGCCACAGACATCGGGGGCAGTTCTTCCCCGGTGTCCAGATAGTGCCGCATCTCGCCGAAGACCCACGGGTGGCCGAAACTGGCGCGGCCAATCATTATTGCATCCACGCCGTAGCGGTCAAAAGCGTTCTTTGCATCCTGCGGCGTGCGGATATCGCCATTACCTATAATAGGTATATGCATCCGGGGGTTGTTCTTCACCGCCCCGATAAGGCTCCAGTCGGCCTCGCCCTTGTACATCTGGGCGCGGGTGCGGCCGTGGATGGTGAGGGCGGCGATGCCGGCGTCCTGCAGGCGCTCCGCCAGCTCCACTATTATCTTGGAGTCGTTGTCCCAGCCCAGGCGGGTCTTCACGGTGACGGGGGTGTGCACCGCCTCCACAACCCGGCGGGTGATTTCCACCATCTTGTCGGGCTCCCGCATCATTCCGCTGCCCGCGCCGCGGCCGGCAATCTTTTTCACCGGGCAGCCGAAGTTGATGTCAATCACATCCGGGTGCGCCTGCTCTACCTTGACGGCAGAATCCACCATGGCATCGGGGATGTTGCCGTAGATCTGTATGCCGATAGGACGCTCGTAATCGTAGATGGCGAATTTGGCCAGCGTCTTGGGGACATCGCGAACCAGGGCGTCGCTCGATACGAACTCGGTATAGACCATATCGGCGCCGAACTTTTTGCAGATGTAGCGGAACGAGGCGTCGGTGACATCTTCCATCGGCGCCAGAAACAGGGGACGGTCCCTAAATTCTATGTTTCCCAGCTTCACGGCAGCGAAAGTAACATATTTTTGCCACTTTGAAAAAATTATCTACCTTTGCAGCCCCCCAGACCAAAGCTGGGTCGCAACAAATTAAGTATTAACCAATAAATCAACAGACTGTGGACACTTTAAGTTACAAAACCAAGTCGGTCAACAAAGAGAACTCCTCCAAAGAGTGGGTTGTCATCGATGCTACCGATCAGGTCCTTGGTCGTCTGGCAAGCAGGGTTGCGCTTTTGCTCCGCGGCAAAAACAAACCCAACTTCACGCCCAACGCAGACTGCGGTGACAATGTTATCATCGTCAATGCAGACAAGGTGCGTCTCACCGGCAAGAAGATGACAGACAAGGTGTACGTACGCCACACCGGTTATCCCGGAGGCCAGCGTTATGCCACTCCCAAGGATTTGTTCTCACGCAAACCCCTGGCCGTACTCGAGCACGCCGTTCGCGGTATGCTCCCCCGCACACGTCTTGGCGAGCAGCAGTTCCGTAACCTGCACCTTTATGTAGGCAGCGAGCATCCTCACCAGGCACAGAACCCCAAAACTATTACCCTTAACGAAATTTAAGTAAGCGAAGCATGGAATTAATCAACGCCCTTGGAAGACGTAAATCAGCAGTTGCTCGCGTTTATGTATGCCCCGGTAAAGGCAACATCACCATCAACGGCCGCACTATGGACGAGTATTTCAAAGAGGATACCCTCCGCTACATCGTTCGCCAGCCCCTGGATGTTACCGACACCCTCGCTTCCTTCGACATCAAGGCCAACCTCGATGGCGGTGGAATAAAGGGTCAGGCTGAGGCTCTCCGCCTTGCAATAGCACGCGCTCTTTGCAAAGTGGACACTGAGGCTTACCGCCCGGTTCTGAAGTCTAACGGCTTCCTGACCCGCGACGCCCGCGAGGTCGAGAGAAAGAAACCCGGCCAGCCTGGTGCACGTAGACGTTTCCAGTTCAGCAAACGTTAACATTAACACTGATTTACATTACGCACAGCACGTATTTAAAATCGCGGGACCAAATATTTTGCTACCCCTGGTTTGTACTGCTGCGGAAAATACGGGAGACCAAGAAATTGCTACCCTCGTATTGATGAAAAGAGAAACAACAAAACAAACAAAAACAAAATGTCAAGAACAAATTTCCAAGACTTGCTTGATGCAGGTGTTCACTTCGGTCACCAGAAGAGAAAATGGAATCCCAAAATGGCTCCGTACATCTTTATGGAGAAGAACGGAATCCACATCATCGACCTGCACAAGACTGTTGTCAAGATAGATGAGGCAGCTATGGCACTCAAGCAGCTGGCACGCACCGGCCGCAAAGTGCTTTTCGTGGCTACCAAGAAACAGGCTAAGGATATCGTGGCAGAGAAGGCCCTGGCAGTAGGTATGCCCTACGTAACAGAGCGCTGGGCTGGTGGTATGCTCACCAACTTCCCCACTATCCGCAAGGCTGTCAAGAAGATGACCAACATCGACAAGATGAAGGAAGACGGCACCTACGACACTCTGGCAAAGCGCGAGCGTCTGCAGATTGACCGTCAGAAAGCCAAACTCGAGAAGAACCTCGGTTCCATCAAGGATCTCGCACGCCTCCCTTCAGCACTCTTCGTAGTGGACGTGCAGAAAGAGATCAACGCCGTACGCGAGGCAAATCGTCTGAACATACCGGTATTTGCAATGGTTGATACTTGTTGCGATCCCACCAACATTGATTATGTGATTCCGGCAAACGACGATGCAGCAAAATCCATCGCCATCGTGATGGACGCTGTTTGCGCAGCGATTGCAGAAGGCACAGCAGAGCGTCAGATGGACAAGGACAAAGAGGAGCAGGAAAAAGGTGAGCAGGAAGGCGAGGCCCCCGCAAAGAAGGTCCGCGCACGCCGCCCCCGCAAAGAGGCTCCCGCAGCTGACGCTGAGTAATTATTAACCGACTAATTCTTTTCGAAATGGAAATTAAAGCAGTAGACGTTGCAAAGTTGCGCAAAATGACCGGCGCCGGTATGATGGACTGCAAGAAGGCTCTCGTAGAGGCCGAAGGCGACTTCAACCGCGCACAGGAAATCATCCGCGAAAAAGGTAAGCTGGTTGCAGCAAAGCGCGCTGACCGCGAGACCAACGAGGGTGCCGTGATTGCACGCATCACCCCCGACGGCAAGACCGCCATCCTGGTGGCCCTTGGCTGCGAGACCGACTTCGTATCGGCCACCGCAGAGTTCAAGGCTCTTGCAGATGCAGTTGCAGATGCAGCTATGGCAAATCTCCCCGAGGACAAGGCTGCCCTTGAGAACGCTCCGATGCCCAACGGCCAGACCGTTGCCGAGTACATCACCGAGCAGGCAGCAAAGTGCGGCGAGAAGCACCAGATAGCTTACTACGCAAAGATGCAGGCAGAATACATCGGTTCCTATATCCACTTTACCCGCAAGGACGGCGCTATCGTCGGCTTCAATAAGGAAGTTTCTGCAGAGCTCGCAAAGCACATCGCAATGCAGGTTACCTCTATGAAACCCGTTTCCGTTGACGAGGCAAGCGTTCCCGCAAAGGTGGTAGAGCAGGAGCTGACCGTAGCTGTAGAGAAGACCAAAGAGGAGCAGGTTCGCAGGGTTGTGGACAACGCACTCAAGAAAGCAGGCATCAACCCTGCTCACTGCGACAGCGAAGACCACATCGCCTCCAACACCGCCAAGGGCTGGCTCACAGAAGAGCAGGCCGCACAGGCACGCGAGATTATCGCCACCGTTGGCGCCGAGGCTGCAGCAAACCTCGATGAGAACAAGATTCAGAACATCGCCAAGGGCCGTCTGGCCAAGTTCTTCAAAGAGCAGACCCTGGAGAACCAGGAGTTTGTAATGGAGGGCAAGATCAGCGTCAAGGACTACATCAAGAGTGTGGATCCCCAGGCCAAGGTGGTTGCTTTCTGCCGCTTCTCACTGAGCGACTAAACTTTTTATCTAATTATTAAGAATAAAAGATTAGCTTTGTAGGCTGATCTTTTATTTTTTATGTACGGTATGAAAAAATTTTTGCTGATAGTTGCAGCGCTGGTAGCCATCACCGCCTGCTCCGAGAAGAAAGAAACATATGACTGGAAGCCCGCCGGCGACCATATCCTCACCGAGTGGGGAGAGAATCTGGACCCGACCAACGTGCTGCCGGAGTATCCCCGTCCGCAGATGGTCCGCGCCGAATGGATGAACCTCAACGGCTTCTGGGACTACAAGACGATGGGCAGCGAGGGTAAGATCCTGGTTCCGTTCCCTCTGGAGAGTGCGCTTTCCGGCGTTGGCAAGAGGGTGGGCGCCGACTCTGTGATAACCTATCACACCAAGGTCAAATTGCCTTCCAAATACCTCAAGCAGCACGTACTGCTCAACTGCGGCGGTATAGACTGCATCAGCGAGATCAAGGTCAACGGCCAGTATGTACGCAAGCACGTGGGTGGCTACACCGCTATCAGCGAGGATATCACCGAATACCTCGTCAAGGGGGAGAATGACCTTGAGATAAGGGTCACCGACCGCACCGACACCGGCCATCACGCCGTGGGCAAGCAGCGCAGCGAAGCCACCGGCATCTGGTACACCCCCGTGAGCGGTATCTGGCAGACCATCTGGCTGGAGCCCGTGGCAGAGACCCACATCTCCAACCTCAAGATTACCCCCTATCTGGATCTGAGCACTTTCACAGTGAATGCAACCACCTCTACCGGAAATGGTACCGTCGAGGTCAAGATTTTTGATGGCAAGAAGCAGGTGGCTTCCGGCAAGGGAGAGGCAGGCAAGGATATCAATATCAAGATGAAGGACCTCAAGCTCTGGAGCCCCGACGACCCGTTCCTCTACGATTTCAAGATCACTGTGAAGGACGGCGGCAAGAAAGTGGACGAGGTTGCCAGCTACTCTGCGATGCGCAAGGTTTCCGTGAACAAGGACGGCTTCGGCACCCTCCGCATAGCCCTCAACGACAAGCCTGTATTCTGCTTTGGCCCGCTGGACCAGGGCTGGTGGCCCGACGGCCTCTACACCGCCCCCACCGACGAGGCGCTGGAGTTTGACGTTCGCCGCACCAAGGAGTTGGGATACAACACCATCCGCAAGCACGTAAAGGTTGAGCCCGACCGCTGGTACTATCATTGCGACCGCCTGGGCGTAATGGTATGGCAGGATATGCCCAGCGGAGACTACCAGCACGGCCCCAAATGGGAGTTTGCAGGCGACTTTGCCCCCGCGACTGAGGCTGAAACCACCCGCTCCAAGCCGAGCATCAATCAGTATTGGAGGGACTGGACCGCCATTATGGACCAGCTTTACAATCACCCGAGCATCATCGTCTGGGTGCCCTTCAACGAGGCCTGGGGCCAGTTCAATACCGTTGAGGTGGCTACCCGCACCAAGCTGATGGACCCGACCCGCCTGGTGAACCCCGCCAGCGGCGGCAACCTATTCCCCTGCGGCGATATCATTGACTTCCACAATTACCGCGAGGACCCGCTGCCTTTCTCCCATCCTCATAAGGATTATGTAGTCGTGATGGGCGAATTCGGCGGCCTGGGCCTGCAGATACCCGAGCACACCTGGGTAAATGACGGCTGGGGATACCGCGGCATCATCAAGGACAGCGAGACCCTCACCAACCGGTACATAGACCTGGTGAAGAAAATCTATAAGAATGTGGACGACATGGCCATCTCGGCTGCAATCTACACCCAGACGACCGACTGCGAGACGGAGCTCAACGGTATCTATACCTACGACCGCAAGGTGTTCAAGTTTGACGAAGAGCGGTTCGTGGAGATAAACCGACGACTCAGCCACTCCCTTGACTAAGAAAATGCGCCTTTTGGCGCATTTTTTGTAGGTTAAGGACGGTTTTTTATATATATGTCAATTAATTATGGTTTTTAGTATAAGACGGGCGGTGCTGTGCGTTATCCTTGCGATGGCGTTTGCGGCATCCGCCTTTTCTCTTTCTGCCCAGGACAAGCTCAGCCTCTCGCTGCAGCAGGCGATGGATATGGCCGTGGAGCGCAACAACACGCTGGCCAACGCCGCCCTGGACATCCGCATTGCCCAGGCCAACAAATGGGCATCCATAGCGGCTATGCTGCCGCAGATATCGGCCAGTGCCGATTACTCCAACTTTATGGGATATGAGATGGACCTTCGCGGGATGACCATCGCGATGCCGCCGTATGTTACCCTTGGCGTACGTACCAGCCTGACCTTTACCCCCGCGATGCTGGTCAATGCCCAGATAAGCGAGATTTCCCGCAAGATGTCCGACACCACCCTGCAGCAGAGCGGGCAGGAAATCACCAACCAGGTGAAGACCCTGTACCTCTCGGCGCTGGTTTCCGATGAGGTGCTGGCCCTTCTGGGCCGCAACCTGGAGTGCCTTGAGCGGTTGTACGATATGACGATGACATCTGTCGAGGTGGGTGCCAGCGAGCAGACCGCCGCAGACCAGATTGCCGTGCAGGTGGCCCAGTTGCAGAACAGCATCGCCAGCAGCAAGCGTGCCCTGGAGATGACTTACAACTCCATGCGCCTCCTTCTGGACGTGGATGTGGCCACCGAGCTGGAGCTCACTGATACGCTGGACTCCCTGATGACCATAGACGATTACCTGGCGCTGGTGGGTGAGGACTTTGATATGGAGCGCAACTATTCCTGGCAGCTGGCCAACCAGAGCACCGAGCTGGCAAAGAAACAGCTGGACGCCACCGTTATGGCGGGGCTGCCCAGCCTGACCGCATACCACCAGTACAGCTACAAGGAGTATCTCTCCAAGGATGCCAACGTGATGAATATGACACCGCCGAATATGGTTGGTGCGACCCTCTCCATCCCGTTGTTCACTTCGCTGCAGCAGACCAAGAAGGTGGAAGCGGCCCGCCTGGCATTGGAGAAGCAGCAGAACACGATGCACGACACCGAGCAGCAGCTGCAGGTGCAGCACCGCCAGCTCTGCTACAATCTCTCCACCGCCTTTGACACCTACAACACCCAGAGGCAGAATATGGAGGTGACCCAGAGGGTGTTTGACAATATCTCCAGCCGCTACGAGCACGGCTATTCTTCTGCTATGGACCTGACCCAGACCGGAACGACTCTGATCAACGCGCAGAGTACCTACGTGCAGTCCATCATGGAGTTCCTGAACGCCCGCATCGCACTTGAAAAACTCTTGAACAAATAACAGATATGAAGAAATATACGATTTTGACGATATGCATCGTGGCTGCCCTGGCAGTAGGGTGCAAGCAGAAGGATACCGCAAAGCAGACGGCACAGGTGCGTGAGGAGCTGGTGGAGACCACCATCCTCCGTCCGGTGGAGGTAATGCGTACAATTGACGTCTCCACCACACTGGAGGGTTATCAGAAGATGAGCGTGGCTCCCAGCGTGACGGGCCGCATAGAGCACATCTACGTGGATGTCGGCAGCCGTGTGGGCCGCGGTTCCAACCTGGTGAGGATGGACCAGCAGCAGTACAACACCACCAAGCTGACCTTTGCCAACCTGGCGCTGGAGATGAGCCGCCTGGAGGCGCTGGTGGCATCCGGCGCCGTTTCCCAGCAGACCTACGACCAGACCAAGC
>Ga0310786_10010688_pt1 | contig 11512 bp, 4 predicted proteins | sample AusTroGonzalo_MG_FD_203881 | JGI IMG/M metagenome (GOLD analysis project Ga0310786, IMG submission 203881) | Bovine rumen microbial communities from tropical cattle in Woodstock, Queensland, Australia - Gonzalo_03 (v2) (version 2) | ecosystem: Host-associated > Mammals > Digestive system >... | reverse complement strand
CAAGAAGCGAGCTGTAGCACCTGCAATCAGACCAGTGAAGTAAACGCGGAAGGCACCAATCTTCGTACCATTTTCAAACTGCTTCAGCGTGCCATTCTGCAGAGCAAACTCATTGCCGGTGGCTGTAACTGCACGCATCGTTCCCTGCATCTGGATGGTGCTTTCAGCAACTGAAGATGCTGCAGGATTAGCAGTCAGATTCAGGTCGAACTTGCCTCCACCAGCTGGGCTGGTCAGATCAACAGACGTTGCATTTGTATTGTGCAAGATAACGGGATCGTTAGCACCGACCAAAGCTGTCGCTTGCTTCTCGAAGGTGAGCTGGGTCGTTGTAGCTGTTGTTGCCTTATAGACAGAGACGCCCTCAGGAATTGTCACGGGAACAGGTGAGCACATGCTGATCCACTTATCGGCAGCAATACTGTTGCGTGAATAGCTAATGCCATCCTGTTGTGCGTCAATGACGAAATCGTAGGCAGGCTGCGAGTCGTTGTCATCAACAAGCGTGATCACAACACCGTCCTTGGCACGACGATAAGTACCATCGAATACCACAATGTTATTTGCAGTAACATTAGCACCGCTGGCATTAGGAGTACGACCTGTACCACCAACTAATACCACAGCATTTATATTGTCTGGAGTCAGCGTGATAGCCTCAGAGATAGTGGCACCAGTCAGGTCAATCATTGCCGCATTGCCAGCGTTGGTTACCATAGTAGCCACATCAGCAGCAGTCACGGGACCCGTAACCTTTGCCATATTACCAGTCACCTCAACCTCCATCACGTCAGCGGCAGGCATGGTCAAATAGAAGTGGTCAAGATAGAACTCTGTCTCATCGTCAAGAGCTACAAGAATATAGTTTAGCGTAAAGGTGACTGGTACTTCTACATAGTTCCACTGACCAGGAGTCAGACCGCTGAATGCAACACCGGTATTGTAAGCGTTGTCCTGGAACACCTTACCAGAGGTGGCAGTCTTTGGATAAAGAGCAACATAAGCCTTAGTATAGCCAGTTGCAGCTTTAGCGCCAGCAGTACGGCTGTTAAAGCCCTTACCTACAATGTGAACAATCTTGTGTTCAGAGACAGTAATCTCCTCACAGGTAGTGTACAGAGGATTGGGAGCACCACCGCCAACACCCCATCCAGGATTGCTCTCGTTGATTCCCTTGCTATAGGTTGCGCTGTAGATAGCCAGCACGTTGGCAGCATCAGCTGTAGGAGCCGTAGCAATGGTAGCAGGAATAAACTGATCGATAGTTGTAAAGTTTACATCCAGACCAGAAGTAGACTCGTTACCAGCCTTATCAGTAGCCTTTACGGTTAGGGTATATTCCGTCAGCTTGGTCAGACCAGTGACTTTGATGGTAGCATCCTCACCTGGCAGACCAGTATTGGAAGCAACTTCTGTACTACCATTATATACTTTATAGGTTAAGAGTCCTGTGCTGTTGTCTGTAGCACTGACAGTCAAGACAACAGATGTTGCATCAATTGTCGAAGCCACAGCTTTTGTCATAACGGGAGCCTCTGTGTCCTCAGCAGCTTCCTCTGTTACGAGATAGACATTACCAATAATAAAGGCATTGCCGTTACCGTTTTCGAATCCGTCGGTAGCACCCTTGGCACCTTTGGCTGCGATGCCTCCAACATACTTCACCTGGAAGAACTTTGTCATAGAGACGCCGTCCGTACCGATAATCTTATCCATTGTGATGTCCAGTGAGTTCCACTCACCAACAGCCAGAGTAAACTCTGTACCTTTCTCTACTTCACCTGTATTGATGGGGACAATGGTCAGCTTGCCTGCAGTCAGTCCATAGACGTCCAGATGTAACTTGGTGGTTGCTGAAGCATCCATGCTGGTAAACTGAGAACCATAATAGGAGAAGTCAGACATCATAAAGGCATTCTTGCCATTGATGACAACGCCTTCGCCCTTCGTTGCTGCACCCCAGTTGTCCCATCCATAGGCAGGAGCGCTCTCTGCACTGGTATAAATCTTAGTCACGGTGCCTGTAGTAGTTACGGCAGGAATATCAGCAGGGGCAGCGCATACTGTGATATCTATTGAAGCATCTTTACCACCAGCACTTGCAGTAATAGTTGTCGTACCAGCAGCGAGCGCAGTGAACACACCATCAACTACCGTACCTACAGCAGGAACAGAACTTTCCCATGTTACTGCTCCAGTAGCCATTGGATTGTTCATCTGATCTTTAGCTGATGCGGTAAGGATAGCGGTCTGGCCTGGTATACGTGTCTTCTTGTCTGCAGTCAGGCTGAACGTCGTCAATACTGGCTCATAAGTACTGAAAGCTATAAACGTACGAATCTTTACGCCCCAATCATAGTTGGTTGCTATCGTCGGAACAAAGACGATATAGCGTCCGCTGTTATCTACAGAGACAGCTACATTCTTGGCAGCCTCCTGTGCATTGGTAAAGGTAGCAATCAGCGTTTCACCTGTCAGACTACCGTCGCCAGCAGGTTCTGTATCAGTCACATAAATGTTGGCACCACAATCTGCACCTTCCCATGTGGATTGGATAGAACCGATGCTTTTTGAGGCACCCAAATCGATATAAAAGCCCTGAATGCCAATAGTCTTATTGGCATCAGTATTATAACCGCCTTCGGGGAAAAGGTAAACGTTGTCAGTGTTGTTAGCAACGGTAATCTTTTGGAGATTATCGTTTGAAATAGTGTAGTCTGCAGTACCATTATTATAGGTCTTCAGACCACCCAGAGGTACAACCGCCTTTCCTGTTGTCAAGTCTGTTTGTGCCATCGCTCCTATCGAAGCGATCAAAGCGCAGATAAATAGAATTGTTTTCTTCATAATTATTTTTGGTTAGATGTTATGTAGCATTTTTCAGCCGCAAAGATAGGTAATTATATATACTACATGCAAAAAAATGACCTCGCAAAAACCTCACTTTTCCGAAAAACAGCGTTATGGGTGTAAGCCCTACACCGCGCTACTACAGCACTTACAGCTAAACCACTTCGCAAACAGCGCACAAGACAGCTGTATAATTTTCTGTATTAGCTGTATTTCTCAGAAATTCTCTAGAGAATTTTGCTCGTAATAGCTATATTTCTGAGCTGTTACTTTTCGGAGCGCACAAAGTGGGGCAAATCCTTGCATTTCTCTCACTAATGCATTATCTTTGCAGGGCCAAGCAGCCCCACCAGGGGCTACATCTACTATGTAGATGGCTAAATGTGGAAGGGGCTTAAGCAAGAATTCCCATGGTTGGTATAGAGTGGAGTCCTGTTGCAGATTTGCAATTACACGAAAATCTCAAATATGCTCAGGTAATGTTTGGGCAACTGACATTTGTCAGATAAATAAGGTGAATAAAAGTGGAAAAAGTTACGTGCAAACGGAGACAGTCCCCCTGTGCATAGTTTTGGTCTCACTCCTCTACGGTTTTGGTATATAGTGGTACTGGTTTCAACAAAAAAGCCGCGCCTTTTCGCTAAAAGAACGCGGCTCTCACCTAAACTAACTACTAACTACTTATTATTAAACATAAGAACTTCAATTATTCAATACATGCAATCATGCATGGGATTAATCTGCCCAGCCACTTGTTTCTTCTTCGTTGCTGATAGTGAACGAACGCTCATCACCACTTCCTGCTAGTAAGCTGACAGACTGAATCTTCACTACTTCGAGTGCAGGGGCTTTATATGTCTTTTTCATATTCGAGTCCTCCATAGATTACTTAATGAACACCTTTTTACCATTCACAATATAGAGTCCCTTCGTCGGGTTCTGCACGCGCTGTCCGCGCAGGTTGTAGAACTCGCCTGTCTCTATCTCGCCATTAGCGTTAATCACACCCACCTTCGTGGTTCCTTCGTCGTCAATGAAGATGGCGCGGGCACTGGAACCACTGGCTTCGATATTAGTGAAGTATGCACGGTAGGCACCGACCTTCACACCATTTCCTTTCTTGATGTTACCATTGGTAAGGACGTACTGCGTACCACTGGTGGTTAGTTCCGTAAGGTTAGCTACAAAGTTAGCAGAATTCTGTGTGACCGTCACTGCATCTACAGTGGGATTCAGGTCTCCCGTACCACTGACTACAAGGTCGATGGGTGAGGCTGTTGTGTTATAGAGAACGTATGGTGTCTTGGCAGCCATTTCACGATTTCCCTTTTTGGTGAAGGTCACAGAGCCAGCAGTGTAGTCTGTAAATTCATAGACATTAATTCCTTCAGGAGCAGTAACACTAGCAGCTGGTGCTGTGGTGACATACTTGCCGGCAGGAATGCTGCGGGTTATTTTATAACCAGTACTTCCTGTACTGATGAATGCAGCGAATCCTCCAACTCCGTTGTAGAATTTATTACCGTTTGCATCAATAAAATCAAGTTGATCTATAGGGAAAATATAAGTATTAATGACAACCTTATTTGAAGCTGTAAGATTCTCAAATTGCTGTTCAGTTCCTGTAGTCATGTTGTATTTCCCGTCTGTTTCTGTTCCAATTACTCGAATAAGAGCATTAGGATTGTGTGGGGTAATCGTTATTGCCTCTGCTATTGATGTAACACCACTAAAGTCAAGAATCATAGCATCTGCAGAGTTAATAGTTGTCACATTGGCCTCGCGTACATTACCCGTAATCGTAGCAATATTACTTGTAACAGAGATTGCAAAGGGATTGGCCTCAACTTCTGTCGTAATAAAGTAGACATTAGCTATTCTGAAGTTAGGATAGACCCCCGAAGACACTTCATTAAGACGAATACTAATATTACCTATTGAGGTATAGTCTTTTACACTGGCACGTACCGTGGTCCATTCGCCTGCAGCCATATTGATATTTACGCTATGTTCAGAACCATCGCCTACGATAACCAGATTACCCGTTTGTGCATCAGCAGAATAAAGATCCATTGTCAGCGTAACATAGCCTTTACCGCCATCTCCCTTATTTACGAATGTGCCATTTAAGGCTGTCGTAACTGAAGAATTGAAAAGGAATAGTTTTCCTGCATTTTCAACGAGCTTCACCATGCGTCCTCCATACGAAAGTGGTGTTGAGTGAATCGTTGCATTACCCAAGTCATAGTTGGCCCAGTCGGTAGTTCCTGCAGAAGCTGTTCCATCGACAGCAAACAAAGCGGCTTGTTGCACTCCTGCCTCAGGAGCAGCGGGAGGAACTTCAGCACCAGTAGCATACTGTATCAATTGGAAATTCTTAATACCCTCACTCCATTGGTCATTCTCGTTTTTATTGCTCTTCTTCGAGGTGTATTTCACGTACCTTGCCGTTACCTGTGATGCAAAACCCAAGGCAATGGTGGTCGTAGTATTCGAACTGATGCCAGTGTTATAGTCGGCAATCTTTGTAAAGCTGCTGCCATCGGTACTATACGATAAAGTGAATTCTGACACCCATCGGTCGCTATAGAAGGTAATGGAGAATCCGTTGATAGTCTTCGAACTTCCCAAATCGACGATAATATTCATCTCACCGTTTTCATCATACGAATTGGGCTGTGCGCCCGTACCGTTCAAAACATTCGCTACGTCAGTGCCACCAATCTTGGCTGTTACGCCCTCTGCCGCACACAGATTCGTGTCCTGTCCCCACGCCATCCCTAGCGAAGCGACCATTGCACATAAAAGTAAAATTGTTTTTTTCATAATTGCTTTTTAGTTATTTGTTATGAGTAAATTTCTGGGTGCAAAGATAGTGGCATAATAAATAGGTAGCAAAAAAATCACCACGTCAAAACCTCACTTTTGGAGATTATACTACAATGAAAGCGCACTTTTCTCAGAATTAATGCTTACCTTTGTTGCCAGAGAATGATCTTTACACATAAAGTTATGGAACAGAACGATTTCTACATGGCCTCGACACATCGATATGATGACGAGAAACTTTACCAACGCTGTGGAAAGAGTGGCGTAATGTTGCCAAAGGTGAGCCTGGGATTCTGGCACAACTTCGGAGGTGTAGATACCTACGAGAGAAGCCGTGCCATTACGCACTATGCCTTCGACCACGGCATCACACACTTTGATTTGGCTAACAACTACGGACCTCCTCCAGGCAGTGCCGAAGAGACAATGGGCCGACTGATAGACGACGACTTCCGTCCCTATCGTGACGAGTTGTTCATCAGCAGCAAGGCAGGCTACGGCATGTGGCCTGGTCCTTATGGCGACTGGGGCTCACGCAAATATCTGATGTCAAGTCTTGACCAGAGCCTGAAGCGCATGCATCTGGACTATGTGGACCTGTTCTACAGCCACCGCTATGACCCCAACACGCCTCTTGAAGAGACCCTGCAAGCGCTGGTCGACATTGTCAGACAGGGCAAGGCGCTCTATGTGGGCATCTCGAACTGGCCATTGGAGCAGCTACGCATCGGCGAGAAGTACCTGCGTGAGCATGATGTGCCTCTACTCATCTATCAAGGTCGCCTCAACATGATTGATCGTGAGCCTATAGATACGGGCATCCTGCAGTTCTGTAAGGATACGGGGGTGGGCTTCATCGCCTTCTCGCCACTGGCCCAAGGACTGCTCACCGACCGCTATCTGAATGGCATACCTGCCGACTCGCGTATGGCGAAGGAACACTTCCTGAAGTCGGAGCACCTGACACCCGAAGTGATGGACTACGTGCTGAAACTAAAAGCTGACGCTGAAGCGAAGGGGCAGTCAACGAGTGAGGCAGCACTGCGCTGGATTCTCGACCAGCCAGGCGTAACCTCTGTACTCATCGGTGCCAGCTCGACGGCACAACTGGAGGCAAACCTCAAGTGCACCAAATAAAAATCACACAGCGGGTCGGTTCCGCTGTGTAATTCAAGAGCTTACTTATATCACATAAGCAAGCTCTTTCGTATTAATTGAACATCTTACTTTGTTATCAACTTCTTTCCGTTGATGATATATATTCCTTTAGCTTGTGGCTTTTGACCATTAGCTATGCGACGACCACTGAGGTCATAGACATGACCTCTGACATCTTCCATCTTCCATCCTACTTCGGCAATGCCCGTGGTAGCACTCAGTCGGAGACTGTTCACTAAGATAGCGGAAGAGCCCATATTATAAAAGATGAGCGTGCTCTGTCCGGCAGGCAGCGTCAGCGTCAGATTGACATCGCTCCACAGACCAGCGGTAGAGGATAGCGTGGTATTGACCAATCGACCTGCAGCATTGGTGGCATTGCGATAGACGCGGAAGCTATTGGCAGCAGTTGACTTGACATGCAGCGTAAGCTGGTAGTCGCCAGCAGCAGGTACCTCCACCTGATAGGAAGTCCAGGCACTGCTGCCCCACTCTACCTGCAAAGGAATGGTGCTACCCGATTCAGTATTGGGGCGAACCTTGGGCACTTGGTTGTCCATAGAGGCATTGATATAGTCCTTGGCAAGAATGGTCTCGTCAGGCGTATACCATTTCTCCTTATCGAACGACGACATGTGGACATACACCTTGCCCAGTGTTGACAACTCGCTGGAAGCAGCATTGGTCTGGAAGATACTCATGTAGGGCCACTCGGTAGCGCCATTGGCAATATTACCCATGAACCAAGCATAGCCAGCGACGAGGTCGCTCTGTTCCAACTTCTGCACCTTCTGAGTCATCTGGTCAATCTGGAAGTCAAGCGTAATGGCCGCAGTATAAGGATACTCATTGCCCTGATACGAGCAAAACTCCGTGAGGAACATACGGGGGAAGTGGCCGTGGGCCTCTTGATAGTCCTCCATATACTTGACCAGATGTGGATACTTCGACTTGTTGTTGGGATGAAACAGGTTCTTATCTTCCTTGTCCGTATAGAAATACTCCGAGGCTACCCAGTTGACAGCCGAATAGTAGTTCATATAGGAGTGGAAGCAGAGGTAGTCAACACCTGCATCAGGTACCAGACGGAAGAACTCATCATACCAGGCAAAAGGTTCCCAGACGCGGTCGCCCACCTTGTCGCCAGTGAAGTTCAAGGCAGGAGCAACAATCTCCAATCCGAAGTCTGCAGCAATCTGCTTCACCTGAGGCCAGGCATTGGCAGCCTGTTGGGGAGTCATCTGCGAGCCACCCACATTCCATGAGAGGTTAGGCTCGTTGAAGGCCAACAGGTATTTCGTCTGGCCAGGGTGCTGCGTCAGGTAGTTGCGTAGCTGAGTCTCATTGAACGACGCATTCCAGCACATGGGCAGAAAGGCAATATCTCCGTCGCCCAGTCCAATGTTAGAGGCTGTACCAGTAGGTGTTACCCCCCAGTTGTAGAGCCAGCTGACACCTGGTGACATCTTGTCGATGGGAGCATTGGTCAGCGCCTGCGTCTTCTCGTCCCAGCACACTCCGCGCTTGGCACTCCGTTGTTGTGCCAAGGCGAAATGGCTACTAACTACTAAAAATACAAATACAATGAACCTAATTATGGTCATCTGACAACAAACTTTTTACCGTTGATGATATAGATACCTTTAGCTGTTGGCTTTTGTCCATTAGCAATGCGACGTCCACTGAGATCATAGACTGCGTCAGAACCATGAACCTTTAACCCTTCACCATGAATCTCATCGATACCCTCGATGACAGGTTTCTCACGCCAGAAGAAGACATTGTCCAGCTGCAACTCGTCGCCTGTATGACCACCACTCATAAACCATACCAGATTACCTTTCCAGGCAGCCTGTCCACCATTGCCGGCAAAGACTGCGGGGAACTTCTGCTTGATATAGCTGTAAGGGATATCGAACGAGTACCACTCGCCATCGCGCTTGTAGTTGCCAACGATGGGCGTGTTCTGGTCGAAAGCAGCAGAGCCGATGGTGAAGCGCGACTCAGCAAAACCAATCAGGTGGTTGCACTGATCAGTGCCACGCATAGCAAAGTGAAGATACCAGTCGCCCTGCTCCAGAATGGTAAGGTCAGCACCGTCAGCAGCCAAGAAACCACCGCCTGACCAGCCACGATTTCCTACAACCCAGTCTATCCAGCCCTGGTTGGTGATGCCGAACGAGTTGGCCACCTCGCCACTCTTTGAACCATTGGTATAGGTGTTACCCTCCCAGTTGTTCAGCGTGTAGTAACCAGCAAGGACGTTCTCTTCCTTTGTACCGCCCTCTGTCTGCATGTCGAGCGTAGCCTCAGGAACATTGAAGTTGATGAAGTCCTTGTTCTCGAATGAGAAGTCGCTAGCACCCTCTTCATTCAGACTCTTGTAGCCAAAGTCGCCAAGGTCGCTGACCTCAGGCACAGTGCCATCGGCAGCCTTCCAGAAGAAAACATTGTCGTAAGAGAAGTAGCTACCATTATAATAGGTGTCCATCGTGTTGATGCACAGCAGATACTCCTTGGCTGGCAACTGGCCATTAGCAGCCTTGCTCCACAGAAGGCCCAGCTTTTTCAGCTCAGCTACAGGAATGTCGAACGAATACCATTCGCCATTGCGGGGGAAGTCAGCAAAGACAGGATGTGTGCTGTAGCTGCCCAATGTCAGGATGGCATCAGCATCCTCTGAGCCAAGACGGAAGCGAACGGGAATATGACCTACGGCAGCATCAGAGCGTACAGAGAAGTGCAGATAGTACGAGTCGTCAATCAGAGACAGGTCGCGCACCACATTGGTAGCGTGGCCCATGCCATTCCACGTTGTGCCAGGAACAGAAGCCCATGAGGTGACGGCACCTGTGTAAACACCTGTAGAGTTCTTTACCGTCTCGTCTTCCTGACGACTGATCAGAGTGTTTTCCCAAACCCAGAAGTCGTTACCTTGAGAGTAGTCGTGAGCCTCCTTCAGCAAATCAGTATCCAGATACTGTCCGTCGCTGGTCAGACCTTTCCACATATCATCTGTCAGTGCAATAGCCACCATGTCGCCGACCTTGGTGAGGTCGAAAACTGATGTACCATCATCGTTCAGACTCTTATAGCCATACTTGCCCAAGTCTGCCTTGTCGTCAGAATAGGTGGGAATCTCCTTGGTCTTGCTCTTATAGAAGAAAATATTATCGAACGACAACTCGGCATCGGTGGTACCACCGCTGAGAAAAGAGATGACATTGTCGTCAGCACCATTGTTCTTAAACAGTGGAGTAGCAAACTGCTTCAATGCTTTGACGGGAATATCAAAGTAGTACCACTTGCCATCGCGCTTGAAGTCGCCAATGCTGGCCAACTTACCATCGGTAACACCAACGCGGAACTTGGCATCGCCCACCTGAATCTCGTGTGAGGTATGCAACGCCTGGTCGTCACCCATCATGGCAAAGTGCAGCCAATAGGTATCGTCAACCATGGAAAGGTCACAACCCCTCAGATTGAAACCTAGACCGCTCCAGCCAACACTGGCCACCGTAAACTTATTGTAGCCCTCGTCCCATCCGAAAGAGTTCATCTTGCCATCACGGTTGACAGGAACATAGGTATTATCCCAAATATAGAGGTTGCGGTTGTCGTTGTTGACATTGTAGTCAACGATGTCAGCACCAGCAGACTGCAAATGACCCGTCACGCCATCGCTCGTAGAAATGAGTACGGCAGAGGCTACGTCATCGAAGTCAAAAGAGGTCTCACCATTAGCATCAAGAGCTTCCGTAGCAAAACCAGACAGCGGTGTGACGACATCGTCGTGATGGTCAGGCTCGGGTTCCTCAGGGATGTTGGTCTGCACGTTGCCATTTGCATCTGTAAAGAGATACTGAGCATCCGTATCGTCCTCAGCCTGATAGACGCGCACCCAGTCGACATACATCTTGGCTTCGTCGCCAGCATTGGGCAGAGCTGTAATGCCGTTGGCGTCATAGATATTGGTAAAGGTACCACCCACGGCCAAGTTGAAGAGGAAGTAGAACGGTTTCTGGAAGTATTGACCTGGGGCATAGACCTCCTCACTGCTAGCCACATTCAATGTGAAGTAGCGAGCACGGTTCTTGAGTCCATTCTTATAACCCTCCAGGTCGTAATACATATAGAGGTAGTCGCCATTCCATTCCATGGTGAAGATGTGGTAGTCACCTTCTACGGGTCCCAGCTCAGCAAACTTATCCCTGCTGAATTCCTGCGAGTTCTGCTGGTGATCCTGGTTGGAAGCACTGGGACCATAGTGTAGCGTGCCGCTGAAATAACGGTCCTGCCAGTCAGCATATTTGCCAGAGATGGCATTGAAGTGTCCCATCTCTACAATATCTATCTCACCACAGCGGGGCCAGCCATACTTGTTGATATCGTTACCCATCATCCAATAGGCAGGCCATAAGCCGTTAGCTGTCTTGGGGAACTTGATGCGAGCCTGCATGATGCCATGCTTGAAGGCGGCTTTCTGGTTAGAATTGATACGACCAGAGGTAAAGTTCTTGCCCTGGTAGTTCTCACGCTTAGCGGTCAACACGAGGGTACCATTCTCCACACTGACATTCTCACGACGATAGTACTGCAACTCCTGGTTGCCACCACCCGTACCACTCACTTCGATGTTCCACGCTTTCTCGTCGAGCGCAGTGCCATTGAACTC
>Ga0310786_10010685_pt1 | contig 11513 bp, 15 predicted proteins | sample AusTroGonzalo_MG_FD_203881 | JGI IMG/M metagenome (GOLD analysis project Ga0310786, IMG submission 203881) | Bovine rumen microbial communities from tropical cattle in Woodstock, Queensland, Australia - Gonzalo_03 (v2) (version 2) | ecosystem: Host-associated > Mammals > Digestive system >... | reverse complement strand
CTGACCGCCCTGCCGCCGGCATCCACATAGAGCATTCCGTGCATCTGTCCGGAGAATCCAACCGATGCCACCCCGGGTTCCATCAGTTCGTCCAGCAGTTGCCGGGTTACAGCCAGTATACGCTCCGGATCCTGCCGGAAGCTCCACGACGCCCCCCCGCTGATTGCCGCGTCATTGGCCCTGGTAATGGATTTGACTTTTGCGGTGGCCTTGTCGTATACCACCCCGCAGATGGAACTTGTCCCGATATCGATTCCGATGTGTTTCATACATACAAATATAGCAAACAACCGGTTATTTTCGTACCTTTGAGGTATGATCAAAACCGTTGCGGTATATCTCGGGTCGCGGCCGGGGAACGAGCCAAAGTTCGTGGAAAATGCCTTTGCACTGGGGCGCGGGCTGGCACAAAGCCATATCGGCATTGTGTACGGCGGAGCGTCGGTAGGCACGATGAAGGCGCTGGCGGACGGCTGCGCAAGTGCCGGCGGACACATCACCGGGGTGTTCCCGGCCGGCTTCAAGGGCAAGAAAGACAACGCCCAGGCGGGCATCGCCGTGGGCCCGGAGGGGGTCACCCTCACCGAAACGATATTCGTGGCAGACATCGCGGAGCGCATCGCCACTATGGAGCGCCTCTCCGACGCGATGGTTTTCATGCCCGGCAGCTTCGGCACTATGACAGAGGTCTTCTCGTGGATCGAGGGCTGGCAGCTGGGCTACCACGCCAAACCCGCATTCTGTCTGGACACCGACGGCTACTACGACGGCCTGCTGGCTCAGTTCGACACTATGATTGCCGCCGGCTTTATGGACCGCGAGGACCTCGAGTTGCTGCACTCCGCCGCCACGGTAGAAGATCTTCTGAAACAATTGTCATAACGATATGAAAGTAAAAAAGCTCATCGTTTTCATTCTGCTGGCCTACCTGCCGATGATGGCGGTGGGGCTGGTGATCAAGCACCAGTCCGGCGGTATAGATATGACCGCTGCTGACTCCAACGCTCTGTTTGCATTTATTTTCAGCGCCGGCTCTATGCTGATACCGCTGCTGGCGGTGGTCTTCACGCAGCTGATTTTCAAGGAGAAGGTATTCAGCGGATGCGGCATATCGCTGCGTTTCAACCGCTGGTGGTGGATCGGCTGGCTGCTTATGGCGGTGCTTGCGCTGGCAACCCTGGGCGTAAGCCTGCTGATGCCGGGGGAGAGCTTTGCATCCGACTCCGAGGCGCTGCAGCAGGGTATGGCCCAGCTGGGTAGCGGAGGCGTATGGGCCTTCATTGCCATATCGATTTTCGGCGGTATGATTGCAGGCGCCACCCTCAACGCCGTGCTTGCCTTTGGTGAAGAGTTGGCCTGGCGCGGCTTCCTATGCAAGGAGTTCGCCGGCAAAAAGTTCCTGACGGTGTCGCTGATAATCGGCGTAATCTGGGGTTTCTGGCACTTCCCGCTGATACTGCTGGGGCACAACTACCCTCAGCATCCAGTACTTGGTGTGTTCCTGATGGTGGTTATGTGCGTGCTGATGACCCCCATACTGATTTACTTCCGAAAGAAGTCGGGCACGGTGCTGGTGCCCGCCATCATGCACGGCACATTCAACGGAGTGGTGGGCATCAGCAATGTTCTGGTGGAACCCGCCAACGACCTGCTGATTGGCGGCCCCGGCCTGGCAGGCTTCATTGTGCTGCTGCTCACCAATGTATGCCTGTTCCTATACGACCACCACTGCAGCAAGGAGGATATTTATCTTAAAGCATTATAGTTTCATAAGTGCAAAACACCGATTATAGAGCCCGCAGGGCGAATGTAAATCCCTTCCCCGGGGTCCCCGAAAAACTTGTTTTTTGGGGTGTTTCATCGAGGGAAGGGATTTAGGGATGGGGATACGTTATAAGCAGAATGTGCGTCAGGAAAAAGTTTCGCAAGTTGTCCTAACGTACATATTACCAAGAAAGTAGAACTTGCGAAACTTGAGCATATGAAAAAAGACTACATAGCAACAGAAGAAGACAAGCGCTTTATGCGGGAGGCCATACGGCTGGCCACAGAGAGCGTAGAGCGCGGCGGCGGGCCCTTCGGCGCCGTCATCGTCAAGGACGGCCAGATTATCGCAGGGGCCTCCAACAGCGTCACCATAGATAACGACCCCACCGCCCACGCGGAGGTCAACACCATCCGTGCCGCCTGCAAGGCCCTTGGGACATTCGACCTTGACGGTTGCACGATTTACACCTCCTGCGAGCCGTGCCCGATGTGCCTTGGAGCCATCTACTGGGCCCATATCGACAGGATATTCTACGGCAACACCCGCAAGGATGCGGCTGACATCAGCTTCGACGACGATTTCATCTACGAAGAGCTGGACAAGCCTATGGAGATGCGCACCGTGCCCATCACTCCGCTGATGAGGGACGAGGCGCTCCACTCCTTCCGCCGCTGGTCCCTGAAATCGGACAAAACCGAATACTGATTTGGCACACATTCCCAAAACCAACGCTGCAAGGCTGCTGGAGGCGGCCGGGGTTGCATTTGAACTGATTCCATACGAGGTGGACGAGAGCAACCTGGCGGCGAACCACGTGGCGGAGCAGTTGGGCGAGCCCATCGAGACGGTGTTCAAGACGCTGGTGCTGCGCGGCGACCGTAACGGGCTGTTCGTGTGCGTGATGCCGGGCGATATGGAGGTGGACCTGAAGGTAGCAGCGCGCATCTCCGGCAACAAGTCCTGCGCGATGATCCACGTCAAGGAGCTGCTGCCCGAGACGGGCTATATCCGCGGCGGATGCTCCCCCATCGGGATGAAGAAACCCCTGCCGACCTTCATCTACGAGTCGGCCTTGCTCTACGACCACATCTACGTGAGCGCCGGCATCCGCGGCCTCCAGATCAAAATCAATCCGGAGGATCTGATCAAGTTTGTCGGGGCTGACATCTATCCGCTCTGACGGTATTGCATTTTTGAATAAGTCTGATTATCTTTGAGATATGTTCGTACGTCGCAAGTTAAACAAGTCAGGCAGCATCAGCGTCCAGCTGATAGACAAGGGCCGTGGCCAATACAAGGTGGTCAGGACCTTTGGCGTGGCGCATACCGACTATGAGGCAGATTTGCTGGAGAACAAGGCGCGGCAGTATCTGAAGGAGATGACCGGCGGCCAGCTGAGCCTGTTCGCGGAACCGTCGGAGGGGCTTGTGGAGGAGGCGCTGTCCAACGTTAAGGGCGGCCAGGTGCAGGTTGCCGGCCCGGAACTTATCTTTGGTGAAATATACAATAGGATGGGATTCAGCGCCATTTCTGGCAAACTGTTCCGGTCTATGGTCCTAAGCCGCATTTGCGAAGGCGGCAGCAAGCTAAGCGCCATCGACTATTTGCAGAAGAGCCTTGGAATTGAGGTCTCCGCCGGAGAGATATATCAAGTTTTGGACGAGATTTGCTTTGCGCCAAAGGTTCAGGGCGGCAACATCCAGACTGCTGTGGGGCTCATTGCCTCCGAACACGCAAAAGCCGTTTCCGTCAGCGAGGAAGCATTCTTTGTACTGACCCAGTTGGGATTCGAAGCTCCGACTGCCGATGACCTCGCCAAGGCCGGCTTCTCCAAAGAGAAAAAAGTAAAGTGCCCGCAACTTTTCATAGGACTACTGATGACATCTTCCGGCACACCCGTAGCGTATGATATCTACAAGGGCGACGCTTTCAAGGGTGGCAAATTGGCATCCGTCGTCAAGAGAGTTGCCGGCCGTCACGGCTTCAAGCGCCCCACCGTCATCGCCGACGCCCTGCTGCTGACACGGGCTAACGTCAAGGCGCTGGAGGCATTGAGATACAGGTTTGTTTCTATTAAGAAGACCAAGTCAGAAGAAGACGAGTTCCACGCTCTTGCCGCCAGGATCCGTGAGGCTTTCACGATGAACCGTATTGACCTCCAGATCAGGCCGGTAATCCACCGCCGCATCAACCGCATCAAGGGACACGCCTGCATCTGCTTTGCCGCCTTGGCCATCCTTGCCGAGCTGGAGAGGATGCTCAAAGCCACCGGGGGCGGACTGACGCTGGATGAAGCCGTGGAGGCCATAAAGACCATCTATAGGATGAACTACATCTCCCCCACCACCGGCCGCTCCGTCTCCGCCCTCCTCCAGCTGGACGCCACCCAGCGGGCGGTGTACGATATTGTTTACAAATTCACATAATTATTTGTTAACAAACCGGCGGGATAATCGTCTTTATGGTATGAAACGATTTTTATTGATTATCTCTCTGCTGCTCCCAATGACTGCGGGAGCCATTACCGTAAAGGATTACATTTCCCGGCAACAAATCAAAAGCCTGATATCAGAGTGCCGGCATCTGGAGGGCGCCGATGTGGTGCAACTGGGTCGATTTGGCACGGCGGCCGTCAAAGGCCTAGTCCGCCTGGCGGCCCTGTCAGATTCTGACGCCTACAACCTCGCCCAGCTCACAAAAGGCATCAAGGGCATCTCGGTGTTTGATTTTGAAGGATGCTGCGATGCTGACAAGAGTTATATCATATCCCGGCTGGACAGGGCCCTTTCCGGCGGAGAAGTGCTTATGGAGATGCGGGACGAAGGAGAAACAGTCACCATATATGGAGTTGTAGACGACAGGGGTGAAGAGGTTCGCGATTTCATCCTCTATGACCCGTCGGACTGCGCCCTGATATGCCTCTTCGGCACAATACCAACAGAAAAGGTTGTTCATATAGTGGACAATGAGTGAGCGTCGGTTCCATAGTGAATACCTGTCCCTTGCCGAGACCCTCTACAGGATTGCATTCTATATCCTGGAATCTGCAGACGAGGCGGAGGATGCGGTGCAGGATGTCTATCTCAAGCTTTGGGAGACACGGGACTCTCTGGACGGGATCCGGGAGCCAAAGGCTTATTGCATCCGGATGCTGAAGAACTTATGCCTTGACCGTATCCGACACGCTTCTCACTCGGTTTCTCCCGCATCACTGCCGGAGGATGGGCCGCAGAGGGCTCAATCCGATGAGATAGACGCCCGCTGCCGGCTGGACAAGGTCCTGGAGGCCATCAAGTCCCTCCCCGAGCGGCAGCGGCAGGTACTTCTGATGCGCACAGTGGAAGGTCTCTCATACGAAGAGATGTCCGCACGCACCGGAATGAACAACGCGACCCTGAGAGTCACCCTGTCGCAGGCCAGAACAAAATTAAAATCGATAATATGAAACGGATAGAAGATATTGAGAATATGGAGCTCGATGCTCTTGAAGAGCAGGCAAAGGCAGATAACGCACCCTTGCCGGAAGGTTTCCGGGAGCGTCTGGAGGCCACGCTGGCGGCCAAGGCCATTGCCGATGGAGCATCTCCCAAACCCAAGCCCAAGCCACGCAAAGGCAAACCGGTGTTCAAGCCGTCGGCAAGGAAACTGATGGGATGGCTCCCCTATGCCGGAGCAGCCGCTGCTATAATAGTGGCTGTGCTGGCCATTCGCAACAAAGACAGGGAACTCATAGACACTTTTGACGACCCCGCCCTGGCATACGCCCAGGTAGAGGACACTTTCAGACAGATATCGGACAAGATGTCCCACGGGATGGAACTGGCCTCAGGCTCAGAATCAACCGAAGACATGCCAGCCAATAATAATGAATAAACAACCACAATGAAAAAGATAATTGCAATAACAGCCCTGCTGCTGAGTTTTATAAGCGCTTCTGCCCAAAGCGGCAAGAGCATCTACCAGAAATATTCCGATGCGGACAGCGTCAGCGCCGTATATATATCTCCGGCAATGTTCCGGCTGATAGGCAAGCTCCCCGATATGCACGTAGAGGGGAACGACGTCAATCTGACACCCATCATCAAATCCCTTTCGGGGTTATACCTGATTGACAGCCAGAACCCTAAAATCAACGCAGCCTTGCCCAAAGAGGTGGAACGACTTATCTCCAAAGGGCAATACGAGTTGCTGATGGAAGCCAAAGACAACGGTGAAACCGTGCGGATTTATACCGATGGCACCGAAACTGTGGTCAACAGCTTTGTGATGATAGCGGTTGACGGCCCCGGAACCACCTTCATCTGCCTGGACGGCAAGATGAACCGCGACGATCTGGAGAAAGTCCTCGCTTCACAGATGAAGGATTAGGCTGTTCGGGGCTTGGTTATATCCCCCGGCGGTCGCGGAGGGCGTAGACGGCGCGGGCAATCCAGACGATGACCGCGGAGAGCAGCCAGCGGGAGAAGAGGATTACCCACCAGACGCCACCGGCAAGGGAAAAGAGAATCAGGTCCTCCAGGTTGCTGTGGGAGACGCCCACGTGCAGGTTCACCAGGTCGATATCCCGTTGTGAAAGTTTGCCGCTGGCGGCCTCCTTCATCATTGCAGCGCCGCCGTAGGCAAGGCCGATAATGTTGGCTACTACCCAGAAGAAAGCGCAGTTGGTGGGCAGGCCAAAGACTTTCATCACAGGCGAGAGGGCCTTGGACATCGGCTCCACGGCACCGGAATCGGCGATAATCTGCTGGAGGATATTGAGGGTGAAGATGATGCAGGTCATCTTGAGCGCCAACTTGAGCATCCCCACCAGCCAGGCCAGGAACTGCGTCCAGAAGGGCTCGGAGGATACGGCGGTGGCTGCTTCTGTCTGAGCGGCGCTGCCCCAGTCGGGGAGCACGAGGTTCAGCAGCAGGCCCATCACTATGGACGAGACGGTGCGCACCACTATCATCATCACGGCGCTGGTGCCGGTCTTTTTCTGCACAGCCACCTCAATGGGCATATTGTGGGCGCAGAGGGCCATCACCGCAAGAATGGTCATCTGGCGTACGTTGAGGCCCATGGTGACGCCCGCAGCGATGGCGCTGTAGCAGTTAACAAAGTAGCCGGAGACCCACGCGAGCGAGGCCGCACCCGGCAGCCCGAAGTGCTTGAAGAGCGGCTCCAGATATACCGAGAGCCACTGCAGCACGCCGAAGTACTTCAGCAGAAAGATGGCGAAGGATACCCCTGCGGTGACCTCTATCATCCACAGGCATATCCTGGCGGCAGCCGGAAGGGCCGTCTTTACCGAACTCTTTAGATCGAATTTCATTTATTTATGGCGCACGGCCAGCTCTTCTTCAAGGTCTTTGATGGAGAAGCCCATCTGCTCGCAAAGCACCAGCAGGTGGTACACCAGGTCGCCGGCTTCGTAGAGGAAGCGCTCCCGGTTGCCGTCCACAGCCTCGATTACGGTCTCCACGGCCTCTTCTCCCACCTTCTGGGCAATCTTATTGACGCCCTTGGTGAAGAGATGGGTGGTGTAGCTGCCCTCCGGCATATCGGCGTGACGCTGCTGGATGCAGGCCTGAAGGGTGCCCAGGAAGCCTTCGTTCTCGCGTGTATCAAAGCAGGCGGTGGTGCCACGGTGGCATATCGGGCCGTCGGGGTGCGCCTTGATGAGCAGCGTGTCGGCATCGCAGTCGGCAAACATCTCCACTACGTGCAGCCAGTGGCCGCTGGTCTCACCCTTAGTCCAGAGCGTCTGGCGGGTGCGGGAGAAGAAGGTCACCAGATTGGTCTCTACGGTCTTGTTAAAGGCCTCTTCGTTCATATAGCCCAGCATCAGCACCTTGAGGGTGTCGGCATCCTGGATGATGACGGGAAGCAGCCCGTCGGCGCACTTTTCCAACTTGAAATCGCTGAAATTCATAATCTTACAGGTATGTTTTGTTTTCTTAATTCTTGTTTGAGGGTCGGGATGGGAATCTCGCCGCTGTGGAAGATGGAGGCGGCCAGGGCGGCGTCAGCACGTCCGAGGGTCAGCACATCGGCGATGTGCTGTATGCAGCCCGCACCGCCGGAAGCGATAATCGGAATGGAGAGCTCATCGGCCAGAGCAGCGTAGGTATCGCAGGGGTAGCCGTCGCGGGTGCCGTCGTGGTCCATCGAGGTGAAGAGCAACTCCCCTGCCCCGCGATCCTGCGCCTCCCGGGCCCAGCTGAACAGCTCCCTGCCGGTGGGCACGCGTCCGCCGTGGGTAGTGGCCATCCAGCGGCCGTCCACCACCCTGGCATCGATGGCGATGACCACAAACTGGCTGCCATACTTGCCGGCGATGGCGTCTATCAGGCCGGGGTTGTTGATAGCGGCGGTATTGACGCTGATTTTGTCGGCACCGGCGTCCAGCAGCCGTGCGGCATCGTCGATGGTGGAGATTCCGCCGCCGACGGTGAACGGGATGTTGAGCTGCTCCGCCACCCGGCTCACCAGGCTGCAGAAGGTCTTGCGGCCCTCCACAGATGCGCTGATGTCCAGATAGACCAGCTCGTCGGCCCCCTCTGCGGCATAACGCGCGCCGAGCTCCACGGCATCGCCCATATCGCGCAGCCCCACAAAGTGAATCCCCTTCACGGTGCGACCGTCCTTGACATCCAGACACGGAATTATTCGCTTAGCGACCATCGCTCGATCTCCTTAAGGGTTATACGGTTTTCATATATTGCTTTACCAACGATAACTCGTCGTAAGCCTTCGGCATCAAGGCGTTCGATATCGGACATAGAGCTGATCCCGCCGGAGACGGTGAAATCTATCGCCGGGTAGCGGCCCTGGAGGTCCTTGTACAGCTCGAACGCCGGCCCCTGCAGCATCCCGTCCTTGGAGATGTCGGTGCAGATTATCTGGGTCACGGCGGGGAATCGGGCAATCAGATCGTCAATGGTGAGGTCCATATCCTCTTTCCATCCGTTCACGGAGACTTTACCGTCGCGCAGGTCAGCTCCAAGTATCATCTTTTCAGGGCCGTAGGCCATCAGCCACTGCTCAAAGATGTCGGGCTGACGGGCGGCGATGCTGCCTGCGATGGCGTAGGTAGCACCGCGGTCAAAGGCCGCCTGCAGGGCGTCGGTGGACTTGATGCCGCCGCCGAACTCTATCTCCAGCGACGTGTGGATGGCGATCTGCTCCAGCGTGGCAAGGTTCTGCGGACCGCCAGCCTTGGCGCCGTCCAGATCCACCAGGTGAAGTCTCTTCACCCCGGCATCCTCGTAGGCTTTGGCCATATCCAGCGGCTGGGCGTCGTAAACCTTCTGACGGTCGTAATCGCCCTTGGAAAGGCGCACGCAGCGGCCTTCTATGATATCTATGGCAGGTATTATCTGGATCATAGGGCTAGGAAGTTTTTGAGGATTTGTTCACCCACCGGGCCGCTCTTTTCGGGATGGAACTGGCAGGCGAAGAAGTTGTCGCGCTGCAGCGCAGCGCTGAAATCGACTCCGTGATGGCTCACGGCGATGGTATCGGCGCAGATTTCGGGGTAGTACGAGTGTACAAAGTAAACATACGAACCCTCCGGCAGGCCAGCGAAGATCGGGGACTTGAGGCCGCTCAGGCTATTCCAGCCCATATGCGGCACCTTCTCGGTAGGCGTTTCGCAGAAGCGGCGCACCTCAGCGGGGAAGATTCCCATACAGCGGACATCGCCCTCTTCGCTGCCGGCACACATCAGCTGCGCGCCAACGCAGATGCCCAGCACGGGCTGCTTCAGCGTGGGGATGAACTCCGCCAGTCCGCAGTCCTGCAGCGCCTTCATTGCGGTAGAGGCCTCCCCCACTCCGGGGAGAATCACCTTGTCAGCGGAGAGCAGTTTCTCGCGGTCGGCGGTCAGGACGACATCCTCCGCCCCCGCACGCGCAAGCGCATTCACCACCGACCGGATATTACCCGCGCCATAATCAACTATCGCTATCATAGCAAGCCTTTACTTGTAGGGATGGCGTAATCGAAAGGATTGCAGGCGACGGCCTGGCGCAGGGTGCGGGCAAATGATTTGAACACCGCCTCTGCCAGGTGGTGGTTGTTCTCACCGCGGGCGCGGATGTGCAGGTTGCACTCCAAAGCTTCGCACAGCGATTTATAAAAGTGACGGAACATCTCGGTGGGGGTGTCGCCCACGTATTCGCGGGTGAAAGATACCTCCCAGCCGAAGTCGATGCGGCCGCCGAGGTCCATCAGCACCATCGCCTCGCACTCGTCCATCGGCAGGGCAAAGCCGTAGCGGCCGATGCCGCGCTTGCTGCCCAGCGCTTGTTTCAGTGCCTTCCCGAGCACTATCGCCACATCCTCCATAGTGTGGTGCTCATCCACCTTCAAATCACCCTTGGCCTCTATCTGCAGGCCGATGCCGCTGTGGTGGGCTATCTGGTCCAGCATATGGTCAAAAAAGTTGAGGCCGGTGGAGATGCTGCTCTCGATGCCGCCGTCCAGATCCACGCTCACGCGGATCTGCGTCTCGCGGGTGTTGCGCTCTATTGTGGCACAGCGAACGCCCCGGCGGAGAGTCTCCGCAATCTGCGGCCAACCGATATTCTCGTCCAGAATAATGGCTTTGCAGCCGAGGTTGGCGGCCAGCTGGGCATCGGTGGCACGGTCGCCTATCACATAGCTGGCTGCAAGGTCGTACTCGCCGGTGAGATATTTGCCGAACATTCCCGTGCCGGGCTTGCGGGTGGGCAGGTTGTCGGCGGGGAAACTGCGGTCTATCAATATGTCATCGAACTCGACACCCTCTCCGCGGAGCGTCTTGAGCATCAGCTCCTGCGGACCGGTGAAGTCCTCGTAGGGGAATGACGGCGTGCCCAATCCGTCCTGGTTGCTGGCCAGTACAAGCTCGTAACCCAGGCCGGAGATAGCCTTCAGGCCCGATATCGCCCCGGGGATGAACTCGAATTTCTCAAACGAGTCCACCTGTTCGCTGGGCATCGGCTCCACCAGTATGGTGCCGTCGCGGTCTATGAACAATGCCTTTTTAAGACTCATATGCGTAGATTATTTTTTCCATTTTAGCATTCTCCTGTAGCGTGCCCACGGTGATGCGCAGGCAGCCCTCGCAGAGAGCCACGCGGCTGCGGTCACGCACGATGACCCCCTCCTGTAGCAGGGCATTGTACAGCCCACGCGGGTCTGTAACCTTGACCAGCAGGAAGTTGGCGTCGGAAGGATAAACTTTCTTTACGCAAGCTGCTGCATGGAGTTCGCGGGAGAGACGGTCACGCTCGGCAACTATTTCGGCCACCTGCTGTGACACATCGCTCTTCAGCTGCTCCAGCGCAAGCGCGATGGTGTCTGCGCCGATATTATAGGGATACTTCACCTGTTTGAATACCGATATGATGTAGGGGCTGGACATTGCCAGACCGATACGCAGGCCGGCCATTCCCCATGCCTTGGAGAGCGTTTGGAGCACTATCAGGTTGGGATATTTCTCCAGCAACGGCAACACGCTCGGCTTTGGAGAGAAATCAATATAAGCTTCATCCACTACCAATATACCGCCGAACTCCGCCACAAGGCGCTCTATATCAGCTACATCAAAGGCGTTGCCGGTAGGGTTGTTCGGAGAGCAGATGAACATCAGCTTGGTGCTGCTGTCGGCAGTGGTGAGCAGGCGCTCCACCGGCAGGGCAAAAGTCTCGGGCTCCAGCAGCACCATACGGCGCTCTATATCATTGATGTCGGCGCAGACGCTGTACATCCCGTAGCT
>Ga0310786_10010684_pt1 | contig 11514 bp, 22 predicted proteins | sample AusTroGonzalo_MG_FD_203881 | JGI IMG/M metagenome (GOLD analysis project Ga0310786, IMG submission 203881) | Bovine rumen microbial communities from tropical cattle in Woodstock, Queensland, Australia - Gonzalo_03 (v2) (version 2) | ecosystem: Host-associated > Mammals > Digestive system >... | reverse complement strand
CTGCAATGTTTATGGGATTTGCACTCGCTGGTATGTATGCTTTGTGTTGGATTGCTTATGATTTCGGTTGGATTAAAAATCCGACATCTACTGCCGAATATCTTGGTGGATTTATGACTGGTCTTTTGTTAATGTTATAGGTGAGTAAATGACGTTTGAAGAAATTAAACAATATAACGCTATCGTAATTGAAGTTTCTCGTGAGGTATCAAAGCCTTGGAAATGGGCAACTTTTATTCTTGCTGTATTACTTGCTGGATTTGTTTCTTTCCATTTTTTATGCCCAGCAGAAGTTGAAATAGGACAAGAAAATAAACTTTCTCCGAACGCAGTAAATTACAAAGGATAATAAATGGCTGGAAACTTTGTAAGACAAAAATTAAGACCTGGTATGAGGTTAAAGGTTAAACAAGTATCAGATGTCCCTACAAAGAATAAAGTTGTTTTGCGTGTTCCTCGTGGTATGAAAATAAGGTTAAAAAAATCGTGAACGAAGTGTATAAAACAACAAGAGCATACTTAAAAAGGCTTTGCCCAAATCACGCTGAAATGTATCTAAAATCATTTAACTTACCTCCTTTGTATGAAAAGGTGCTTTATTATTTGTATGTAAAGAAAATTCCTGATATTATTCAAGTAAAGTATAAACTTGAAGATGAAAAGATATTTGTTTCCGATTACAAAATAAATGAAATCCATAGAAAAAGCATAGAATGGATTTGTCAAGAAATAAAAAATAGCTAAAAACTTTCAAAAAACACTATACGAGCCTTTTGCTAAACTAGAATTAAGCAAAGGGCGTTTTTAACTGCTTGCCTTTTGTAAAAACGCTAACGGGGTGACTCACGCTATCAACGCATTTAATGGGAAGCCCTGTTAGCAAGCAGAAAGGAAATAAAATGTATAATAACTTTAATCCGTATAATCCTTATAGGACAGATATTTATAGTCAAATACAGACTATATCGCAAACTATACCAACGCAAGCACAATGTTTTTTTGTTTCAAGTCCTAAAGACCTAGAAAAAATAAATCCAAATTTAAATGTTGTTTATATCGGAATAAATAAGGATAAAAACGAAATTTATTTAAGACAAATGAATAACTCTGGTCTTATTGACTTCAATACATACTCGTTAAAAACGGGCGGTCAAGAAAAAAATGATTTTGCTAAAATTATGGAAAGAATTGAACATTTAGAAAACACAATGAAAGGTAATAATAATGAATTTAATCCAAATGCTGTGTCAAAGAATGATACAAGGGCAACTCAACAATTTACCACAAATGCAACAAGTAAATCAGTTTTTAATGGGGAAAAATCCTCAACAGCAGATGGAAACCCTTTTTAATCTGGCTAAATCAAAAGGAATTGATATAAACGCCAAGATGTTCACCGAGAGTGATTTACAAATGCTCGGTTTGAAAAATCGCCAATAGGCTGACTTTCTCCGAAAGGATAGATAACTGCTAAAAGAAAAAGGAGAAAATAAAAATGGCAGAAGGAATGAACGGTTATAGCCTCGCCGATATTGGGGCTTTAATGGGTAGCAACGGTGGATTTGGTGGCGGTATAAGTTGGATTGCCATATTGTTCTTGTTTGTTTTACTCGGTGGGAATGGTGCTTGGGGTTTTAATGGCTCTCAACAATACGCAACTTCAAACGAAGTCCAGCGTGGGTTTGACAATCAAAACTCTATGGCTAACGAAAGAGAAATTTTGTCCGCTGTGACATCTGGAACAGCACAATCTGTTTCGGCTACAAACCAAACTTTCCACGACACAATAAATGTATTACAGGATAAATACAGCGAATTAGTTCGGGATATTGCTGGTGTATCTGGACAGGTTCAACAGGGTATTGCAAACCAATCTCAATGTTGCTGTGATACGAAGATGTTAATTCAAGAAACATCTGCACAAAATCGTTATGACGCATTGAAAAACACAAATGAAGTAAATGCTGTCACGATTGCTCAAACACAAAAGATTTTGGACGCTTTGGCTCAAAACAAAATTGAAGCCTTACAGAGCAAAGTAAGTGCTTTGGAACTCCAAAATGCTGTTTCTGGTGTAGTTCGTTATCCTGCTTCAACCACTTACACGGCTGGAATGTCGCCGTTCTGTAATTGTGGCGGTTGCGGTTGTGGTTTCTAATCTATGGGGTGGGTTCACGCCCACCCTTTTTTAAGGAGAATTGAAATGAATTGTATGTGTAATCCTGATATTCATAAGGCAACTTCTTTAACGACAGCAGGCGTATTGACGGTGACTAACCCGAATAACATTGCCAACCTAGACCCATTTATTTTGATTTTATGTGTAAATCCGAATAACATTATAACGACTGCACCTGTCAACTATACTTTGACAATTAACGGGGCAACCGCTGATTTAAAGAACAGATTTGGTTTGCCTATTAGCACGGACAGGTTATGTCCTAGAAAAGCATATCACGGCTATTATATCGTTCCTGAAACAGGAACTCCGTATGTGATTTTGCTTGATACGCCGTGTAATATAGCAAATGCTTTATCAAGTGCTTCGGTGGCTTTAACAACAGGAGGTGAATAATGACAAACGAAGAAAGAACAAAACTTTACAATGATTTCCATTCTGGCGTCCGTATGATGATGGACAAACTAGAAAAAATTGCTAGAGAAAAAGAGGGATGGACTCTTTGTGAAATGGGTGAACTTGCTGATATTATGAAAGACTTGGCTATGACAGAAAAAGGCATAGCAAAGGCTCATTATTATCATTCGGAACATTCTGAAGAAGTGTTTTAATTTTTTTATTGACAACAGTATAAAAGAGGGCTATCCTATTTATAGGAAGTCCTCATCTTTTTATGAGGGACAAAATGAAAAAGGGCTTAAAGATGAGTTTTGATAGTATTATGCAAATTATAGGCGTTTTGGTTCTTCCGATACTTGGTTTTTTATACAAAGAAACATCTTCCTGTAAAAAAGACCTTGCTGAATTTAAAACAGAAGTTGCGAAAGAATATGCTATGAAAGAAGAAATAAAACGAATTGAAGATAAAATTGATAGACAGCAAGACACATTAAAAGATTTGTATAATTTGATAATTGAAAGGCTACCAAAGAAAAATGTATAAATGGGGTAAAGCATCAATGGATAGACTTGCTACCTGTGATAAAAAATTGCAGGATTTAGCAAATATGATGTTATCCCGTTCAGATTTTGATTTAACAATAACCTGTGGATATAGGGGAGAGCAAGAACAGAATGAAGCATTTGAAAAAGGGAAAAGTCGTGCTAGGTTTGGTCAGAGTAAGCATAACACTTTCCCAAGCAAAGCGATTGATATCTGCCCTTATCCGATTGATTGGAACGATAAAGACAGACGTTGGCAAGAAATGGCATTAAATGCTATGTGGTGTGCTGGTAAGTTAGGGATTGAAATTGTCTGGGGTGGCAATTTTAAGACTATTAGTGATAAACCCCACTTTGAAATAAAGGAGAAATAAAATGATTGATTGGATTGTAGAACATTGGGATAGTATTTTTTCTTGGATTGGTTTGGCTGTGACTACTTGCACGGGAATTGTAAAACTAACACCGACTACGAAAGATGACACTATTGCTGGTAAAATTGTAAAGGTTGCAGATTGGCTTTCTGTTGTAAATACGAAATCCAACAAAGAAAAATTAGCAAAGTTTTCCAATAAGGGGTAAAAATGGAAGATTATTTGGATAAAGGAACTGATACAGACGCCCTCGGCAAAGAATGGTTTAGTGCAAGATATACATTACCAGAGGGAGAAACTGTGACAGCAATAGAGGCTGTTTGCGGAAGTATCGTTATTAAAATAGAAAACCCAGAAAATCCTCAAACATTTAATCTTACAAAAGACAAATCACGTCAATTACAATGTGGTAAAAATACAGTTTATCTGTATGGATATGACGGAGACGGTAAAAGATTTAAGTTTGATGGGAAACACGAATTTATAGCAAATCCAGAGGCTTAAATGGAAACACCCACAGTTGATTTTATAGCACCGACAAGAGAACCTGCCGAAGCACAATTTGAAACACCCGAAAGAGAACCAGTAGAGTTTTCAATAAGTTTTCACGCTGATATGACAATCGGGGAAGTTGAAACATTACCAGCAGGCTCTCAAGCTTATGTTGAAAATGTTGGAACGCAAAGAAATCAAATTTGGAACATTGGTATTCCGCAAGGTATACAAGGTGAAAACGCTTCTATCATCATAAGGAGACTGTAATGGCTGGCGTAATGTATTTAGGAAATCAAATGGTAAGCCCTGTTATTATACAAGGTGGTGGAGAGCCAGAGCCGTTTCCTGTTAGAGGGGTGGCGACAGAACTCGACGAAAATGGGTATATGGAGGATTATTCAGAAGTTAGCTATAATAGTTTATATAAAGATTATCAGGAATTACCATTTTATTTTGATGGTTCAAATATAATTGCTATGGAATATAGTTATAATTATAATGTTGAAAGGATTGGTTCTGTATTCCCTGTTTTTAATGGAGCATTCCAAAATTCTTCAATTAGATATGTAGATTTTCCTAATTTATCTCATTTGCCAGACAAAGCAAATACTGTAGGGTCTAACAGATTTCACTTTCTCAGAAATATGATAGCTGGCACAAATGGGGTCAATATTTATTTTAGAGCCTTAACGACTCAAACAACTTATCGTACAAATGTTTTTGCTTTTATGTGTGAGGGTGCTACAGATGCAGTTATACATTTCCCATCTAATTTAGAAAATATAATATCTGGACTATACAACTATCCATTATTTAGGGGTACAAATACAACGGTGGCCTTTGATTTGCCAGCAACGTCATAGGAGATTAAAATGTATATTACAAAAACATACAAGTACAGAAAAGATGGATTTATTTATGTAGGCGGTACAGTTCCAGACGGTGCTGAAGTGTTGGAAACGATGGATATTCTAAACGCTGAAAACGGATTTGATTTGATAAGAATTTCCGATAACGAAAATATTGGGAATAGTCTTTGGCTTCGTGATGGTGATGTAAAAGAAAACTACCGAGAAGAAGAGGAGAAAGAAGATGCCGAGTGATACAGAATTACAACAACTTGTCGTTTGGGTAGGCACACAGGCTAAAATTGACGAAGCCAGACAGGCAGGAACGATTGGCCCTGATGATTTTGCGGTCGTAACAGATGCTCCTGATTTCGCTTTGCAATCTGATGTTCAAGCGATACAGGTTTTAATACCGACGGGTGCTTCTGCACAAAATCAGTTGGTCGCAAAGGATTATGTTGACGGCTCAACACTTCCAAGTTCAACGAAATACGGTGCTTCTTTCTTAATGACCGTAAATAGCACGGATTACAAAGTTACGGCTACATTAAAAGACCAAGACGGAAACACGCTCGGAACATCACAAGTTATAGATTTACCTTTGGAAAGCGTTGTTGTCAGTGGAAGTTATGATAGCACGAATAAAAAGATTGTATTAACGCTTCAAAACGGCAACACGATAGACGTTCCTGTCGGAGATTTGGTCGCAGGACTTCAAACAGAAATTACGGCACAAAATAAATTGTCTGCTGATTTGGTAGATGATTCAACAAGCACAAATAAATTTGTAAAAACTGAAGATATAAATTTGTGGAATAATGCATTACAACCATCAGCTCTGAATGGATATGCTACCGAAACTTGGGTTGGACAGCAAGGATTTTTAACAAGTACAGCACTTGTTGGATATGCAACAGAACAATGGGTGACAAATCAAGGTTATATAACAAGTTCCGACCTTTCTGGATACGTTACATTAAACACACTTCAAACCTTAACAAGTGGTAAAAAGATTTTTGCAGATGATGCTGCAATGGCTGGTAACCAAACAGCACTTCTTGCAACTATTTCTAATAATAACACAACTATAGCAGATACTGCTTGGGTTGGTAGATATATTTGTGGTGCTAAAAACTTAACCTTCCTTATGGGTACATATCGGACAATGGCTGGTATTGGTGCTCACTCTTGGACTAATGCACAAACAGGTGCTGGTGCTAGTTGGGCTGACCTTTATTTAAATCCAGATGGTGATGCTGCTGTTTATATTGGCGGTTACTCGTGGACTAAAAACTCAGGATTGATGAAGGTTAAAAACAATGGAAACACAGGTGGCACAGTTCAGATAAACAGGGGAACTATTTTGTCTCCATCTTGGAAGAATGTTGCTTGTTGGGGAGATGACGCATCTAACTTTTTGCCATCACAATCAGGACAAAGTGGCAAGTTCTTAACCACAGATGGAACATCAGTTTCTTGGGCAGAAGTTCAAGGTGGTGGAGATGCAAACGTAAAATATACAAGTGGTGGAACAGAAGTCATTGACCTGTCAGAGTTATATGTAGATAGTCAAGGTGCTACTTATGGTTTTAGTTATGACTCTAATTCTAATACTATAAAGAACGACAATGTCCAAGTAGATGAATCTTTTGCATATGGTTACATTGAATTATATCTTGAAAATGATGGTGATATAACTATTTCATTTAGACAAGATTCAGAACAGGGATATGACTATGGTGAAATATCTGAACTAGATGAATACTTAACACAAGATTCTTTTCAAGATGAATATTATGTTGCTTGGTCTGGTGTAGATTATGGCTCTGTATCTGATTCAATTACGTTCTCAAATGTACAGGCGGGTACTCACTTCTTTACAATTAAATACCTAAAAGATAGCTCTTCCGAAAGTGGAGAAGATTTATTTGAAATTACAGGAATTGAAATAAGTGGAAGCTCTGTTGGAAGTTTAATTGATATAAATACACAAGAACAAATACCTCTATCACAAATAAATGATATGCCACAAGTATTGCAAGATATTCGTGATTCTATACCAGATGCATCTGATTTTGTAACTATTAACACAACACAAAAGATTCAAGCGGCTAAAGCTATTTTTGGTACAGACGTTGCTTTCGGTTCAGACCAATCGCAGAAAAACCTATTAGCTGTCATTTCAAACAGTAACTCAACCGCAGGTAACTGGATAGGGCGTTTGTGTGTAGGGGCTAAAAACAAAACCTTTATTATGGGTACTTATGGCGGTATCTGCGTTTTGGGTGCTCACGCTTGGACAAATGCCCAACAGGGTACTGGTGCTGCTTGGGAACCTGTTTACATTAATCCTGATGGCGATAAGGCGGTTTATATTGGTGGTAGCCCAATCAATGGAAAACAGGCTCTTATGGTGTTGCAGAACGTCAATGCCAATACAACGGGTACAGTTAAAATCAACAGGTCTTCAAACCTGTCAAATAACTTCAAGGATGTTGCTTGTTGGGGTGATAATGTTTCAAAGTTTAATAACGATGCTGGATATATCACATCATCTGCATTGAATGGATATGCCACACAGACTTGGGTTGGGCAGCAGGGATTTTTGACGAGTAGTGCGTTGACTGGTTATGCAACAGAACAGTGGGTAACAAATCAGGGATATTTAACTTCTTCTGCGTTGAATGGGTATGCAACAGAACAATGGGTTGCGCAACAAGGGTTTTTAACACAGGCGGTAGATGATAATTCAACGACAAGCACAACACTTGGTTGGTCAGCCAGTAAGTTAAACGGAATAATTGGCGATATTGAAACAACGATAAATACGATAAGAGGTGTATAATGACGATAGCAAGTGCATTAGCCGACTTAAATACGGACATTCAAAATGCAAGAACAGCCATTACAAATAAGGGTGGAACTGTGACAGCAGATGGTGGGTCAAGTCAACTTGCGACCGATATTGGAACAATTACAGAATTAAAAGGGGAAACAAGAAGTGTTCAAATAACATCAACTTCTGGTAATACTTTCACGCCAACGTCTGGTAAAAACGCAATTACATCAATTACGGTTACACCTACAAATCAAGCAAAAACAATTACGCCCACAACATCAAGCCAGAGCATCAGCGTTCCAAGCGGGTATTCTGGATTTGGTACATTGGCAGTAGATGCTGTGACGGCATCTATTGACGCTAATATTACTGCAGGAAATATTAAAAATGGTGTTTCAATACTCGGTGTAACTGGTACTTTGCAGAGCGGGTATAGTGAATTACCAAATTATCAAGTAGTAAATGGGGTAGCAAGTAAAAGAAGTGGTGCTTTAACTGGAAATGAATTTAGTAACATAACAAGTGTTAGTGATTCTGGACTTGCTAATGCTTTTCAAGGTTGTACAGGATTAACAGGAACGTTAAATTTATCATCATTAACAAGTATTGATTTAAGAGGGCTTTCTAGTTCTTTTTCCGGATGTACGGGGTTGACAAGTGTAGATTTATCGTCATTATCAAGTGTTGGTAAAAACGGGCTTCAAGGTGCTTTTTCAAATTGTACAAGTTTAACAAGTGTGGATTTATCGTCATTAGAAAGCGTTGATGATTATGGGCTTTCTAATGCTTTTTATTATTGTACAGGTTTAACAAGTGTAGATTTATCATCATTAGCGAATGTTGGTTCTTATGGGGCTAATTATGCTTTTACCGGATGTACAGGTTTAACAAGTGTAGATTTATCATCATTAGCAAGCGTTGGTGTTAGGGGGCTTCCATATACTTTTCAAGGTTGTACAGGTTTAACAGGAGCGTTAAATTTATCATCATTAACAAGTATTGATGAGTATGGTCTTTATTATGCTTTTAACGGTTGTACAGGTTTAACAAGTATAGATTTATCATCATTAACTAGCGTTGGTGCGAGGGGGCTTTATTATGCTTTTCAAGGTTGTACAGGTTTAACAAATATTTACTTTAATTCATTAACAACAACAAGCTTTGGGTCTAGTACAGACCAATTTCAAAATATGCTATATAGTACAGGGTCATCCGTAACACATACTTTACACTTTCCAAGCAATATACAATCAACAATACAAGGTTTATCTGGCTATCCAACGTTCGGTGGAAATTCTAATCGTGTTATATGTGCTTTTGACCTTCCCGCCACTTCGTGATTCTTAAAAGTAGAATAAAATGTATATTACAAATATGTATAAATATGAGAAAGATGGGTTTATTTATGTTTCTGGGGAAGTGCCAGAGGGTGCTACTCTATTAGAAACAATGGATATTCTCAATGCAGAAGACGGGTATGATTTAATCCGTATTTCAGATAATGAAAATATGGGGTCTAATATCTGGCTTCGGGATGGAGATGTTCAAGAGAATTATCGAGAAGAAGAACATATAGAACCAGAAGAAAAGGAGAAATAAAAATGGCACTTAAAAAACAAAAACAAAACTTTGGGTATAATTTTGAATACTGGATGATTACAGCTCGTTCTTATTGTAAAGAGCCAAACAGGACAGATGTTGTAATTTCCCTGTACAAGGACAAGGAAGCAAGAGATGCTGATATCTTTTGTGCAGTAGAATCACGTCAATACACTATTGAGGGCGATGCTACAAGCGAACTATGCTACAACTATCTAAAGACTTTGCCAGAGTTCGATGGTGCAGAGGATTGTTAATGCCAAACTATGTTCAACCGCTATTGCCTGGATTTGAAACAGCAAAGCCAGAGGAAAGACAAGAAATGATTTCTAGGACAGAAAGCCAGATATTTCTCGCAAAGCAATTCTGTCGGTTTGACAAAATGCAAAAGTTGGCAACAAATGACAATATGAAGCGTATGCTTGAAAAAGCCAAAATGGAAACAATAAAGTTAATGCAGAGGTGCTGAAATGGGTCTGACTTCGCAATTAAACCGAAAGTATCGTGCTTTGATTGCGATTAAGCAATATCCGATTTGTTATTTATGCGGTCAACCGATAAAGAAACAGAACGAGGTAAGTCAAGACCATTTAATTCCAAAAGCATTAGGTGGAGAAACAACAGAGCCAAACCTGATTTGCTCGCATAAATTATGTAATAACCGTAAAGGGATGATGACTTTACAACAATGGTATGATATGAAAGGGAAACAAAATGACAGATAAAGAGATTTTAGAAGAAAACGAAGATAAACGCCAACAATGTGAGGTGTTGACAAAGTAATTAAAATTTAGTATTATATTTTTGTGGATAGGTTCGCTACCGAAAAGTATGCAACTCACATACCTGCCACATTTTATTTTTGAGTATTATATGGAGATATAAAATGGAAAACGAAATCTGGAAAGATATAGTTGGCTACGAAGGTAAATATCAAGTTTCAAATAAAGGAAATATAAAATCAGTTGCTAGAAAAAGAACTTGTCGTGTAAACGGTGGAACTATTGCTGAAATGAAAGTGCCAGAAAAGATATTAAAGAAGTGGAAAAGGAGTTGCTACTTTTTAGTTGATTTATGGAATGGCTCAAAAAGAGATACACGAAGTGTTCATATTCTTGTTTATGAAGCATTTGTTGGTAAAATAAAAAAGGGTATGATGATACATCATAAAGATGAAAACAAACTAAACAATGATGTAGAAAATCTTGAAATGCTATCTTGTCAAACCCACAACAGGATACATCACGGTGGAAAGCCATCTTGGAATAAGGGTCTTAAAATGCCACCAGAAGTTTATAAGAAAATGTGGGCAACTAGGAGATTAAAATATGTTAAATGCTAAAATTGGAGGTAGCGAAGTCCAGATTCCAGACTGTGAAAGACAGCCAGTGGAATGCTGGACACGACAGCGTGATGGGCTATTTTAGACCTGTTTCTGGATATAATGATGGGAAAAAGTCAGAATTCAAAGAACGGATTTGGTTCAAAGAAGAAAATACTTGCCCTTGTGATGAAAAAGTAGCATAGAAAAAATCCACCGACTTTTACATCGGTGGTTTTTATTTTAACATTATAAAGGCGTCTCAAAAATTAAAAACAAGAATAGTATAACAATTATTTTTTAATATGTCAAGATATTTTTTTAATTAAAATAAAACAATAAAATCAAAAGGTTATAAATTATTTCCAAAAAAACCGATTTTTTTATTTACTTTTTGAAAAAAATAATTTTATAATAGGTATGCACGGATAGAAACAATGGGGTATAGAAAAACTATATTCCGTGCTATTCCCGAAAGGGCTATACCCCACCAACATTGAAAGGCACGGAAATGATAACAGATGGATATTCATATTGTAGTAATTCTTGGGTATTAGACACAAGAATAAAAAACGAACTTCCTGTTTTGCTCATAATATCAAGTTTATGTGCTAAAACTGGTGAAACATACGCAAGCAATAAATACTTTGCAGATTTGTTTGATTGCACGGAAGTTTCAATATCACAAAAAATAAATAAATTGATTGATTTAGGATATATCCAAGCGGATTATGAAAAGCGTGGGTGTGAAGTAAAATCAAGGAAATTACGGTTAAAAAAGTTTTTAACCGACGAATTAAAAAGTTTTTATCCGACGGTTAAAAAAGTTTTTAAGGATAAAAATAATAGTATTATTAAAAATAATTCTATTCTAACGAATAGTAATATAAGATTTGCTTTGCAGAAATGGATTGATT
>Ga0310786_10010683_pt1 | contig 11514 bp, 6 predicted proteins | sample AusTroGonzalo_MG_FD_203881 | JGI IMG/M metagenome (GOLD analysis project Ga0310786, IMG submission 203881) | Bovine rumen microbial communities from tropical cattle in Woodstock, Queensland, Australia - Gonzalo_03 (v2) (version 2) | ecosystem: Host-associated > Mammals > Digestive system >... | reverse complement strand
GTAGACTGGAACAAGTCAAATGTCCCATACTTAGCCCCATCTCTAGCTCTAGCTAGAGCTTCTACACAAGCAATGACATCTTCATCACTTCCATAGAGATCTCTAGCTATTGAGAACTGTTCATCACTCACAAGTCTCACTATTCCATTCTTCTCTAAGAGATTGGCAAGTCTCTTGTATGCATACTGCATGTCAGCATGCACATGGAGGATCTTCTCACTAGAAGTCATTGCCATCACTGTGCACTCAGCCGCAAGATCAACTGGTGTCAAGTCAACAGACATGTCAGCTAAGCCGGGATATTCATTTGGTCTTGGAAGAACCTTGAGCTTCTTTGCTCCTCTGAAGAACATGCCAAGCGTGTTGTGCTTTGAGAATCCAGCACGAGTGAACACTGTGTGGTTGACCGGAGGAGTCAGAAGACCATATCTCAAGACTACAGCATCCGGAATTGAGCTGGTGACAACTCTCTCAGCTATCCACTTTGACTGGGCATAGCCGCTAGCAATTGGGCCACAGTTGCACTCATCTAGTGGCTTCTCAAAGACTTTGCCACCATTTGCTAGAGATGTGTCAGCAACAAACACACTCAATGTTGATGCAAAGACTAGACGCTTGTGGGCCTCCTCACCATATCTTGCCTCGCTCTCAAGACAGAACTTGACAATGTTTGATGTCGAGCCAACATTGGATGCCGCAAGAGTGTCAAGTGACTTCCAGTCATTGACTTCTCCAGCTAAGTGGAGAACATGCTTGACATTTCGGCAGAGCTCAAGATAGAGTTCATGGTCTAAGCCAAGCTCGTCTTTAGACAAGTCACAAGCTATAGGAAGTATCTTTGTAGTGAGGTTGATAGATTTTGCATAGTGTCTCTGCTTGATGCTTGCAACTAGCTTCTCTCTAGCCTCTTCATTGTCTCTAGCCTTGACCAAGCACACTATCTGTCTTGCTGGATTGGCAAACTGGAGATAGTAGAGCACATGAGTTCCAAGAAATCCAGCCGCACCAGTCAGCAGTGTAGCTCCAAGCTCAATCTTTGGAGCTTTGTGTGCTTGTGAAGAGATAGCATCTATCTCTCTTAAGATCTTCTCTCGACTCTTCAAAGCAAGACCATCAAGAACTTTTGCCGGAATTGCTGAAGAGATGCTGGCGCTGATGATCTTAGCTATTCCACTTGGCGAGTCATCATTCTTGAAGTCACATGGACCTAGCTGCACTCCAAACTCTTGCCTGATCTTGCAAGCTAGCATTACATGAGAGATAGAGTCTGCATTGAGATCTTGCTTGAAAGATGACGTTGCTTCAGGAAGAAAGTCTAAGTGCAGAATCTCTTGGAAGAGCTGCTGGACTCTGCTAGCAATTCTGTCACCTAGCTTGATGTGGCCTTGCTGGCTTCTCTCAACTCGTCCTTGGAGTTCATGTTCAACAAGCAGAGCAATCTTGCCATAGTCAAGCTTTCCGGAAGACAAAGTTGGAAGCTTCTGTCTAAGAGAGACAAAAGCACTTGGAACCATCCATGGTGGAACTGTCTTCTTGAATGCCTCTTCAAGCTTCTCGGTGTCAACATGGTCTAGTGTCTCGAGAGCACAGACAAGAGATCCAAGCTTGTCTTTGAACACAGCAACTCTCAAGCCACATTCAGACAGTGCAACAGCTTCAAGCTCTTCTGGAGCAACTAGCTTTCCAGCAACTTTGACCTGTCGATCTATCCTTCCAATGACTGCATACTCACCACTAGAAGTCATCTTCACCAAGTCACCGGTAGCAAACCATCTGTCATCTCCACCAAATCCATCTTCATCAAGAAACTTGCTTTTGTTGAGACTCTTAGCTCTAGGATCACTCTCAGGAACATATCCAATTGCAAGTTGCTTCCCACTGATGAGAAGCTCACTTGTGTCCGGGTCTATCTTGTACTTGACTCCGGAGAATGGCATCCCAACCGACACATCTTGCTGGTCTATCTGGAAGCAGTTCTCATAAGTCTTAGCTGATGTGCAGATTGTAGCTTCCGTTGGTCCATAGACATTGATGAGCTTGCATCTTGGAGAGAATCGCTCAACAGTCTTTGCCGCTAGCTGCTCTCCACCAACTATCAGAGCTTCTACACAAGATGGCATTCTGTCTTCTGGAAGAGCCGCAAGCAAAGATGGTGGAATGTCAATGTGAGTCGCAGTTGTCTTTGAGATCTCTTTCCAGAAGTCAATGTCCGGAGAGAAGTCTTTTCCAATCACAAGAGTTGAGCCGGTAGACAGTGCAACAAACATGTCTGAGAGTGCTCCATCAAACACTGGAGAGAGCATCCAGTAGAATCTAGAGTTCTCACCACAACCAAACACTCTAGCTTGGTTCTCAACAAGATTGCATATAGCTCGGTGAGACACTGCAATGCACTTTGGCTTTCCAGTAGAGCCGGAAGAACATATGCAATATGCTTCAGCACTAACACAAGGTGTCACAAACAGCTTTGGATGATATGATGGAGGATCAACTCCAAAAGGATCAATAGAGTCATAGTCTAAGATGGCTTCAAGATCTAGCTGCTTCTTGAGCTCATCTACTCTTGCGGTTGGCCAATCAAGACCAATAGGAACAAAAGACTTTCTTGCAAGCATGATGCCATAAGCACCAATCACATACTTGAAAGAGCGTCCAACTCTCAATCCAACTCTGTTGGAAATGGTCTTTCGCTCTCGCGACCACCTCACAAGCATTGAAGCTACTCTTCGAGCAGCATCATGCAGCTCTTTGTAGGAGATAGAAGTTGGAAATCCACCTTCATCAAACTCTATAAGTGCACTCTTGTTCGGAGTTCGCTCAACACTCTTCATGAACAATGACCATGCCGAGCAGATTCTGTCATCTTCTACAAGTCTCATGTGACCATCATCTTTCTGTCTAAGATAGCAAAGCTAGCAGCAAGCATGAACATTGGCTCACAAGCAGCTTGGATGTCTAGTGGCTCTTCTCTCTTGACTCGCATAACTTCATCTCTAAGAGCTATTGTATCAAAGATCTGGGTTCTTGAACTGCAGCAGATGTCAATGAAGCTTGCCCACTGCTTCTCAGACAAGAACCACGACATTGGTGGAGCTTGAAATGGCTGCTTTGGTCTTAGACGGACTTCATCCGGGACAATTCCTCTAGATGCTTCTCTCAAGACTAGCTTCTCAAGACTTCTAGAGCACTTGAACTCTAGAGGAAAAGTTGTAGTGACCTCAAAGAGCTTTCTGTCAAGGAATGGCAGTCTAGCTTCAACCGAGCTGCTCATCTCCTGGCTGTCACCCAAGACTTTGCAGATGTATGTTGGGAAAGCTGTAGCTAGCCATGCTCCCATAGTCTTCTCTGCTCTAGAGCTTCCACCATCCATGAACTTCTTGAGCATTGAGCTTTGTCTAGCTAAAGCATGCTTTCTGAAGACTTCTCTGAAATCATCTCTGACCAGCGCTTCAAGCTTCTTGCCAGTTGACAGCTTTGCTTTCAAGAAAGATGGAAGAGGTCCAATGCTCTTGAATCTCTCTGGCATCAGCAAGTCACCACAAGGTGTCTCGGTTCCGACCATCAATGAACTTGCTAGCTGGTCATCTGCAAACTGGTCAACTTTCAGGTGAGAGTAGCCAAGCAGACACTCATCTGCTCCTTCTCCAACAAGCATTGACTTGAATCCAGCATCATGCACTGCTTTTGCTAGAGCGTGCTTGCAAGACACATGTCCATTGACTGCAAATCCTTCACCAGCAACTATTGAATCTTCTAGAAGCTCTAGCATCTTAGTAGCCGGCATCTCAACTTCATAGAGCCTTGAGCCGAGAGCTTTTGCTGTCCTTCTTGCAATCGCTAGCTCATTCCATGCAAGATCCCCAGCGTCAGGAAAAGACACAGTGAAACTGTCAAGTGGAATGTTGCTTATCTTTGATGCAAAGCCAAGAACAGCACTAGAGTCAACTCCTCCACTGAGAGAGACGCACCATCTAGCATCAGATCTCATTCGTGCTTTGACAGCATCAGAGAAGAGATCTTTGAACATTGCACTAGCTCCTTCTATGGCCATTGGAGATTTCAATGGTGGCCATAGTGGTCTCCACCAGCATTTCTCTCTCACAACTCTTCCGGTCTCAGTGTCGATCTCAAGATAGTGTCCTGGAAGAACATTGCTTATTCCTTCAACGATAGTGTCCTTGAGATTCTGGTAGTGCATTGCAAGACCAGTGCAAAGAGCATCAAGATTCCAGCTCCTTGGTCCAGAGAAAGCTTTGACCTCTGATGCAAGTTCGATTCCAGACTCTGTCTCTCTATATGCTAGTGGCTTCACCCCAAATCGATCTCTTGCAGCAAAGATCTTCTTTGCTTTCCGATCATGCAGGATGAATGCAAACTCCCCATCAAGCATTGCAAGTGCTCGATCTATTCCAAACTGCTCATAGAGAGGAATGAGAATCTCACTGTCCGTGCTTGTCGTCCACTTGTAGCTTGGAAGCCAGTTTGTCTTGACTTCCTCATAGCGATAGAACTCTCCATTGACAACAACATCAACTCTAGCACTAGATATTGGCTGTTGCCCATTGTCAATTCCTATTATTGAGAGACGGTTATGTCCAAGAACTACATTGTCAATCTCAAGAATCCCAGTTCCATCTGGTCCACGATGCTGCAACTTTGCTAGCATTTCCCTAGCAAGCTCAGCCTGTGGCTTCTGGAACTCTCTTCTTGGCTTTCTTATGAGTCCAACTATTGCGCACATCTAAACATCACCTTCTTGGCTTCAGGCTTAGAAGCTTCTGCAAAAGCTAGCTTAAAGTCTTCTAGCGAGTAGTCCTTGTCTGAGATCATGCTAATAAGATCCGTCTCATGCTTCCAAATCTCATCAAGAGCATCAACAAAGCTTGAGTACTTAGCACCAAGAATCATCAACTGCTTCATCACAACATCATTGACAAACACATCACTCAGGTTGACATAGCCTCTGGACTTCAAGACCATTGTTCCACCTGCATCTAGGCAACTCACTAGCTTCCCGGCTTTATCTGGACAGCACTCTATGATGCATTTGTAGAGGCTCTGCTTTCCAAGATCCATGCCAATGAGAAGCTCTTCTGGCGAGATGATCTGGCAATTGCAGTGCTTAAAGCTTCTAGAGACAAGAAAATTGACAAGTCTAGCTATCCGATCTTTTGGGTCTCCAGCAACTATGATTTCATCATTGTCACTCAGATATGATTTCCTAGCTCGCATAATAGCATCAACCACCCCAAGAGCTGCAGCTACAGGTTCAGCATATGCCATGAGCTTCATCCAAGAGCTAGTCTCATTGAGCTGTGCTGGAATTTCATGGATGTTCTGGAATGGAACCGCAACATACTCTGCAAAGCATCCATCTTGGTCTTTTCCAAGCATTCGATCACTCAAGTCATCAAGCATTGGATTTGCAACAACTTTTGTGCCTATAGCAAGCCAATCACCAATCTTTGGGTCTTTGTCTACTACAACACCAGAGAATTCATGACCAAGAACTACACCTCCATCTTTGCATAGAAGCTCTCCACTTGCAACTTTCAAGTCAGTCTTGCAAATGCCGGCATAATAGACCTTGACAAGAACTTCATCTTTCTTGAGCATTGGAACTGGAACTTCAACCAGTCTTGGAGCTCTCTCTCCTGGAATCTTCTTTAGTGCTTTCATCATGACAGCTTTATCCCAAACAAAATCATTCTTCCAAGATCATCTGACAGCCGATTGCCATCATAGTCACCTAAGGCTCCAACAACTTTCAATCCAACTTTCCTGAGCATCTTGTCATACTCAGTCATAGTGTACATCTTTGTGAGACCACAGAATGTAGAGATCTTGTCATCAGAAAATGAAGCAATTCTCCAAGCTGAGCTTAGGATGTTGTCTGCTAGATGATACCATGTGGCAACAATGGTTCCATCATCTTCTATTCGGCACTTTCTGTCAATGAAGTGCTTCTTGACATACATTGGGTTGATTGTGTCAACAAGAAAGAATCCTCCAAGCTTGAGAGACTTGCTCAAGCACTTGAATTGCATCATGTTCTCATCATCTACTGTTGAATATGCACAACTAGTGTGCCAGCATGTAGCAATGTCAAACTCTCCATCTTCTGCATAGTATAAAGCATTAGCCACTTTGAACTCTAAGCTCGGTGGGCAATTTGGCATTTTCTTTGCTTCATTGATGAAGTGCTCACTCAAGTCTATTCCAAGAACTCTCTCGGCTCTAGTCTCTGTAGCAGCTACTCTGCAAAACGAGCCCCAACCACAACATTGATCAAAGATCTTGCAGCTCTTGTCAATCCGTGGAGAAAGAGCTTTCAAGAGCTTCAGCTGCTTCTTTGCTGTTTCTACTTTGGTGTATGTCACTGTAGCAAATGGCTTCTCGTAGAAGAACTTGTACCACTTCTCTACTTGGCCATTTTTCTTGGTGGTCTTCTTTGTCATGCGGATGCCCACCTCTCTTTTACAAGCGCAATGCACTTAGCTAGTCGCTCATGATAGTCTCCATCAACAACAACAAGCTCTTCTCCATTGTGCTTGCATGCTATGTACAAGTTGTGAATGTACTCAGAGAACTTCTTCCTCTCAGCAATTGAGTTTCTAGCTTCATTTCTCAACCCATCTTGAATGAAGCTCACATCCGGCTTCATGAACAAGATCAAGTCAAACTTTGGTCTAAGCTTCTTGACAAACGTTGGGTCAGATGGCCAAGCATCAACTTCATTCATCTTAGAGAAGATTGCAGTAGTCAGCTGGTCTGTGTCAACAAAGAGAATCTTGTTTGCATCCTTCTTAGCCCGCATGATGTCAAGAGAATGCTGGAAGATGATCTCTTTGAAATCATCACTTGTCATGTACTTCTCACCACCGGCGCGTTCACACACTTCTCTTCCATATTCAAGCACGCATTTTGTGTTGAACAAGCTAGACAATGCTCTTGACAGAGTAGTCTTTCCGGTTGATTCATGGCCAACAAGCAAAACAGTCTTCACATAGCTAGGCTTCACAAATGTCGGAATGTAGTCCCACCACCTAAATGGATCTTTGCGAATCTCACTAGAAGAGCACTTGTACAAGCTTCGATCAATGAAGATGAGCTTAGAGTCTGGATAGCATCTCTTGTATGGAGAGTCTTCGGTATCATACTCATTGGAGCAATAGACAACATCAATGTGCTTTCCAATGGTCTGCTTGATTTTCTCAGAACCTTCAAGCCAGTTGTCGCCAACATTGTACTCAGCCTTTGTGCTGCATTGATCTTCAACCCCAAAGACTTTGACATTTGGATAGCATGCAGCTGCTTTCTTCAACCAGCCAAGTCGAGTCTTAGGATCAATATCTTCACGCTTCTTGCTCCAAGACAAGACAAGCCAAAGCTCTTCGCATTCAGATGCTGCTTTCTCTATAGTGTAGAGATGACCTTGGTGGAGAGGATAGAAGCACCCACCATACATTCCAACACTATACTTGAAATCCTTAGACTTTTTCTCTTCTTCCATGCAACTATTGTATCAAAGCCTAAGAATTGTGTAATGGCATCACAACTCAAAGATGTCAAATGCAACTTGCTTGCTAGGATCCACCTTTGAGAACTTTGTTGCAGAGAAGAAGCCCTTGAGTGACCCAGTGATAAGTTTCTCAAACATCACTTCATAGTCAATCTCAAAGATCTTGTCAAACTCCTTTGGCCACTGACCATCAGGAAATGCAATGTAGCTGATTCGGTATGCATTTGTTGGCTTGACATAGCAGAATCTCACTTTTTGTCCGAGAAGAATCTGATCATACTTCTTTCCAAGACCAAGCTTGTTGATGATTTGATTGTAGTATGTTGAAGCCGAAGCAACTGCTGTTGATCCTTTCTGCATCTGGAGAAAGCCAATTGCTTCTCTTGCTGATGAGTATCCTTTCCAGAAAGAGATCTCATCAATTGTCATTTTCTTGAAGTCAGACCAGACATCATTCACATATTCAATGAAATTCTTTTCGGACCATTCATGCAGAAGAATGCCTTCATAGATGTCTTTAAGCACATTTTTGACTTTTGCTGGAACACTTGCTTTCTTCAACTCAATGCCACTCCACTTGATTTTGTCAACAAGCTCTGGACCTTCAGCAATGATTTTTCTTGTTGCATAGTGTTTTTTTGCTTCATATATGCCGCCACTAGAAACATACTCTAATGAGTACCTCAAGACTTCCGGATGCTCAGTGTAGCAATAGTCTTTGACTAGATTCTGGACATATGGATTCACTTCATTCTCAACAAAGCCATCGACAAACTTCCAAAGCTTGAGCTTGTCATCATCACTCCACTTTGAGAGGTCACTTCCATTGCCAATGCCTTTGTCTAGAAGATGCTTTGCCATGCATGAGATGTTGACAAACTGGCTGTCGGTGTCTCCGCTCACGGCGGTTATGTAGTTGTCTGGTGCTCCATATCTCTCTTTGAAAGTCTTTGCAATGAACTTGCTTGCACTGATGTTGCAGAACTTTCCAAGACGGGTGACTGTCTGTGCAAGCTCAACTATGTAGAGTGGAGAGTGGTTAGTGCCAAGAATTCCATAAATTGAGTTGATGGCAAGCTTGTAAGCCATCTGCTTTGCATCAAGATTCTGGATCTCAACTTTTGTCTCAGCAATCTTGTCTTCTGGAATCTCATTGTTGTACAATGCTAAGTCAAGAGCTTGCATCTTGTTCTTAGTGGACTTTCTCAAGTTGTAGAAGTGCTTGCACCAGCCAGACACAACTCCTTGCTTGACACTGTGCTTCAAGAATAGTGTGTTGTTTCTAGTGAAGATGCACTTTGTCTCAAGAAGCTTCATGATCTCAGCTTTCTTGACTTTCTTCCTTCTCTTTGCATCACCATTAGGATAGAACCAGAGCTCCTCAACTGCTGGATCATTGAGATCAATCGGTGGCTCAGAGTTGAAGGCAATCCGCCATCCAGCGCCAAGCTTGTCAAAGTTGTCAATGAGTGAGAGCTTTCCAACATAAGTCTCTGGACTCAAGTTCATGACACGTATAGAGCTTGGATACAGGCTATTGAAGTCTACACATGCTATTCCTCCATCATAGACTCCTGGGATTGGCTCAAACACATATGCACCTTCATATGCTTCTCGCTCTTTCTTCTCATTCAGATATGACTGGAATGTCCGATTCATGAACAGTCTTGCATACTGTGTCACTGATCCAATGAGATATGAGATTGACGAGTAGATTGTGTCATAGTTGCATAGGCCGGAGCCAGCAACCATTCTTGAGAGGGCAATCATCTTGCACTTCTCTTCAATCTTCACAACCAAGTCTACATCTCGAACGTTGTACTCATAGAACTTCTGGTAGTCTTTGATGTAGAGATCTTTCAGTGTTCCTTCATACTGGATTTTCTTTCCAAGTCCTTCATGCTCACCTACATTAGAAAGTCCATGACCACCATCAAGTGGTCCACCGGCTAGGTGGAACTTGTCACGGTATAGCACAAGTCCATCAGCAATGAACAAGCCAGCAATGTCTACTTCTATTTCAGCACCAACATCAGCTCTCTCATTGTCATGGTTGATCTCTTTGATTCGATATCTTCCAACTGGAGAGAGCCTTGCTGCGGCATTCTTGCCTAAGACATTCTCAATTCTCCTGACAATGTATGGCCAGTCATATGCTTTTGTGTTCCAGCCCATCGAGACATCCGGATAGTTGCTTTCAACCCAATCCAAGAAGTGCTCAAGAAGCTTCTCTTCATTGTTGTTGAACTCATAGAAGACAAACTTGCTCTTTGGATACTTGCAAAGAGGCTCTTCTTTGAAGTCTATCTCAGCATGCTCAAGTGACCAAGTGTAGTACTTCTCGGTCTGAGAGTCATAGATAGTGATCATGTTGATGCGATTTCGAGCATCATTTGGCTTCTCAAAGACTTCAGATATCTCTGTTTCAATGTCTATGAACTGAATACGAAGATCTTGCTTGTTGAAGTCTGGCTCAAGAGCATCTTTGTAGAACATCTCTTGGAGGAACTCTTGCTCAGGCTTCAAGCACTCAACGATGAACAGTGACTTTCCAATCTCATCAAGTCTTTTCTTCCGTTCAAAGCTTGAGTTGAACCATCGGGTCTCGATGAAATTGTCATATATGTCTCGTCTTCCAGTGTCATACTTGACTCGATAGTGGATGTGAGACTTCCAAGGAGCAATGAAGGTCTTTCTGTTTCCAGCTTTGTCAAAGCCAAACAAGACAATCTGGCCTTTCTTTTCATGATCAGTCAAATATGCAACACTTCGGTAGCCATTGCCAATGTAGTTCTTCCACTGCTCTTGTGGAACATCATCTAAGTATATTGCATTGCTGAAAACTGACTCACCCATGCACAAGATGATATTGGCTTAGGATGGAAAGCAAATCTTAGGCTTCCTAGAGCACAAGGTAAGTAGTGTATAATATTGACATAAGCAAGAGTCTCAAGTAGGAAAGTAGAAAGATGGCGTTTTCGTGGAATCCATTCAACAAGTCTAGCAATAGCTAGGGTGGAACAAGCAATGATCCTAGCTAGAGCAGCCAAGCAAGCTCAGTGAGGAACAACCCTAACTACCAGACATTCAGCTAGATCAACAAAGACATCGAAGCTATTGTCAACTCGAAGTCAGTCATTGGCTAGAACATCTAGAGCCAGAACACAAGATATGCCAATCCGTCTTGGCAGACTTTCTTTGATGAGAACATCTTAGCAATGCCCCTAGCTACAAACAAAGCTGAGAGGATTGCACAATATCGGAGAATAGCACAATACAGTGTCTGTGACTGGTGCTTGGATGAGATTGCTGATGACTTCATACACATGGATGAAGATGGCAACTTCATAAAGCTGAAAGTTCCAGAGCGGCTGAACTAGAGCTAGCAGAATGTTCTCTAGAATGAGTTCAAGAAGTACATGAACTTGTTCAAGCTAAAAGAGGATGGCTACAACATCATAAAGAGATTCTTGGTTGAAGGTGAGCTGGCATGGGAGAATGTGATCTCTCCAAAGTATCCAGATCTTGGAATTGTTGGTGTGAAGTTCTTGCCAGCTGAGTACTATGAGACGCTAATTGATGTCAAGACAGCAAGACCAGTTGGAATTGTGTTTGACACTGAAGCACTGGCTAAAGACTCAAGAGAAGCATATCGCAGCTCATTTGCAAGCTCAGCATCAATCTTCAACAGCATCTCTCCAACTTCCTACATATGCAAGTTCTCAAAAGACACTTGTGTTCCTCTTCTCTACAACCAAGTGACTTACATAAACTCTGGGGTCTGGTCTTCTGACTACTTGATCTCATACCCACTCGTTGAGAAGGCAAAGCAGGCTTACTACCAGCTAGCATTGATGGAGCAGAGTGCTGTCATTCTCCGTGTGACTAGAGCTCCAGAGAGGCTTCTGTTCAACATCTCAACAGGAAAGATGGACCAAAATCGTGCTGATGAGTATGTCAGGAGATTTGCAAACTAGCTGAAGCAGAAGAAG
>Ga0310786_10010681_pt1 | contig 11515 bp, 10 predicted proteins | sample AusTroGonzalo_MG_FD_203881 | JGI IMG/M metagenome (GOLD analysis project Ga0310786, IMG submission 203881) | Bovine rumen microbial communities from tropical cattle in Woodstock, Queensland, Australia - Gonzalo_03 (v2) (version 2) | ecosystem: Host-associated > Mammals > Digestive system >... | reverse complement strand
TGTTGCAGAAGAGCCTGCTGAGGAACCCGAAGATGATGAAGAGGTAGAGACCGAAACTGAAACTGAAACAGAAGTTGAAGACGGAGAAGACGAGTTTGATGAAACCGAATTTGAAGTTGACGATGAAGAGGAAGTTGAGGAAGCTTGCAACAGGAAGCGCAGACCTGCTAAGAAAGAAAATGTGCGTAAATCTATGACAAGGAGACCTACTATGAGACGTGAATCTATGCGTAAGCCTATGAAGAGACCTACCAGACCCGCCGCAAGGATGGAATCTGCTGAAAGAAATAATAGACCTTCTGTTCGCAGACCTGCAACTCGTAGAACTGCTGAAAGCGCTATGAACAGACCTGCAAGGAGACCTATGAGCCGTAGAACTGCTGAGAGTGCTGTAAAGAGACCCGTAAGGAGACCTATCAACCGTACTTCCAGAATGGCTATGGAGAATAAGAGACCTACTTCTGGTGTAGCTTATAACTTCAATGAAGTTGCTCTTAACAAGCTCTTTACTAAGTTCGCTACTGAGAACTATTCTAATGTAAAGTCTGTTAGATTTACTAAGGGTAGTCTTGCTAAGAATGGTAATATGACACTTGAAGGTGTTGTTACTACTGTTAAGGGCAATAAGAGACCTATTAAGCTCGTTGCTGAGGGCATTAAGAATGTTAAGAACGGTAAGGTAATGCTTAAAGCGAGAGAGAATGGTCCTTTCACTGAGTCTGCTGTTAAGACAAGGAATCGTGTTCCTTTTGTAGTAGAATGTGCCGTTAAGGAACGTACCGTTACTCCTACCTCTATGAAGTATGCTTTCACAACTACTGATAGTGGTTTAAAGGAAAGCAAGGGTAGGAAGGGTTCCTACAAGGTATATGGTTCTGTAAAGTAATTTACTAAACTGTATATATAGTAAATGAATTGAATTAGTTTAATTAAATAGTTGATGTGGTAATGTGGTATAATCACATAGCAATACCACATCAACTATTTTATTATAGTTAAAGGAGTTTTATATTATTATGAATAATAAATACTTATTTCACGGAAAATTATTTGAACATAAAACTTCTTTAAATGAAGTTACAAGGTGGGAAATTTTAAGACGTTCCCAAAGTGAATCTCCGGATAGATATGAGAAGAAAAGAAATTATTCTCCTAAAGACTTTAAGAATGTTGATTTTGAAGATTTATTTACAAACAATACTTTTACTTGGAGTACAAGAGTTCACGGTGCAAGTAATTATATAGTTACTATTAGTTTTGAAGGTCCATTTGATTTACTTAAATATGATTTAAAAAGTATGAAGGGTAAAAACAGATGGAAAAGAATTACATTACCTATGGTAACTAAGGCATTATCTACGGCATTAGATACAGAAGATTTATATATTGATTGCAGTTGTCCAGATTTCATATATAGATTCAAATACTGGGCAACACAAGCTGACTGTAATTATGGTGTTCCTCAAAATAGAGCACCAAGAGTTAGAAATGTTAGAAACAATAAAGGATATTGTTGTAAACATATTTTAGCTATTCTTTATGGTAAAAGGTGGGTACAATCTGCTGCTAAAGCTTGGTTACAATATATGAGAGCTAATCCGGAATTAACTGAATTTTATATCTGGGATAAAAAACTTAAAGATGAAGATGATGAAGGCAATTGAGGTGATTTGAGTGGGTTTATTAACTCAGCACGATGCTACAATGTTTAGGCATTATTTTAAAGAAGCTGCTAAACTAAGAGGAATTAGTGTGTTCTATCAATTTCCAGTAGAAATGAATTTAACTATACACGCAGAAGAAAGACCCATTGGGTTTAGTGATAAAATTCCAATAGATATTATTTTTGAACAAAATCCAAAGGTAGCAACTTTAAGAAGATATGGATGGGTTACTACTCAAAATGAAGATAAACCATTTATATGTTCTTTGGCTTATGATACTCCAAATTTAGCTAAAGGTTGTAGAATTATTATTCCCCCACCCACTCCAATAGCTTCTGAAAATATATTTGTAATCACTGATATTAAAATGAATTTAGAATTTCCTGATTGTTATGTTTGTAAGTTAGCTCCTGTATTTGAAGATAAGAAAGATATATCTACCAATTATGATAAGAGTAATACTAATTTCTTAAAGGTGGATCTTTAATGATACGTTTTCTAATCAAAGTTCCTACACCACATACAGATGATAAAAGATTAGTTTGGGATTATTCTTTAATGGTCTTAAATGAATTTAAACAAATAATAAGACATAATATCAATTATGTTAAAATCAAGATAAGATACAATTACTTAATTGATAATGAAATACTACAATTTGAAGGTAGAAATTTAGGTCATAAACAAATAATTGAACTACTTTTATCTAAATTTGTAGTTTCATATATTAGTACAAATAGCAATAATTATCAAACTTGTATTGGTTTAAATGAATCTTTTATTATTCCAAATTCAAATATGTCTTTTGCTAATTTCTTAAAATTTATACAATATGGAAATTTTGATATTCAACCTTATCCTTTTGTTAATTCAGCTTGGACTGAATTGAATGATACTCTTGAAAAAGGAAATGATAATGTATGAGTGTATATATGTATGATAAATCTATTGCCGAGTTATTTCATTCCATTACGGGTGATTCCATTATGTTACAACCACCTGAAACTGCAATAAGAAATACAGCACAATTAAATGGCGATAGAATTCAATTTCCATTGGTATCAATAAATAGAACCGGATATAGTATTAGGTCAGAAGATAGAAATTTCCACGCATTACATAGTGGCGGAACTGTTAGAATAAATGATAATAGTAATGTTACTATGGCAAGAGTATTACCTATAAGAATAGAATATCAAGTAGATGTATTTGCAGTTGATAAAAAAATGAATGATGAAATAGTAAGAGAATTATTATTTTATTTAAGTTTAAATCCGTCTCACGAAGTACATATTCCTTATGGAATAGATATTGACCACAGATATAATCTAATCTTAAATGATGATGTTGTAGATAATTCAGATACAGTTAATCACGTTAATGATGGAGTATTATTTAGAACTACATTTTCAATGTATTGTCCCGATGCTTATTTGTGGGCGGGAAAAGATATTATTACACCAAAACTCAATATATCTTTGAACCTAAAGAAAATTAATGGTGATTTAGAAACAGTTTAATATTTTAATAGTAAAGGAGTAAATACCAAATGAGCATATTAGTTATTAATAATAGTAGTTCTGCTATAAATATTGATGACGCTATTACAAATTTACAGCCTAATCACAATACAATTATTTCAGATTCTACTTATTATTATCTATTACAATCATCTCAATACTTTACTAAATTCGTAGATAAGAAATTTATTGTGTGTGTACCCATACAAGATAATAAAATAACTTATAACATAAATAATACAATTAGTAATAATAACTCTACTACTAATACTGATAGTGTTCAAAACACTACACAAAGCCAAATTATAGATTCTGTTGAAGAACCTATAATTGAAATTACTGAAAAAGTCAATGATGATGAAACTAATAAGGAAAATACTGAATCTAAACTTAAAAGCAATAGTGAAACAACTACTGTAAAGAGTGGCAGAAAAGGTAGAAAAACTAAATTAGTTGAATCTGAAATTGAAAATAAAGAAAACAAGGAGTGATTAAATAATGCCTCAGGTTACAATTAATGAAATTGACCAAAGTAGATATCTTAGTGTGGCTACAAGGTCTCCTTTAGTTGCTTTAACTCCTGTTATATCAAGTTTTGGTCCAACAGATAAAGCAGTTGTAATTGAGAATGAAAGTCAGTATAATGCTATATATGGCTATCAATTACCTATTCCTGTTAAACAAGATATGACAAGAAATTATGCCGTTACATTGATCAATAGTGGTGTTACTCTTTTAACAAAGAGAATTACACCTATTGTATTAACAAGTGGCACTACACCTACCATTGATGCTACTTATAATGTCAATTCTATTACAGCTAATGCAAGTTACACTTGCCCTGTTAGCATTACTGATGAAACATTTACAGTTGGTACAACTACTGTATTAGCTCATAGTGATGTAATTCCTGAATCTTTTATTGCTACTGTTACAGGTACTATTGATTCTGACCCCGTTACTTATACTATTACAGAATCTACTGGAACAGGTACAGTTTCTGCTTTAACTTGTAAATCTGGTGAAACTGTATTGGAAGGATTTACTGGAAAATTAACCTATGCTACTGGTGGAATTGAATTAAATTTCCCTGCTTCTATTACAGTTACTTCTGTAACAATGAATTATAATTACAATGGGCTTGCTACTATTGCTACAAAGGCTAAATACTTTGGTTCTAAAGGTAATGATGTTGCTGTACAGTTTAGTAAGGTAACTTTAAATTCTGGTGTATTGGATGCTAACAGCAATAGTGTTATCTATAAGATCAATACTTATGTTGTAGGTGGTCATTCCAATGTTACTAAGGGTGCAGAAGGTTTATATGTAGGCACATTGGATACAGATTTAGTTGATTATTATGGAGTAGATAGCGTTACTGTTTCTACAAATCCTGTAGATGATAATTTCTTTGGTAATACTAATTATCTTAATAGTCAATTAGAAAATATTGATATTTCTATAAGTGCTGCAGATGGTATAATTCTTACTAATAATGATTATACTAATATACTTGAAACATTGTGTGCTCTTTGTGGAACTACAAGTGGTGGCACTACAATTTATAATAAGGCGTTTCTTTTAACTGGTGGTGCTGATTACTTTAATAAAGTAATTTCTGATGAAAGTTTCACAATAGGTACAAGCACAAAGGTAGCTGATACCCCCGTTATTCCCGGAACATTCACCGCCGAAAATGCCACTTATTTAATTACTGAAACAAATACAGTTAGTGAAGACGGTTATACTGTAACACTTGCTTGTGTTAATAAAACTACTGGTGCTATTGAGCCTGATTTTACAGGTACATTGGCATATAATACAGGTAATCTTACTATTACAAGTGACAGTCACGTTACTGGAACATTAACATTAAAGTATAATGCTTCGATGTTAGCTTCTGATGTTACCAAACAGTTTACAGATGCTATTGCATTTAATTACAGTGCTGTAACTTACCCCATTACTTATAATAAGTTCTGGGAAGAATTTGCAGATCATTATGTATATGACTTTGATGTAGTTGTATCAAGTGGATTTACTGGATTGAATGAAGAAGCCTATGACGGTACATCTAAATCTAATATACATCTTAATATTCTTAGATTAGCTAAGAATAGAGGAGATGCTGTAGCACTTCTTGATACCCCTCAAAATTGGGATTATGAAGATGTTTATAAATACACAGAAAAAACTGGCGGTTATCAATCTTATTACAGCTATGGTGCAGTTCACGCTCCTTGGTGTAAGATGAGAGATTTAAGCACAGGAAATTATGCTATGATGCCTGCTTCATTAGCTTTCTTAGGGGCTATTGCAAACGGTTTAGTTACCAATGGTGCTACCTCTATTTGGTATGCTCCCGCAGGTGTAGCAAGAGCTTCTTGTCCTAATGTTATTTCTGCACAATATGAAATTGGTGGAACTATACTCAATTATTGGCAGAATAACAATATTGCAAGAGTGAATCCGATAATGAAAATACTTGCTTACGGTTACTGTGTATATGGTAATGCTACTCTAATGCAGAATATGAAGGGTTATACAAAGAGTAGTTTACAAAGTCTTGGAACAAGATTCTTATGTAATACCATTAAGAAGGCTATATTTAGTCTTTGTGTAAGACTTACATTTGAACCTAATGACTATAACTTATGGTCTACATTTAGAACTGAGCTTGGTGATGTTTTAAGACAGTATCAGTTAAATGGTGTAATATCTGAATATGAAATTGTTATGGATGAATCCACAGTTACAGATGAAGATAAGCAGAACTTAACTGTTCCCGGTAAAGTTAATATTGTTCCTACCCTTCCTGCAGAATATTTTGATATTGATTTCACTATTTCTGCACAGGGCGTTACCTTTGCCGAGCAGGTACTTGGAGAGGAGGAATAATAGATGGCAACCGCTAATAATTCATCTTATCAGCCCTATCAGTTTGGTGCCTATCACATGATAGGCAACGACAACTGGGAACCACAGCGTACTAATAACTTTGAAATTCATATATATGGATTAGATGCTTTAACATCAGCAGATAAAAGTTTAAAAATGCCTTCAAATTCCAGTCAGTTCTTAACTCTGGCTACAAAGAGTGTAGGTGCTGTTGGTATTGATATTGGCACTATTGCAGTAGAGTATGGAAACAACTCTATTAACTTTGCTGGTAAGCCTTCCTATAATTCAATTAGTTTAAGTTTTAATGACTTTGTAGGTATTGAAACTGAAAGAATTATAGCTGCTTGGCATAGACTTGTATATGACCCTAAAACTCAAAAAGTAGGTAGAGCTTCTGTGTATAAGAAATCTGCTCACCTTTTAGAGTTTTCTCCTGACGGCGCATACAGAAAATGTTGGGAATTAAAAGGTTGTTTCCCCACAAGCGTTTCCTATGGTGGATATGATCAGGGTGGCGGAAGTATTAGAAACATTGATGTAACTCTTAGTGTTGACTATGCAATTCCGTTAGACGATTAATATACCTTCTACCATTTTCCAGGTGGTTAAAGATATAGAGCGACAGATAGGCTTAATTTAATATATTAAGTCTATCTGTTGTTAAAGTCATTGATGTTATCACAATGGTTTTAATGACAGATAGACAATAACATTTCATATTTAATTTTGGAGGTCATTATTTATGAAAAACTTACTTAACACAGATGCTAAACCAATGCCTATGCAATCACGTTATGATGAATTGGCAAATAAAAGTTTAGATGAAATTATGGGTAATGAAGTATTACCTTTACCCGAAGAAGTTATTAAAGCAAGACAAGAACGTTCCAGAACAGAAATGGGTAAATCTATAACCCCTTCTATGGATTTAGTTACTGAAAGTTTTTATTTACCAAGTAAAAATCTTCTTTATGGTGATGCTTTTGACGGACATTTTAATTTAAGAATGTTCACCACAAAAGAAGAAAGAATTAGATTAAGTTCTACTACAAGTTTTCTTGAAACTATGGTAGCAATTCTTAATAATTGTATTTCTACTACTGATGGAACTATTATTGATACTAAACTTTTAACTGAATTTGATTTTATATATGTAATGTATAAAGCAAGAATTGTTTCCTATGGTCCTGCTTATCCTATTTCAGTTAAATGCCCTCATTGTGGTAAGACATATAGATTTGTTTCTAATCTTGATGCTTTAGAAGTGAAGTATTTAGATGATGATTTTAAAGAGCCGTTCACTATTGGCCCTTTACCTAAAAATGGTGATACTCTTGAAATGAGATATTTAAGAATTTATGATAGGATTGATATAGAAAAAGAAGCAAGAGAAATTCTATTACAAGACCCTGATTATCAGGGTGATCCCACATATAATGGAACTCTTGAACATAGAATTGTTACTGTTAATGGTAAAGAATTAAGTAATTATGAAAAGAAAATATATGTGGATAATCTTTCTGCCTATGATAATCAATATATAAATCATAAATTATCACAAATGAATGTAGCTGGAATAAATATAAATACTTTAGCTAAATGTGAATTTTGTCAGGAAGAAACACCTATAACATTGAGTGTTACATCTACCTTTTTTCGACCCGAATTTGATGATTGAAGGAGAACCCTATAAAGTACACCGTTATCATCAATTATTAGAGAAAAATTTAGTAATTACACTATTATCAGAACATAGTATATCTATGTCGGATATAGATAATATGCCTATATTAGATAGAGATTTTGTTTATGATAAATTAGTAGAAAGACAAGAAGCTATAAAGAAACGATTAGAAGAACAGAAAGCTCAAAGAAATTTTAAATAAATATGAATTATACATCATTTAACCTTTGTGAATGATTCAACATCTTCTATTAAAAGATGTATTTAAAATATTCACAAAGGTTAATATTTTTTATAAACTATAAAGAAGGTGTATTTTATGGCAGATAACAATAATGGAAATCCTATAAATGACGGATATAGGAATACAAGTAGAGATAATAGTTTGGATATAAGTATGTCTATTAGTGCAATGGGTATGGCTCTTGGTAAAAATATTGCAGATAGTACAAAACAAATTATTGATGCCATTAAGGAAAACGGTTCTGGGAATGGAAGTTCAAAAAATGGTTCTTCTAATAAGATTAAAACCGAAGCTGAAAAAATTGTAGAAAAATTTAAAGACGGATTAGAACACGGATTAGATGTTGTTGCTCGTGAAACTAATAAGAGTATCAGAGAATCCTTAAAAACATTAGAGGATTTAAAAACTAAGGCCCGTCAAGGTGATAAAAACGCTGAAAAAATACTTAAAGCTCGAAGTGAAGAAATATCAAAATATGAGGATTTTATTCGTAAAGAAAAAGAAGCAGATGCAGAAGTTGAAAAATTAAAAAGGCAACTTAATAATCAGAAAAGAGAAGCAGTTAGACTGGAAAGAAGACAGAAAGATAAAGATGTTTCCGGTGAAGAATCTGAATTTATAACCAAAGAATTACAAAAATTAAAAAGAAGTATCAGTAATACTAAAGAAGATTTACAGAATGCCACAGAACAACAAAAACAAATACAAGAAGATAAAAACAGTAAAGAAATAGGAAATAATCTTCGTAGCATAGAATCTATGCTTAATGCTGTAAATGAGAATAATGCCGATTTAGCTAAAACTGCTACTAAAATAAGTGACGAACAGAAAAGAAAAAATAAAAAAGAAGAAAAACAGAAAAAAGCAGATGAAGCAAGAGAATATAAACTATTTGATAATCTAGGTGAAGCCTTTGATGGTGGCTTATTCAATTTAGGGGATAATCTAAGTAAAGTATTTAAGGAAGCCACTCAAAAACACTTAGAAGGCACAAGAACAGGCATTGTAGGAAATATAACTGCCTTTGCAGAAAAAACATTCTTCTCCTTAATGGATTATCAAACTTCTAAATTAACAGAAGCTATTGGTAATTTACAAACTACTTTTGAATCTACTGGAATGAGTATTTCAAAAGCTATATTAATAGACAGAGATGAATTAGCTACTGATTGGCAGAATGTAACTCAAAGGTTAGAAGATGCTGGCTATGGGGAAGCTCTTAAAGCTACTGATCTTTTTCAAATGCAAGAACAGATTAGTAAAGCCGGTATTACTAATTTAGCCTTAATTGATGAAATTGCCTATGCTGCCGGAACTACTTCTGCTACTACTGGAATAGCAGCTCCTGACTTCTTATCAAGTGAAGTATTACAAAAAATACAACAGACTTATGATATGCAAGTAAATGATGCTTTAGCTTCTGGAGCAAGTGAAGAACAAGCAAAGTCAACTGCATTAGCATCCATTAATGATTTAATGGAATCCTATGGTGATATGTTAGGTAGTGCTGTAGATAAAATGGGCAGTGCCGTAGCTTTTGCCGAGGGTAAATCACAGGAAGACTACATAAGAATGTTCGATGATGTTATTCAGGGCTATGGTATAGATGAATCAAAATCTAAAGCCGCTGCCACTATTGCAAGTAGGGCTACACTTGCATCTTCTTCTGGTGGTCAAGCCATTTTTAATCAGATGATGCAAACATTAACTGAACTTAAAGATACAGGTATTTCAGAGAATACTTGGGCTTTATTAAGTGGTATTGTAGATAAAAATACATTAAATGCACAAATAGAAAGTGGTAATTACACAGAAGTTATTTCCAGTATGCTTAAAACATTAGATAAGATTGCCCCAGAAGATGATACTTCCCGAAGTGTAATACTTAAAAATGTATTAGGTATTAATGACACTGATTATAAATCTTTAATGAGTCTTTATGGAGATATGGATAGTGTTGTTTCTAAAATAAATGATATTTATGCTGAAACTTCATTATATACAAAATCACAATCAGCACAGAATAGAGAAGCTAAAATAACAAGTGGTAAAGTTGGTGTTACTAAGGAACAAGCAGATCTTAATCAATCTTTTGATTTCTTCTATAAATGCCGCTAATGATGGAGTTCAATCAGCTATTTCATTTGGAGTAGAAACATTAATTTCATTTTTAGGTAGTAAATTTACCGGTAGTATTGGAACACTTTTATTTGGTGGTGCAAGTGGAGCTGCAAGTGCTGCCGCAGGTGGTGGTGGATTATCTGCTATATCCGGTTCATTAAGTGGTATTGCAAGTACATTAGGTCCTGTTGCTATTGCTGCCGCAGGTGCTTTTGCTGTGGGTAAAACTATTGCTTCATTTATTGATGATGCTACAGAAAATATGGTAGTTACCCCTTCGGAAGATGCTCTAAAAAATTTAAGAGACATTGAAGATGAAAATTATGAAAAAAATAAAACATATCAAGAAGCTATGCAAAAAATGTTAGAAGAAAATAACATTATAAGTGAAGACACTAAAAAAGTATTAATGAGTGATTTAGGCACAATAGTTAAAAGTGTGACGGAGGAAGATGACACTAAACAATCATTAGGTAGAACATTCAAACAGAAAGTAGAAGCTGGTGAAATTGATATTTATGGAGAAAATGCTAACGAAGCTGTAAAAGCTTTTACTGGTAAAGATATATCAGAATTATCTGATGAAGAAGCTGCGGAATTTTATTTAGAGCACTCAGAAGATATTTCAAAATATGGTTCTACAGATACTATGCGTGATTTACAGATTGCAGAAGCTGACTATAAATTTGCTAAAGGTAAAAGATCTTTTGGACTTGTTGATGATATACTGACAAATTATGCTGCTGATGGACTCATACAAGCATATGAAAGTGAAGCCGTATCCAAAGAATTGGGTTCTATTATGGTTGACCAGGGATTGAGTGCTACACAGCAAGAAGAAACAATGAATGCCCTTGGACAAAGAATCCGAGAAATTAATAATAATTATACAGCTTATAGTGCAGCAGATCGTATTAGAAAGTATATATTAACCACATTAGATAAACTTAGAAAAACCCCCGATTATACTTCAGCTAATTCTAAAGTTCAAGCTGAAACAGAAACTAATATCATAAATGATATTAAAAATGGTACATATGACGGAATGAGTTCTGAACTAATAGCTGATTTAGCATTAGCTAAAGATTATTTAGATTTTGAACGTTCTTCAAGCTATGAAAAAGTTACTAATGGTCTTACCCTGTCAGATACCAATGCAGAAATTCAAAATCGCTATGCACCGTCTAATGTATCTAAATTTGCAACCGGTATAGATTATGTTCCTTATGATAATTATTTAGCTTATTTACACGAAGGTGAAAGAGTTCAAACAGCGGCAGAAGCAAGATTAGATGATTTAACAGAAGATATTTATTATCAGAATTATAGTAATACATCTAATACTAATAACAATCTTGATGATTTAACTACTACTAATAAT
>Ga0310786_10010679_pt1 | contig 11516 bp, 4 predicted proteins | sample AusTroGonzalo_MG_FD_203881 | JGI IMG/M metagenome (GOLD analysis project Ga0310786, IMG submission 203881) | Bovine rumen microbial communities from tropical cattle in Woodstock, Queensland, Australia - Gonzalo_03 (v2) (version 2) | ecosystem: Host-associated > Mammals > Digestive system >... | reverse complement strand
CGTCCGTCAGGTTAACAGTACCTCCCTCGTTGTTGATACCACCGCTGGCGCCGCCCCAGCCGCCAGTCAGCGTTCCGTTGCTGAGGTTCAGCGTAGCGTCCTTGCGCACGGTGATGACCTGACCGCCGGTGTTCCATTCGCGTGACTTGAGTCCGCGATCGAGCGTGAAGCCACCCAGGTTCAGCGTTATCGTCTTGCCGCCGGGGATCTCAAGCGTACTGTTGCTGAGTTTGATGTCGTTAGACAGTTGGACGCTGACGTTGTCGAATAATTTCAATACTTCGCGGAGTCCACTATCATCGGTGACGTAGATGGGTGACTGTAGGTCTATCTTGGCTTCATTGCCAGAGGGCTGCACACTATAGTATTCGCTCATGTAGTCGGGAGAGAAAACCTTGCCGGGGGCGGTGTCGGTGTTATTGTCTTTGTAGCCGCTGGTAAAGATACCGGTAATGTCCTGAAGGTATATGCCGATGCTGCTGGCATTAAAGGCGCCGGCAACGGTGATGAACTTGCCACGGGGCAGATAGACATTGTTAAGCTGAGAGTTGGCCGCCGTGTTATTCTTTATGGAAATCTTACCCAGCATACTCAGGGCGCCTGCATCGAAGATACCGCCGCCCAGCGTGGTGGCCGTGTTCTCAGTGATAGAGGTATTCGTATTGATGACGGCACTGCCGCTATCAATGTAGAGGAAACCGCCGTTGGCAGCACTGTTGCCCGTAGTGGTAACACCTGTGAGGGTGAGCTTTCCGGTGACGTAGAAGGCGCCGCCTTTATCAGTAGCGGTGTTGTTTTTGTAAGCGTTACCGACAGCGTTTTCATCCGTTAAGGTAACATTGCCGGTGGTGGAGACGTAGCAGGCACCGCCGTCGCCGTTCTGGGCCTTGTTGTCCTCGAAGGTCACGCCATCAAGGCTCATCGTGTATTGACAATAGATGGCACCGCCGTTCGTCCTGGCCTTATTCTGTTTAAAGGAGCCGCCCTTGACAGATACATTGCCATTTCCATTGGAGGCAAGATAGATAGCTCCAGCTGTGTTACCCTGGTTCAACAAGAAGTCGCAGCCTTTGAGGGTGAGGATACCGCTGTTCCAGATGGCACCTGCCTGACCAGAAGCGATGTTCGTGCTGAAGGTTGTGGCACCCATGTTCAGCGTACCGAGGTTGTAGATGGCACCGCCGTCGCCGCTGGCCTTGTTGCTGTAGAACGAGGTGGTCGAATTGTTCTCGCCCATACTGATGGAGCCGCTGGCATCATTGTAGATAGCAGCACCATTTACGGCATTACAGTCCTGGAACTTCGTGTCGAAGAGGACCAACGAACCAGCATTCCAGATGGCGCCGCCGTTGCCGCTGTCGAAACCATCTTTCGTCCTAGCCTCATTGCTGTCGAAGGTACAGGTGTTCAGGTTGAGTTTGGCACCCTGATTGTTTTTGATGGCACCGCCCAGAAGACCCTTGCAGCCAGAGATAGTGACGCTGCTGAGCGTCGCTGTACCATCATTGACGATGGCACCGGCAATATACTTCGTGTTGTTGCCGGTTATGTTAGAAACATCGGCAATGCTACCGTTGCTCAGGTTCAGTGTACTTCCTGAGGGTACGATGAAGATGCAACCGGCAGTGGTTTGGCCTACTGACGTCTTGTGTGTCAGTTTCTTGCCGTTCATGTTGATGGTTGCTGATACGGCGGCGCCATTATCGCCCTGAATGGTGATGGGCTGACTCAGTTCGATGTCGGCCTGCATAACAATAGTAGCACCATCCGTTTTGACAGCCTGGGCAAGCTCATTTTCATTATTGACCCGTGTCTGTCCCCAACTCCCCTGTGCTACTGCACAAAGAAGAGTAATGATTAATAATAGATTTTTTTTCATAAAATAATAAATTAATAATAATAATAAATGATTACCTTAAATTTCTAAGCCATTACTCCTAGTGCTTGTGATAAGGGCATGTATCTGCCGTATAGCCTGGGTGGGTGCAAGGCTCCACGCGGGCATCCGTGCGGTACCAGCAGCCGTTCACACGTTCGGGCTCTGTGAAGATACGCTCGGAGCTTACCATCATCAGGTCGCCGATGGTCAGCTTGCCGTAATCGTCGCTGCCGCTACCCGGACCGAAAGCCCGCCAGCCTGTCTCGTCGCGTCCAGCCTTGGCAATGACCGTGCCGCCCGTCATGGTCAGCGTACCGTGGTTGCTGATGCCACCGCCACGGTCGTCACCCGTACAACCGGTGATGGTGATGTTCGTCAGATTGGCTGTTCCTCCTTGCTCGTTGCAAAGTCCGCCGCCATCGCCGCCCCAGCCGCCTTTCAGCGTACCGTTGCTGAGGTTCAGCGTAGCACCGTTTCGCACGGTAAAGACCTGGCCGCCGTTATCTCCGCGCTTCGTCAGCTTGCGGTCCAGCGCGTGACCGCCGAGGTCGATAGTCACCGTTCTGTTGTCGGTAATTTCCAGCGTCCTGTTACTGAGGTCGATGTCCGCCGTCAGCGTAATATTTGCATTATTGGTTGCTATCGCTGCACGCAATTCACTGTCTGTGTTGACGCTGTAGTTTTCCGCCCAGACTGCCGTAGTGCCCAGCAGTGTCATCAGCAAAAATAATTTGGTTTTCATTATTTTCTTTGTTTTGTCGTTTATTTGCTGCAAAGATACAAAAAAATGTTTGTACCGCAAAAGTACAGACCATTTTTTTTTTGTTTTCAGACAAGATTTAAATGTTTTCAGACAAGATTTAAATGTTTTCAGACGAAATCTGAAGCCACAAAGACGAAATCTGAAGCCCGAACTCTGTAAATCGACATTCCGCCAATGTCGGGGCAGGCCCTGTTCCAGCCCGCACACCGCTCACGGCGTATAAAGTTTAGGAAACAAATAAGCACAAATTGAGATAAATTTATCGTAATTAGTGCCAATTAAGTTTCCATGATAATCTTAAATTTATCGTAATTAGTGCCAATTAGTTTCCATTACTCCGCGCGAAGAAGAACGCCGTGGTCGGCGGTGCGGGCTGGCACGGAGCCAGCTCCAAAATTTTTTCTGATTTTTCGGTTTAATGTCACTTTTTGTTCTAAACTATTGATAATGAGCAAGTAACATGCAGTGTAAGATTTTTTTAATCTTACACTAATATCACTTTAGCAATCACGTACAGGATGTAACAGCGGATACGCTTACTTTTATGTGATATTATCTTGCAAGAATGAGCGTACGCGACAGCAATGGCTCGGCCTTTAAGTTTGAAGAGGTATTGCGTTAAAAAGTAAAACAAGTTGTTTTACTATTGCTTAGATGCCTTTAACGACAGTAAAAGAGAGCTTCTGAGGAAGTAAAACAAGTTGTTTTACATTATGATATGGCAGTGTAAGATTGTGATATTAAGTGTAAGATTGCAAAGAACCTACACTGCATGTAATCAACTGATAATAAAACAGATAAGAGCAATAATGTAAGATTTCTAAAAAAGTAACAAACTTTCTGGAGCTCTTGAAGTCCAAGCACAGCACTCTTGAAGTCCGAGCACAGCACTCTTGAAGTCCGAGCACAGCACTCTTGAAGTCCGAGCGCGGCACTCTTAGAGTCCAGACACACCGTTCTTGGAATAATACTTTCCCGATGTACTATGGAGTATCAGGACTTTTATGTTTCCGATGTTACCGATTATAATTATCCGTGCTGTGCGGTTGAAACCTATCCGTTTTGTCGCGACATAGGACTGTTCTGTAGTGGGTGAAGCTTCCAAGCTTTGCAACTGTAGGAGGTCGGGCCTCCGAGCCCGGCAACGGCAGTAGTTGGGTGAAACGATGTTGCGATGCCTGCCGCAAAGCTTGGAAGCTTCACCCACTACCTTAGCGGCTGCCACGCTTGGAAGCGTGGCCTCCTACAACCGCACAGCTCGGAAATTTCCAACCGCACAGGTCGGAATTTTCTCAACTTTCACAAGTATGAAAACGTGCAGGCACAAAGCCCTGAAAGGGTGTCAAGATTACAGGCAGGGGTGCAAACCCCTGTAAAGGATAGCAGCAGCATTAGCCCCGAAGGGCCGACAGAGCGTTCTGCCACCCCTTTGGGGTTTGGGTCACCGCACCCTCTTTAACAGGGGTTTCGCTTCGCTTCACCACCTGTCTATAATCTTTTCAGGCCTTTGGCCTTACTTGAGCTGACCAAGCAGTTCATGGAGTTTAAAAGCCTATAATCTTTTCAGGCCTTTGGCCTTACTTGAGAAACTTGAGTTATTTTCAAAATGTTGTTAATTACTCTGTTTTTGAGCAATATTTAAAAAAAATGTCTTAAATTTGCAGGCGAAAGCGTGCGAGAAAATCGGCCCTCGCGAAATTGAAGAAATCGACGGCAAATATGTTGCTACGTTAGAAGGAGAAATGGATACCGCCGCGGCTATCGAGGCCGAGGAAGTGTTGAAGCCGATTTACAACAGCGATGGCAAATAAGAAAAAAAAGCATAATGAAAAAGTATTGTTTGTTGCTATTATTAGTGGCATCTACGAGTAGTTTGGCTCAGAAGGACTCTATTAATAAAATAAGTCTCGGTCTGAACTTTATAACCCATGGTGAGACGTGTGGTGGCGGACTGCCGAGATCTGACAATAAGACTGTAAATGAAGACCGGTCGCATTTCCTTTTTGGACGAACCCGCATAAATGTAGATTATGAAAGACGGGGGTTGCAGGCTCATGCTGTCATTCAGAACTCGGCAGTATGGGGAATGAGTGGTAATCAGAGTCTGAATCTCTACGAGGGTTGGGTGAAGATGGCTGCCAAGAATGGTCTTTTCGTCCAAGCAGGACGTGTGGCACTGGCATACGACGATGAGCGCATGATTGGCCCTAATGACTTTGCCACTGCAGCCCTGTCGCATGACATTATCCGGACGGGCTATGAAGGCTATGGCCATAAGTTGCATGCTATATTGGCCTACAACCAAAATGGTAAAAATGTCTATGACGGCACCTATTACGATGGTGGTGCGCAAGCCTACAAGACGATGCAGACCGTCTGGTATCATTATGACGTGCCCAAGTTCCCGTTGGGTGCTTCGCTGCTTTTTATGAACTTAGGCCTACAGGCTGGCGAATATATGCAGGTCCAGGATAAGAAGGTAGAGGATCCGGGCAATCCCCCTTGTACCGAGTATCAACAAATGTGGGGTGGCTACCTCAATTTCCACCCCAAGTACCTCACACTTGAAGGCTCGTACTACAGGCAGACGGGTAAGATGGTGAACGAGGATAAATATTCCAAACCTATCAAGGCTTGGATGGCCAGTGTGAAAGCCACTGTCAAACCTGCTGATAGTTACGGTTTTGAATTGGGTTACGACTATTTGAGCGGCGACGACTATGTGCCGGTGGCATACGGTGGTCCTTTTGTTATGGTGTATCACCCTGAGATAAAGGGCTTTACACCGCTCTACGGTTCGCGTACCAAGTTCTATGGCATCATGGACTATTTCTATCAGAGTGCCTACACCAACGGCTTTACGCCTGGTCTGCAGAATGTCTTCTTGGGTGTTTTTGGCAAACCCATTGGCAAACTGAAATGCAGTGCCACCTACCACTATCTCGCTGTAGCCACCGAACTCGCTGAACTCAATCGCACACTGGGTCACAGTATCGAACTTCAGGCCAGTTATCCGTTTTCGAAAGATATTACCCTCTTGGCTGGCTATACCCAGATGTTTGGTACAGAGACGATGGACCGCCTGAAGCAGGACGGTAGCAGCAAAAGTGCCCGCTGGGGCTGGTTCACATTAGCTATTTCACCAAGCCTGTTCACGGCTAAATGGTAGTTAAGGAGTTAAAGGAGTTAAAAGAAGTTATATGGAAAAGTCTTTTTCATCGAAAATTGGAGTCCTCTTGGCCGCTGCAGGCAGTGCCGTAGGACTGGGTAGTATCTGGAAATTCCCATACGTCGTGGGAGAAAACGGCGGTGGGGCATTCATCATCCTGTATATCGTCTGTTCGCTGATCTTCGGACTGCCATTGGTCATGAACGAGTTCCTGATTGGCAAGTTGTCGGGCAGGAGTGCATACGGTGCTTACCGCAGCCTGAGCGGAACAAACAGGTGGCAGTGGCTCTCATGGGCGAACCTGCTGTGTGTACTGGCCATCATGAGCTTCTATTTTGTGGTTACAGGATGGTTCGTACCGAAGACAAGGTATCAGGGTTCACGTGTGGACTCATTCTTATACTTGGTTGTGCTGCGCTGGCTCGTTCCCATAGCCATCGTCATCATTTTCCTCGACTCTGTCAATATCATATAAAACGATTCTTCTACCCCATTATACAATAACTTAAAAATCATAATAAAATGAGATCATCTTTGAGTCAAAGCCAGTTGGGCGTCTATTACGCCTGCGTTGCCAATAATGACAACAATGTCAATTACCAGAACGCGCTGTTGGTGGCGCTTCCTTCAGCCATTGATTTGAACCGTTTCCGCAAGGCGGTCTATGACACCCTTTGTGCCCATCCGTACTTAGCTTCACATGTCGTGCTTGACGATAATGGGCTGCCCCAGATGGAGAGCGGCGTGTTCCCCAGTTTGGAAGAAACCGTTCCTGTCATTTCCATAAACTCCTTAGACGAAGCCCGTAGTGGTTTTGGTCGCACCATGGACCCTCACGGTGAGCGTCTCTGGCGTACCGAGATCTATACGACTTCCAGTGGTGAAACTTGGTTCTATGTCGACACGCATCATGTCATCACCGATGGCTTCTCAATGATACTCTTTCATCATGAAGTCGAACGGTGCTATAATGGTCAGCAGCCTATGGGCGAGACGATAGACGGCAGCATCATCGCACAGGAAGAAGAAGCGCTGCGTGCTGACGAGGCCAAGATGAATGAGGCGCGTGAGTGGTATGCCAAGACTTTCTGCGACGCTGCCGATACCGACTCACTGCCGCTGCCGGAAAGTACACAGCACACGGCAACCGCCGAAATCCGTTACAAGCCCTATCCCCTATCTGTCTCCAAGGAAGACATCCAAGCCATTAGGCAGAAATGGAATGTCAAGGAAAGTACACTGATGCAAGCAACATGGGGCCTGCTCCTGGCTGCATATAGTGCAGAAGACAAAGCCTCTTACTGTACCGTTTATCACGGTCGTTCAGACGACCGCTATAAAACCTCCACAGTCATGATGGTACATACCCTGCCGGTGTTTGTTCAGACACATGCAGACGAGACCCTTGGAGAACTCTTCAGCACGCTGAAGGATCAGATGGATACAGCTCAGCAGTTGCAATACTATGCCTACCAAGATGCCATCCGCGACTTGGGACTGAATAATCAAATTGTCTTCGTCTATCAAGGTAGCATCTTCGAAGACAGGTTATGTATGAATCTGGAAGGACAGCGCCTTTACACCCAAGACCTGCGTCCTCTCACCCCTGGCTGGAAACTCTCCGCTGAACTCATCACGTCAACCGAAGGCTATTTACTGAAGTTAGGCTACAATACCGCCGACTATTCCGAGGCATTTATGATAGAACTGGCGGCCTGCTACAGCGCTATCCTCCGTTCCATGCTCACGGCTGAGACGGTGAAGGATGTGGAATATGCTTTGCCCAAACAGGTGGAATGGCTGAACAGCCTTAACCCCATGCTGAAGCCTGCCCCCCGCGAGACACTGGTGGAGCGCTTCAAGAAACACGTGGCCGAGCGTCCGAACGACATTTTTTGCGTGGCAGGCGACAAACGGCTTACATTCGCCGAGGTCGATAAGCTTACCGACACCATCGATCCGTCGTATACCGTCCGCTGTGGAGAGCGCGTGGTGGGATTCTCCGTGCCCCGTGACGAGAAGATGGTGCTGGCACCGTTAGCCATTGCTAAGGCAGGTCTCACGCAATTGCCATTAGACAGCAGTTATCCTGAGGAACGACTGGAGTTCATGAAACAGGATGCCTCTGCATACGATGGCACCGATGCGCTGGTACTGCTTTACACCAGCGGCACCACCGGTACACCTAAGGGCGTGATACTGAGTGAAGAGAACTTCCGCATCTTCACCGATTTCCACGTCAAGCATATCGATCTGAAAGTCGGCTCGCGCTATGCCACCTATGCCGGTTACGGCTTTGATGCCTACCAACACGACCTGTGGGCCTGCGTATGGGCTGGTGCCACCATATACGTTATACAAGATGACATCCGGTTCAATCTGGAGGGTATCTATGAATACATCTGCAAGGAAGGCATCACCCACTGCTTTATGACCACGCAGATGGCTACGCAGATGGCTCTCAACTATCCCGAAATCCCGGGACTCCAGTATCTTGGAACGGGCGGTGAGAAGCTCATGAGCCTGAATCCGCCCTCCTACGCCCTGCTCAATGCATACGGTCCCACGGAAACCACCTGCTATGTATGCAGCCATTATGTAGATAAGAACGAGCCTAACATTCCCATCGGCAAGCCAAACGATGCTGTGGAGCTCCATATTGTAAACCGTTTCGGAAAGCAAGTGCCTTGGGGTTCTTCCGGTGAGCTGATTATTGCAGGTCCGCAGGTGGGATTAGGCTATTTGAACCAACCTGAAAAGACGGCCGCAGCTTTCGTGGAGTGGAACGGAAAGCGCGTGTATCGCACCGGCGACATCGTGCGCTACCGCGAAAACGGTGACATAGAATTCGTGGGCCGTAAGGACGGTCAGGTGAAGATTCGCGGTTTCCGCATCGAACTGAAAGAGGTAGAGGCCGTCATCCGCCAGTTCCCGGGTATCAAGGATGCTACGGTGCAGGCCTTCGACTATCCCACAGGCGGTAAATACATTGCCGCCTACATCGTGGCCGACGAACCTATTGACGTCAAGGCCATGAACAGCTTCATCATGGATCAGAAGCCACCTTATATGGTGCCCGCTGCCACGATGCAGATTGATGCCATCCCGCTGAACCAGAACCAGAAGGTGAACCGACGGGCACTGCCGGAGCCAGTCTTCGGTACTGCCGACGAAGCTGAAGAAGTATCAGCTGCACCGCTTAATATCCTTGAGGAACAACTGAAGGAAATTGTGGTTGGCGTGTTGAATAACGACGCTTTCGGTATAACTACCGACCTCCGTTACGTTGGCCTTACCTCTATCCTGGCCATCAAGTTGGCGACACAGATTTACAAACGTTTCGGCGTACAACTGGATGCCAAGCTCCTCACTCAGGGTGCCAACATCCAGACTATTGAGAACGAGATACTGAAAGGGTTTATGGCTGGCAATGTCGTTACGACCGAATCTTCAAGTACGGTAGCCAACTCTCAACTTTCAACTCTCAACTCTCAACTCGAGAAAGCCCCGCTCTCATACCCCCAGCAGGGCCTCTATGTGGAGTGTATGAAGAATCCGACGGCCATCGTCTATAACATACCATTCTCTGTAACCTTCCCTTCTGGTGTGTCAGCAGACAAACTGGCAGATGCTGTGGCCGAAGTCGTGCGTTTGCATCCCTTGCTTGCCTGTCATTTCGAACTTCAGGACAATGAGACGGTGCAGGTATGGAATAAGGAACATGAAGCCATCGTGGGACGACAGAAGATGAGCGATGCTGAATATGAGCAATACAAGCAGGGGTTCGTTATGCCGTTCCGTTTGAACGAAGGTCCGCTCTACCGCTTGGAGGTTGTAGAGACTGACACCGCCCTTTATCTGTTGGCCGACTTCCATCATCTTATTTTCGACGGTGCCTCTCTCGATATATTCTTGTCGCAGGTCACTGCACGGCTCAGTGGTGAACCAATAGAAGCCGAACAATACACCTATGCTGATTATGTGAAACATACGGAAGAGCGTCCGGAAGCCAAAGAGTTCTTCAGCAAGGTGCTGGCCGACTGTGAAGATGCGACAGAGCTGCCTGCAGACTTACAGGGCTCAGACGGCCCAGGCCATACTGGCGAAGCAGTATTCCCCATCGATATGAATCGCATTGAGCAGTTCTGTCATACGCAGGGCATCACGCCTGCCCATCTGCTGTTGGGAGCCGTCTATTACACCATCTCCCGCTGTGTTGCGACACGTGATGTCTATATGTCAACCATCAGCAATGGCCGTTCTGACGTCCGTCTGTCAGATACCGTCGGCATGTTTGTGAACACCTTGGCACTGCATGGTCATATCGGTGAGGGTACGGTGGCCGACTTCCTGAAGACTGTCAGCACCGATTTCGACGAGATGCTTCGCCATGAGCAGTATCCATACGCCCGTATTGCTGCCGACTATGGTTTCTATTCAAAGATTAACTTCGTCTATCAGATGGGCGTTATCAGCGAATATAAGGTAGGTGATACGCCACTGGACTTTGAGACACTGGAACTTGACGTCCCTAAGTTCAAGACCTGCGTCCTCATCAGTCCTCATCAGGGGAAGCCTGCTGTGGTTGTGGAATATGACGATGCTTTCTATAGTCAACAGATGATGGATGGTCTGGTAGAGAGTATTGCCGCTGTAGCCAGTCATTTCATCGACACACCTGACGTGTCGTTGCGCAGCATCTCCATCATGAGTGACCGCCAACGCCAGATGGTTGAGCCGATGCATGAAGAAGGACGTGGTGATATTCCTGTGCTCTTACTGCATCAGGGTATGGAGCAGCAGGCAGCTCAGCAACCAGACCGTCTCGCATTGGTAGCTTGCGACGCCACATTCACTTACGCAGAATTCAACGCTGCTGCCAACCGCATAGCCAATGCCCTTGTTGAGCGTGGCGTGAAACCATGTGACAGAGTTGCCATGTTGTTGCCGCGTACCAGCAGGGTGATGCTTTCGATGTATGGTATCCTGAAAACGGGTGCAGCCTTTATTCCTTGCGACCCGCACTATCCCGCTGATCGCATTCAGCTGATTCTCGACGACTCCAATGCCCGTTATATCATCACCGATGCAGAGCATGCCAGTTTGGCTCCAGCTGATAAAGTCCTGGATGTTGAGGAGTTGCTCAGTTCTGCATGTTGCGATACCATCGCAACAAACATCACTCCTGATGATCTCGCTTACCTGATTTACACCAGCGGTTCCACAGGCCGTCCGAAGGGTGTGATGCTACATCACCGAGGCATCTGTAATGAGTTGACAGCCCACCCGGTGAACCGGCGCAACTATATTGCCAAGAACGAGGGGCACGCTGTGCTTGGACTGACATCGCTGTCCTTCGACGGATCTTTCGTAGAACACGGGCTGGCGCTCTTCAACGGACTGACTCTCGTGCTTGTTCATGATGACTATGTGAACGATCCTATCGAGGTGACCCGCCTGATGAACGAGAATCAGGTAGACGTGATATGCTCTGCACAGTCGCGCTTGGTGTCGTTCATGGCCAGCGAAGGTTTCATGGAAGCCCTGCGCCGTTGTGTGATTGTGATGTGTGGTGGTGAGAAATTCCCTGACGGCCTGATGCGTCGCTTGCAGGAACAGACACCCAATGCCCACATCTTCAACTGCTACGGGCCTACTGAAACGACGGTGGAGAGCAACTGCCACGAACTGACGCACGAGGAATG
>Ga0310786_10010677_pt1 | contig 11519 bp, 22 predicted proteins | sample AusTroGonzalo_MG_FD_203881 | JGI IMG/M metagenome (GOLD analysis project Ga0310786, IMG submission 203881) | Bovine rumen microbial communities from tropical cattle in Woodstock, Queensland, Australia - Gonzalo_03 (v2) (version 2) | ecosystem: Host-associated > Mammals > Digestive system >... | reverse complement strand
TAACAAATTGATTTTCATATAATGGATATTTAAGATCTTTACTTTCTTTAATTGTATTAAATTCAATTTCTTCTCCACTATATAATCTATCAATAATTGTCCAATCTTCAATTTCTAGATTTAAATGTCCAGAATAACCAATATATTTAACTTGTTCATTTCGAATATCATCTGCATTTACACCACAAACTAAAGAATTAATATAACAACCACCATCTGTAGTAAGTAATGTAACTGGACTATCTTTGAGATAATTCTTATTCATATGTACACAAGATGAAATAATTCTATTATCTGCTCTATCTAAAGTATAACCTTTAGGTAGATTTTCTTGAGTTACTCCATCTGGTTCAAAGAATAATTTACCACCATTAGGTAAATCAATGCCTTGTTTTAATACAATGTCTAATCTTTCTTGTTTAGATTTACCATTTAAAGCTTCCTTTATTAAGTTTTTAATTATACGAATAGATTCTCTAGCATTAAAACCACGTTCACCTTCATCATTCTTATGCTTATCAAGCTCTTGAAGAACTGTACCACAAAGATAAATATTATTATCTTCAAAACCAAATATAACATTTGCATTTGTCATAAGAATATTCGTATCTAATAGATAGTTTTTAATCATTGGCATAATTTCCTTTGTTTTTTATTTTAGTAGACCTATAATAGTGTCTATAATTTCATTTAAAGTATCACATCTAATTAAAATAGTATGATCATTTTTAACATCTTGATTCCATAATCTATTTGGAATAATTGTATATTTAGCATTTGAATTAGCGATATTAAAAGGTGAGTCATCTATAAAGATGTATGTATTATCTAACATTTCTTTTTCTGTAGATGACTTTTCAACATTTAATACAATCTGTTCATCTGGTAATCCTAAATCTTTACTTAAAAAACTCCTTTTATAATCAACTACTTCTTTTGTAATACAATTTGAGTTAATATATACCTTACAATCATATTGTTCTAGATCTTTTAATCTTTCATAACCAGATTCATAAGATATATTATCCCATAAAGATTTACTTTGATAAATTTTTAATACTCTTTCTTTTTGATCAGGTGTTAGTAATGTATTTTCTGTCACCAAAAAACAATTTAATAAATTACTATCTATACCAGCAATACTAGCTGCTCTTTCATTTAATCTCCATAAAGTGTCATCTAAATCAAATACAACTTTTTTTCATTAATCAACCTCATTTAATTCTTCTAGTACTTTTATAACTTTTTTATGTGTTTCTGTGTCTTCAGTACATCTTTCTAAGAAAGAATTGAAAATATTAATAAGTGCTTCTTTAAATGTTTTATAATTAACCATTCCAATATTTTGTGAATAAAACGAGCAGTTTCCATATTTAAAATCAATTGAATGATTATTACCACCTGTCATATTATAATTATCATAATTAATTCTAACTGGAAATCTATGATATTCAATAACTAATTTTTCATTTCCAGAATGTACAAGTTTATTCTTAGGATAGTCCTCAAAGTCATCTGGTATATCAGAATTGAACTTAAAATATTTATCTAATAATTTTATATACTTCATACATTCCTGTTTACAGATGTCATTCTGGTGTTTAAAAATATAGTACTGTTTTCCATTATCAGGCGTTTGTGCTATATATTCTTCTTCAGAATGAACAAACATATGATTTATATCTCCAAATTCATACATTTTATAATATCCTCTTATTCTCTACATAATTCATCTATATATTCAATTGCTTCTTCCTCAGTAGGAAATTCCATAATATAATTGCCTTCTGCATCTCTTATAATTACTTTATCTGAACATATTTGAATATAATAATGTTTATATTGCATAATTTTTACCTCATTATTGTCCAATCATTTTTACCAAAAGTATCAGTTGCAGTAATTAAACAATCATCTTTAATCATAATATTACCATCTTGTTCAACTACTTCAAAATCTTCTCCTAATAAAGCTAAGTTAATAATATATGCCCAACTGCTAATTACTGAATTATCAAACATTGTAGTTTCAATTAATTCGGCTTCTTTACCAGACATTCTATTATAAACTTCATTATTTGTATAATCATATAAAATACTATTATTAGTATCTAAAGAATCAAATCCAAAGAAATAAGGATAATCTTCATATACCCACATTGTTTTATAATTACCATTATCATCAATTGTACTCATCAAATGTGATAAAGATACTAATCTAGCAAGTAAATAAGGTCTTACTTCTTCAGGTACAGATTCCCAGTTTTCAGAACTACCAAAATATTCTGTAAATACAACTCTAAATGTTTCTACTGGGTATTCATGTAATCTTTTTTGTAATGCATCTGTTAAATCTTTAAATGTACAATTTGCATTTAATTGATATTCATCTGAAATACCATTTATATAATTAACATCATAATATTTAACTTCATCTTCTTGTTTTTCAACAATTTCAGTCCAAATAGATGGATCATTTACAACTACTTGTTCTGATGTCATTTCAGATGTTATTTCTGAAGTAGGTGTTGTAGTATTACAAGCACTAAATACTAATACTGATAAAAGTAATAAACTTATTAAGTATTTTTTCATTGTTTTAATTTCCTTCTTCATAATCTGTATAATTATCTAAAACTTTATTAAAAATATCTACAGCTTCCTTTTCACCACAAAAAGCTATATTAGTTTCCCATTGTTGAATATGTTTTGTCATAAAATCAATAAGAAATTTTTCAAATAGTTCAGATTCAAATATATATTTATGTTTTTTAATTAAACCATTATCATCAAATTGTGTTACTATCATAGTAGACTCTGCTGAACCATAATATTCAATTTCTACTTTTAAGAATCCTTGTGTTTTAGTTGGAAAATAAGTAATGAACTTATAATTCATCCAATCATAATCATCTAAAATTAATTTTGTCATTAATCTATCATCACAAGGTTCTGTTTTAGATAAATCAAAATTTGTTAATTTTTCATCATATACTAATTTTTCTAACATATATACTCCCATGTTTTGGCTGTTGTATTTACTATAATAAATTTACTATTTCCAATAGGTTCACCATTAGAAAAAGTAGAAAATACATCAGTTAATACTAATTTATTCTTTTGAGTAACTACACTTACAGGTGAATGACCTACAACCTGAAAATAAGGTAAATATGTAACCCATTTATCTGGTCTAGCCCATAAAGGTGAGTCATCTTCCCATAAATCATATGCAGTTTCTTTATTTAAAGCAAAATTATTAACTGTATCTATAATTTCAGATAAGTTATTAAAGTTTTCACCAAAATAATCATATACATATGATTCTGTTAAACCTGCATGTGAAAAAATAACAGTATCAATCTGATGAAGAACTTTAAATCTATCACCAAATTGATCTATCATTTTAATAAGATATTTATTTACTGTAGGTACCATTTCTTTAGAATAACCTGATTCTGTAAAGCCATATAAATAACTATAATCATGATTACCCCAACACCATAACATTTCAGGATGTTCTTTATCAAATTCTAGAACTTTTTCCATAGTATTAATATAGAGATCAACATTATGGTATTGATCCCAATCATCTACAATATCACCTAAACATATAATATTATCATATTTATCTTTAGGTACCTCATTAATTTTATCAAACATCCAATATTTAAGATGGACATCTGGTATTACTAAAATTCTCATTTTTTACCTTTCAAACTTCCTTATTTTCTGCCTTGTAAATTGTATCAATAATAGCAATAGCATCTTCAAGTGGTATCACATCTTCACATTTTTCATCAAGTCTGCCTGTATCAATACCATGTAATGCACCACATTTCATTAGATGTACAATTTTGTCATATTCTGTCTTGTTCATTCATTAATCTCACTTTCCTCTAAAAGATGTCTTAGTGTCAAATCCATGCATTACAATTTTATCATTATTTGTAGCGCCTTTTGGTTCTGTTGTTTCTGCTGCTGTTTTTTGCATTGAAAAGTACTCTTCAATTGAACAAAATACATCTAATGGATCTACTAAGTTAGCAATTCCGCAAGCCTTTAAAATAGGAATATCATATTTTTCTTCAATCCATCCTTGTTTATAATCTTTATAAACAGATTCAGTATTAAGAACACTTTCAACAGTATAATTATTAAGATCAATTGCAGCTTTCATTTTATCTATTGCATTTATAAGTTTATCATAATTATAATCTCTTGATTTATAATCATTCAAACCATAAATTGATCGAATTGTTATATTCTTAAAATCAATTAATTTAGCTTCTTTATTATAATTTTTCCAATTATCTAATAATTCAATATTATAATCTTCTATTGAGTTCCATATATCAGCATCTAAAATAGTAACTAAAAATAACCAATAAGAACAACCACACTGTAACAATAAAAATCTATACTTAGAATTCATTCTTCCAGCAAATCTAAGTTTAGACTTCATTATCTGTTTTGTTAATACAAAAGATTTTCTTCTATCAAATACTAATGTATCAGTAGGTTCCTGTAAATAATCATAAAAATCTTGTTTCTTATCAATTATTCTCATTCTTATTCCTCATTTTCTGTAACATATTCTTCATAATGAATACAAGCAACTCCAACATCTTTCTGTACTTCACACTCTGCTTGACAATTTACAAAATTTGTTCCTCTGTCATCATTGTTTGCACACTTTTTACAATGTACATCTAACCATTCATTGATAGCTTTTGCTCTTTCTGCTGTCATTTTGTTTCCTCTCCTTTTGCTATGAACATTGGAAATATAATTCTATGTAAAGGATTATTCTTATTTGCATATAATCTAACAAGGTACAAATGTTTTGTTAGTCTTTTATATATGAATCCCATTTCAGATAATTCTTTTACGGTCATTTGGTTTCCTCGCTTTCTGCCTTAATAACTGCTGGTGCAATCTCAACATAATTACTTGGATAATTAGCTATGTTCATAGGCTGTTTTAACAATTCTTTCCTATCGATTAAATCTCCGTGACCATTTGGAAGTGATATACCATTAATAATTGCTTCAGCAATTTTTTCGTTTATTTCATTTGGAATATAATAACCATTTGTTATCCATTCTTTATCATAATCTTCTATTTCAATTACTATCTGCATTTTCTTCCTCTTTATGTGCTTCAATGATTATTGGTGTTTCTTTTATTTGTTCTCTAGAATATCCATATCCATCTATAATAACATCACCATCTGGATAATATATAGGCTCTATCAAATCTGCTTCAAGAGCATTCACATCAATAAGATTTCCATGATTCTTTGGAAGTGCCATGCCATTATTTAATGCTTCACAAACTGTTTGTATATCTTCTTTATAAGTCACTCCAAAACATAATCTATTCTTCACTTCTTCATCTATTTTAATTACTAACTCTATATCTGCCATATTTATTTTTCCTTATCTCTGTTAATAAATGCTTATACACTTAAATCAGTATAAAAACGCTGATATTTATTTATGTATTAACCTCTTTCACATACTTCTGCCATAAATCGACTATTTGTTCTTTATTTATATTTAGTACAGTTTGATTATTGCTGTTTTCAAAAGATTTTATCAGCTGAAACCTATCGAAATTCTCAATTGATTGTCTTGAAACCCAAACTCCATGTTCTATTTCAAAAAAACCGTGTGTTTCAACATATTCTCTATCATCACACAAAACATTTAGATTATTTCCGTCTAACGATGTAATGATAAATTTTCTATCCTTTAGAAAAGCGAGAAAAGAAACATTAAAGAAGTCATTTATTTCTTCTATAGCTATTGTTTTCTCATAATAAGTAATTCCATGCTCTGTCGTTACTTTTTGAAAACCATCAACAGGTACATATTTCCATAAATTAACCTTCTGTCCATTGATTTCTGCATTAAATATCTGTCCATCATATTCTGTTAACATGTACATTCTCCTTAGATATTCTTATATCTCATTCTGCAGATAATGATTTGCACCTTATACGAGAAATCGCAATCTTTATAGCTATTCTCTCATATTTGTTAATATTGTGACTATCTATTCCACCACTGTAGAATTTTATTCTTATATCAACGATTATGATCTATAAGGTCATCAACAAACTTTTGTTTATCTATCGGAAAGTTATCATAATTGTCTTCTAACCATTTCTTCTGTTCTTTTGAAAGATATATAATTTTATCATTGTCATCTAAATAACCAATAAGTCCATATACATCATGAGCTCTTATAATGATATAACCTAATTTCTGTATATATTCTTCACATGCAATATGACCTTTGTACATATAATCACTATTAAGCTTTTCAGCAATTTCTTTTGCTAAATCAAGATGTTCATAACTTTTACATTCTATAAAATTACCGTCTGGACTTAAAATGCCTATATAGTTCATATCTTTCACGCTCATTCTATATTATATTCCTCTTTAATATCTTCCCATACTCCATAATAATCAGTTAATTCAATTCCTTTTTCTTTAGCAATTATATGTAACATTGTAATTGCATAATCTAAGGCACCTTTAAGATTAGTTTCTTTAGAATCATTCATTATTTTCCTCTTCTTCAAGTTCATTCATTAATTTAAGGACTTCAACATTATCTTGTTTAAGCATTTCTGCTTTTAACTTATTCCATTTAACATTATTTAACCTATTTATTGTAAACTGTTTTTCTTTTTCATTTTCACAATGAATTGTTATATCATATGTATCATCATATAATTTAGCTACACCATCTTCATTAATTGATAATAGTATTTCTTTTGCCATAAATGTTTCTCCTTAACAGTTTTAAGCTAGGCCTAAATTAAATTAGACCTAGCTTATATGTTTTTTTATTAAGCTGCTGTTTTTGTCGCTCTAATATACTGATAGGTACCAGCCCAGGTATATGATGAGTTAACTGGCCTCATAAAAACTGGCCTATCTTCTGGTAGAGTAGGTTCTATATGTTTTTTATAGTATGCCTCTCCAACAGAATCAATGATGATTGCATTTTTAGGTAATTCTTCTTTGTAGTAGTGAAGTCCAAGTTTCATATTGAGTTACCTCCTTGAATAAAGTTTAAAAAAAAATTAGGTTGATAGGTTATTTGTTATGAGTTTATTATATCAAGAAAGTAACTAAATGTAAACAAGTTTTATAGTATAATCTTATATGTTTCTACTTTATCTGCACCAAAATTTCTATAAATAGCTCCAACTGCTTTTACCATAGAAAAACCTTCACTAACAATTACATGTCCATATTTTTCAAATGTTCTATTACCTCTACCATTATTACTTTCTAACATACGAGGATTAGCATCAGAATTCATATCTGAAATATTTGCAACAGATTTAATATTAGTAAAAGCTTTTGAGTTAATAAGATCCATATATTGTTCTATAGGAACAGTAATCCTTTCTGTAGATCTATCTCCATATTGATTAGAACATGTAATAGTATTAGCTTTTTTATCTAAATATACTCTTAATGCATCAGTATGAAGTTTTAAATAAATATATAAATTATGGTCATCATTTTTTACATCATATATTTTTTCAGTAAAACTATTAATATATGACAATAAATAATCTTCTAATGCAGAAGGATTCCAAGTTATAGGAGCCCAATCAGGTTTAAGAGAATAATTTAACTGAATATATAAATCAAAATCACCCTCTTTAATTGACTTATTATATGCTTTTAATGCTGCACTATCTTCTTTTTTATGTTGTTTTTTAAGTGCATTACGCTTAGCGTTAATATCACTATATTGAGTTTCACCTGCTACATAATCAGGTCCCATATTAAAATCACCTTTTCCAAGCTGACTTGCAGACCACATTGTATGAAAAGCTCCCATAACTTTATTCTCCTATTATACTTCTTCAAACTTTTGATCTTTTCTATGATCAATTTCTGCATGTTCGTCATCAAATTCAATAACTGTTTTAGAATTAGTATTATCAAGTTCAATATCACCTTCTAATACTACTTCATCTGCTGTATTTGCTGATTCTTCACCTTCTAAATAGCCTAAATTATTTAAACCGCGTTGCTTAAAATATACATTATTTATCCAAGCTTGTTGTTCAAAATAATACTGTACACGTGATATTTCACCTTGCATCTTCGTTATTCCAGCCCCTTTATGGGAACCATCTATAGTCGTACCGAGGGTAGATCCTAAAGCCATCATAGAAGGAGTTGCTTCAAGTCGTCCACAAACAATTGGCCGTCAAATACGAGCACCACAATTGTGTGTGAAAATCATATTAGATTTTATTTTATTGCGCTTGCTCATATTTCTTATCACCTCCTTTTATTTAATACAATTTACTATAATATCTATTCCTTTAAATTGCAATTGGAATATTTTTAATTTGTTCTCCATATTGATAATTTTCTACAATTAAATCATTAGTAGTAAAATCATAGAAGTTTTTAATTTCAGGATTTAATTTTACAATTGGAGCATCAAATTCTTCTCTATTTAATAATTCTTTAATTATTGGAATATGTTTATCATAAATATGTGCATCTGCAATTACATGAATCAATTTTCCAGGTATCATATTTGCTTCTTGAGCTAACATCATTAATAAAATAGCATATTGAGCAATATTCCAACCATTTGCAGCTAACATATCTTGAGATCTTTGATTAAGAATTGCATTTAGTACTAATTGACCATTTTCTTCAGTTACATTATAAGTCATACTATATGCACAAGGATCTAAATGACCAGTATTTAGATTATGAAATTGATACATATTGGTCATAATTCTTCTACTAAATGGTTCTTCTTTTAATTGTTTTCTAACATAATCAATTTGGTTTGTTTCTTCGCCTTTAAATAAGAATGATTCTCCAATAGTATAACCATAAGCTGTACCAATTGAACCATTTTCATCTGCCCACTGATCCCAAATATGAGAATTGAGGTCATGTATATTATTAGATTTCTTTTGATAAATCCATAAGATTTCATCCATAGCAGATTTTAATGCGATACGTCTTAAAGTTAATGCTGGAAATTCTTTTCTTAGATCGTATTCATTAATAACTCCGAATTTTTTAATTGTATACGCTGGAGTTCCATCTTTCCATTTAGGTCTAACCTTTGCATTTGTAGTATTAGTACCATTTTCTAAAATATCTCTACAAGTATATTTAAATAATTTATCTGCATAACTCATTTTTATATAAATTCCTTTCAAGTGAACTACTCACGAGGCTAAAGCTTCGGAGCTTCTTACTTCAACCTTTACTGCCTATCTCAACTGAAGTTGATTTAGGTCTTATACAAAGTCCATAAGCGTATAATTTCGACAAGTTCCTTGCCTACTATATTTTATATTTAGGCTATTTGTTTCAGCCCTTCATTTAGTATGTTTATGGCTGCATTGTAATCTCTATCAATTACATTTCCACACTCACATTTATATACTCTATCTGATAATAAGAGTTTGTGTTTAGTACCACATTTACAACATATCTGACTTGATGGATACCACTTGTCTACTTTTATGAAATATTTACCTCTATCATTTAGTTTATATTCCAGTAGATTTAGAAACAAACTGTACCCATTATCAAGTGTAGCTTTTCCATTACCAAATCTCTTATTAGACATTGATTTCATATCTAATGTTTCTACATATACAACATCATACTGATTGGCTATCTCAGTTGATTTCTTATGTAGAAAGTCTAACCTTTGGTTAGAAGTGTGTTTTTGTAATCTCGCAACCTTTAGTCTTGCTTTGTTTCTATTATTACTTCCTTTTTGTTTTCTACTTAGCTGTCTTTGTAATTTAACAAGTTTCTTTTGTGATTTGCGATAATATTTAGGACTACCACAAACTTGACCATTACTATCAGCATATAAACCATCAGACTTATAATCTAAACCTATTGCATCATTGATTTGACTTATCTTTTGTATGTTTTCTTCATAAGTAAATAAAACTGAAGCATAAAATTTACCATCTGAATCTTGTGATATAGTTGTTGATTTAAGTTTCCAATCACTATTAGGTTTCTTATGAATAACTGTCTTTACTTTCCCAATTTTAGGTAACTTGATAGCATTATCTAATAAAGCTATTGTACCATTCTGATTGTTTGTTGTATAAGTCTTTTTGTTTGTTTTAGCACTCTTATATTTTGGAAATCCAATTCGTTTATCTCTAAAGAAATTAGCATAGGCTATTTGTAAGTGAATTTGTACATTCGCAAGTGCAAGACTATCTACTTCTTTTAGATAAGGATAATCTTTCTTATATTGAGCAGGCGTTGTCTGTAATGATTTTTTATTGACTTTATAGTAATCAATCTTATCTGAAAGCATTAAGTTCCAAATCTTACGACAACAGCCAAATGTTTGTATAAATTTAGTTGTCTGTTCTTTGGTTGGATAAAGTCTATACTTTATTGCTTTATTCATCACATACTCCTCCTTTCTATCCTTGATTTTCTATATACTCTTTTAACATTTTCTCACTTACATTTTCAACTAAACATATGAAATACCTATTCGTAAAGAAAGTTCGTTCTTTTCAAAAAGCATTTTTGTAAATAAGGCTCATATAATTTTTAGTTGCAGTTAACTAAAACTCTCGTCAGAACTGTCCTGCATATACAATCAGTCATTGCGTATAAATTCAAATTTATAATCATTTGTCTGCCAATCAAATGAAGCCATTACATAAGAATCATCTTCATAATAATCATCGTCATCATCATATCCATAATCACTTTGAGTATCTTGATAATTAGCAAAAGGTTGTTGTTCAAATGATTCACCTAAACCATCTGAATTTTGGCCAGAAACCCAATTACTAATAGGCTTAAGTTCTATATCAGATAAAGCTCTATTTGTAGTAAGTTCAATATTACCAGAATCTTCATCTTTAAGATGCCATTCAATTTTCTCTACTGCATTTTTTATGTCGTCTGGAATATGCTTATTATTTTTAAGATATTGTGTCATATCATCTTTTGTAAGATATTCCTGTGCGTCTGATAAATCATTTACACATGCTGTTAAAGTAAAATAAGTTCTATAAATATACATATTTAATCTCCTTTATAAATTAATACTCTACATATATAATTAAATAGACCTTTATACATCACCATATAAAAGTCTAGCGCGTTCTAAGATAATTTCATTTTTAACTTTTTTCAGATCCACTTTAATACCAAGTTCTTTATTTTCGTATATATCAGACTGTGTTATATTTTTAACAATCTCATCAACTATTTGACTAGCTACTTTACGTTTTTCAATTGTAGCTTGATATAATATTTCAACTGAGTTCATAAAAGTATCAAATTCATGTTTCTGATCTAACTCAGTAAGTGGTGCACCATTTCTAGTTAAACCATCTAAATAAGAAGTAGGTAAATCAATAATTATTATATCAGACTCATTTAACATAACAAAAATAAAAGGAATGTTATTATAAATCTTATTTTTACCTCTTATTTGAATATTAGCACC
>Ga0310786_10010676_pt1 | contig 11521 bp, 8 predicted proteins | sample AusTroGonzalo_MG_FD_203881 | JGI IMG/M metagenome (GOLD analysis project Ga0310786, IMG submission 203881) | Bovine rumen microbial communities from tropical cattle in Woodstock, Queensland, Australia - Gonzalo_03 (v2) (version 2) | ecosystem: Host-associated > Mammals > Digestive system >... | reverse complement strand
CTTTGATGTATCGATATTATCAATCTTTGCACCTGAGAAACTTGTAGGATCAATCTTCTTAACACCTTCAGGAATTACCATTTCATGAATAGTTACACAATCCTTGAAAGCATTTGCTCCAATTTCTTCAAGTGATTCTGGTAATACAATGATACCAAGGTTTCCACAACCACTGAATGTATCTTCTTCAATTACCTTAACACCTTCTGGAATATTAATTACATGAAGTGTTCTACATCCTTCAAATGCACCCTTACCAATTGATTCAAGAGATTCGCCAAGGAAGTTAACTGTATCTAAGTTTTCGCTGTTAGCAAATGCATATGGTTCAATAGTCTTAAGTGTCTTAGGTGCTGTGATTTCATGAAGTGTTGGCTGATTAGCAAATGCATACTCAGGAATAGTTTCAATCTGAGTAGCTGAAATATCAATTACTGCGTTATTTGCTGCATCAAATACATGTGCACCAATTGTCTTAACTGTTTCAGGTAATTTGATATTTAAATTAACTGTATTTGCAAATGCCCATTCTCCAACATTTTCAAGTACGCTTCCTTCAGCAATTGTAAATACATGCTGGTTTGTGCATCCGTAGAATGCATATTCACCAATTGTTTTTACTGAATTTGGAATAATGAAACCATTGTTTACCTTGCTATTGTAACAAGCATATGGTCCAATTTCTTCAATCAAATCACTTGAAAGTTCTTTTGCAAAATCATACATGTCTCCACTAAATCCTGGAGCAAGGCAAACAACTTTTTTATGATCAATTGTAACTAATAATTCATAACTTTCTCCACCCATGTCAAATGGTAATTCATGTTCACTTCTTTTACTATAATCATATTTAAAACCTGTAATCTTTTCACATCCAATAAATGCTGATCCATCAACATTTACAAGAGATTTAGGAAGATAAAAACCTGGAAGATTATAGTATGGATGTTCTTCAACATCTCCCATATACTCATAACCTACTGCTTTTGTAGTATCATATTCTTCCTCTTCTTCATTATTATTATTATTTCCTTCAATCGGAAGTAATGGTAAATAAATAGGATCACCTTCTTCACGATTTAAAACACCAACTTTTCTATTTCCTACTTCAGTTGTTAAAAGTTCTTCTTCTTCTTTTTCCTTTTCTGCCATAAGCTTATTATAATCGCCTTTTACAAATACCTGTTCTTCATAATATGGCAACATATTTTCAAGGTTTACATCACCTCTAAAACATTCTTTACCAAAAGTATCAATAGAATCTGGTAAATAAATCTTCTCTAAATTAACCATATCCTTAAATGAGCCATCACCAAGACCAGTAATTGCAATTTCTTCACCCTGCTCGTTCTTTACAGTATCAGGAATAACAATATACTTTTTTCCCTTCAATTTTTCATCTACAGCTGTAATAACACCTTTCTCATTAACTGTAAATAATTTTTCGTCTTCCATGTCATAAATTTCAGCAAATTTTGTAATGTCAAGCCTAGTTTCTCCTTCAGCAATTTCACCCTCACCCTCTGCCATTACAGGTACAGAGAATGCGAGACTTAGTACTGTAATGATACTAAGTGTTCTTTTAAATAATCTCATTATTATTTATCCTCCTTGTTTATTGTTTGAACATTTTATAATACTGGATTATATTATATTTGTTAATATCTTCCACATCGTCTGTATCACTAACCGGAAGATATTTACTATCACAAGTTCTTATTGCCGATATTACAGGATATTCTTCTCTTAAGTCTTTTAAGAAAAGCTGATAAGGTGTCTGCTTAATTCCAGCTTTTTCTGTCATTAATCCAGCTAAATAATTAGCTGAAATTTCCTTATCTGTTTCTTCCTCAATATCATAATTTGCCCATATAAAATATGGTACTTTATATCTCAAAGCATTCTGCTCAGTATTTAAGTTTTCAGGATCCATTCCATGCATTCTTAAAATAGGATTACCAACCGTTGTATTAGGCTGATGATCTCCAAAGAATACAATAATTGTATCTCTTTCAGAATTCTTGTAATGTTCCACGAGTCTGTTTATTTGCTGATCAGTTAATTTTACTAATGAAAAATAATTTGAAACAGCATCATAATTCTCAAGACCCTTTACTTTTACCGTATGTGGCAAACTTGCAAAATTTTCTGTGTATCCGGAATGATTCTGCATTGTTACAACAAATGTAAATTCTGGCTTGTCTCCAAAACTTTTTTCTCTTTCCAGAATCCAGTCAACAACGGACTCATCACTATAGTAATTTCGAATATTCTTACCATGCATATTATCTTTATCTTTGAAGAAAGTTTCATCAAATCCCAAATAATCATATACATTATAGCGATTCCATCCCTTCTCAAAATATGGATGCATCGCTGTTGTATGATATCCCAAATCCTTTAACTGCGAAACAAGACTATCTCTTTTTCCAAACATATACTGCTGATAAGGTATGCTTCCCATAGGTAAAAACTTAAGTGTATCACCTGTTAAGAATTCATATTCACTATTAGGGGTATTTCCACCATAGATTGACATGTTCAAATATCCACTAACAGTATTGTCATAACCCTTCATCATTTCATGAATAAATGGCATGTATTCCGCATTGGTTTCAATATCACCAAGCACGCTCAAATCAGAAAATGCCTCATCCATGATAACAATAACATCAGGGGTCTTAGTATCATTTAGCTCCTTACTCTCGTATTCAGCAAGATAACTCTTCGCTTTTTTAGTACTATATCCACTTGGTTTCTCAACCTTAATAAAATTAAGATCATACATAAACGTAAGTATTAAACCATTTCTTTTCGTCATAACATCCTGCTGGAACAAAAATGGGTACATCTCAATGTCTGCCATATGCTGTTCATCATTTAAGTAAACAACCAATCCATATGTACAAAAGATGCAGGTACCTACGCCAATAAGTCTGATTCCTCTTGATAACCAGCCTTTTTTCAATTTAACTTCACAAAAACATTCAAGAATTATCAGTGAAACAAATCCTAATAATACAGTCCAAACATAGGGCTTTATTGTATATTCATAATTATCTGCTACAGATGCAGCAACTCCAATCGAATTAATATCCCATGGCAAAATAGGATTTCCTCTAAAGTTAAAAACAAAATAATCCAAAAGCCCAAATACCATAAAGAAAACTGTACATAATACAGAAGCAATTCGATAACTTCCAATAATCAAAAATACCGACCATATTATTAATGCAAAAAACAAATAATTGATAAGTGTTTTTGAAGCATTAAAAAATTCCCTTGGATCAAATAAATATGAATTTGTCAGATAGAATACAGCAAATGGAAATCCAAATATTCCAATTAACTGCCATATCTTTTTTATTATTTCCTTATAATTCTTTCTTATATACGCCCCAGAATTCTTTAAAAAATCCTGAATATTCAACTCTTCCATGCTCATTTTACAACTTTACCCTAAATAACATTGCACTTTCCGGTGCCATAGTCACATGCATAACTCCACCAGAAACTTCGTAGTTTACCTTTCCCACATTATACTTATCATCATAAGAATACATAATTCTTTCCATGGTTTCATCATCAGAAATATCAAGCTGCCATACCGGGATGTCCACCTGCATTTCGTTATTTGCTGAATTAACTATTGTTATTAATTTATTATTGCCTTCAAAACGTCCATAACAAACTATGTCTCTTGCTGCTATAAGCATCTTAAACGCACCAGTTTTAAGTGCCTTATTATGCTTATGGTAGTAAATCACATATCTGCAATAATCTATAAGTTCCCCATTCTCATTTCCCCATGGGAATGGTCTTCTATTATCAGGATCCGTCCAGCCACATAATCCTGCTTCATCACCATAATAGAATGTAGGTGCTCCAGGCCAGGTAAGCTGCATCAAAATCGCATTTCTTAAAACTGCAACTTTAACACCTTCTTCCGCGCCCTTCATTCCATCACTTACGATTCTTCCACATCGCCCATTAGTTCTCGTTAAAAATCTTGAATGATCGTGATTTGAAAGCTGATTCATTGAAACTAATAATGACTGTGTCTGAAATCTCGCCATGTTAAATCTCATGGAATTGTAAAAGTTTTCGCCATCGCCCTTAAGGCTCATGTTAGCATTATCACTATGCTTGTCAATGCCCGTTAAGAACCACGATACTGGTTCCATGAATGCATCATAATTCATAACGCCATCCCATTGACCACCCGACAGCCAATCCGTCGGATTACCATAATGTTCCGCTAAAATAACCGCATCCTTATTAGCTGACTTAACTGCTTTTCTGAAATCCTCCCAGAACTGGTGATTCATTTCCACAGAATGTCCAAGATCTGCAGCAACATCAAGTCTCCATCCATCAACATTATATGGAGCCGATACCCACTTCTTTCCAATCCTTAAGATGTAATCATAAAGTTCCTTCGAACCCTCATAATTAAGTTTTGGCAATGTGTCATATCCCCACCAGCCTTCATAAGACTTACAAAAATCGCTGTCATCACTGAACTTAAAGAAATTCCTGTAAGGACTTTCATGGCTGACATATGCACCCTTTTCAAACCCTTCTGCGTCTTTATAAATAAGTTCCCTGTCTATCCATTTATTAAACGAACCACAATGATTGAAAACTCCATCAATAATTACCCTTATGTCTCTAAGATGTGCTTCCCTTACAAGTTCAGCAAATAACTCATTTGACTTTTCAAGGTTTTCCTTGTCCGTAACACGCTTGATGTATTTCTTAGCGTGTGAATTATCATTATCAAATGGAGCCAACACTTCATCATCGTCATTAACAATTACACCAAAATGTGGGTCAACATGATCATAATCCTGAATGTCATATTTGTGATTTGAAGGAGACACAAATATAGGATTAAGATAAATAGCCTCTATTCCAAGCTTCTTTAAATAATCCATCTTCTTGATGACGCCTTCTAAATCTCCACCAAAAAATCTCCTGATATCAACGTTCTCAATGTTTGAATTCCAGTCAGCGTGTGATACATGTTCTCCAACATACGCATATTCATTATTCACAACATCATTATCAGGATTGCCATTATAAAATCTATCAACAAAAATCTGATACATTACTGCGCCCTTAGCCCAGTCTGGTGTATCAAATCCACTTGTAACCTTAAAATCAAAATTATCATCGTGACCAGTCGATAATCCGAGCAAATCATAAAATCCCGTATATCCGTCACACTCAACTTTGAAATAATAACTATTCACTCCCTTTACGGCAGCAAATGTTCCCTCAAAGTAATCAAATAAACCAGTTTTGTTTTTTTCAGCATTATCATTGCATTTCTTCATCTCAATGGTTTCACCATTAGCTAGAAGCAATGCCTTTTTTATATCATCTTTTGAACCACGAAGAAGAACCTTAACCGTCTTTCCTTCCTTTGGTACCATAGGAATTCTATACTCACTTGTTCCATCATGAAAGATGGATTTTTCCAACAATTCTAAATTCATTTTAATTTCCTCTAAAACAAAAATAAAAAGCACAGCTGCTACTGCTGTGCTTTTAGGAGAAGGTATTTTCGTTTTTTCTTATGGGGTGTAGCAAAAAAACTATATAATGTATTGGGGGTTTTTACGATATTGATTATAACCCCAAAGTTCAAATAAGTGTGCACAAACATTACAAAATTAAGCATTTCTTTTTGTGCATTTTTACCATACCCATGACCTTCACTGTGATTTTGCCCAAATAACCAGCCATTAACCACTATTTTTTTTAATCAAACTGTTAAAGTCTAAGCAAATAGACTTTCAAACTCTTCCTGATTAATCTTTTCTTTTTCTAAAAGAAGCTGCGCACCTCTATGAAGAACCTCGATATTATCATTAATAATTGCCTTCGCATCGTTATAACATTTGCTGACAATACCTCTTACTTCCTCATCAATTGCTGTAGCTGTATTTTCGCCATATCCCTTTGAGTGCGCAAGATCACGTCCTATAAATACATCATCTGAATCATCATTATAGTTTATAAGTCCAAGTTTTTCTGACATACCATATTTTGTAACCATTGCTTTGGCTGTTGCAGTTGCCTGCTTAATATCCTGAGAAGCTCCTGTGGTAATATCGTCAAGAACGAGTTCTTCTGCAATTCTACCACCAAGACTTACCATAATTTCATCAATCATCTTTCCCTTTGTAAGGAACATTTCATCCTTAGCTGGGAGTGGCATTGTATAACCTGCTGCGCCCATGCCTGTTGGAATAATTGAAACTGTATGAACAGGTCCAACATGCGGAAGAACATGGAAAAGAATTGCGTGACCCATCTCATGGTAAGCTGTAATCTTCTTTTCTTCATCAGAAATAATTCTGCTTTTACGCTCAGTTCCTATGCCAACCTTAATCATGGCCTTGTTAACATCCTTCTGGATGATATATTTTCTCTTATCCTTTGCTGCAAGGATAGCTGCTTCATTTAAAAGGTTTTCAAGATCAGCACCAGTAAATCCGGCTGTAATTCTTGCTACCTCATCAAGTTTAACGTCATCACCAATTGGCTTATTCTTTGCATGAACATTGAGAATTGCTTCTCTGCCCTTAACATCAGGTCTTCCGACTGTAACCTTCCTGTCAAAACGTCCTGGTCTTAAAATAGCAGGATCCAATATGTCAATTCTGTTAGTTGCAGCCATTACGATGATACCTTCGTTAGGACTAAAACCATCCATCTCAACGAGCAACTGGTTTAAAGTCTGCTCTCTTTCATCATGGCCACCGCCCATACCAGTACCTCTACGTCTTGCAACAGCATCAATTTCGTCAATAAATACGATTGCTGGTGAATTCTTCTTAGCTTCAGCAAATAAATCTCTTACTCGTGAAGCACCAACACCGACGAACATTTCAACAAAGTCTGAACCAGAAATAATGTAAAATGGAACACCTGCTTCGCCGGCAACTGCCTTACCAAGAAGTGTCTTACCTGTTCCCGGAGGGCCTGTTAAAATAACACCCTTAGGAATTCTGGCTCCAATTTCAATATATTTCTTTGGATCCTTAAGGAAATCAACAATCTCCTCAAGTTCCTCTTTTTCTTCCTCAAGTCCGGCAACATTACCGAAATTAATATTCTTAGTATCATTTACAAGTCTGGCTCTGCTCTTTCCAAAATTAGCCATCTTGGAATTAGCTCCACCACCCATGCTACCATTTATCATCATGAAGAATACAAATCCAGTAACCAGAATAATCAATAATGGAAGAATGTCTGTAAGGAAAAAGTTATCCCTTGATACATCCCTGACAAAATATTCTACATTGCCTACCTTTGATATGTCTTCTTCAACCTTATTTACATCAGATACAAAAAGAGTTTTTACATCTTCATTATCATAAGTAATAGTAATCTTACCTGTTGGAATTTCCTTATTCTGTTTAATTACAACCTTTTCTATTTGCCCCTCATTTAAATCTGCTAAAAAGACATCGTAATTATAATCTCCCGAAGTACTATTTGTAACAGTCACATAATAAACTATGCCGATTATTGCAACAACAACAAATAAATAGAATAGTACTTCCTTAGTTCCTTTTTTCATTTCGCCTCCTTATTTTCACGATATTTCTACCACTCCAATATATGGTAGATTTCTGTATTTTTGATCATAATCAAGTCCGTAACCAACCACGAACTTATCTGGAATTACAAATCCTGTAAAGTCAACGTCAACTTCAACCTCTCTTCTATCAGGTTTGTCAAGAAGTGTAACTATCTTAAGTGTCTTTGGATCTCTCTTTTCTAGCTCACATTTTAGGGTTCTTAAAGTATTACCTGAATCAATTATGTCCTCAACAATAATAACATTTTTCCCCTCAATGTCCTCATCAAGTTCCTTCTTTACAGTTATGATACCACTGCTTTTAGTCTTGCTACCATAACTACTAACCTGCATAAAATCAATTGTAACAGGTGAGGTCATTCTTTTTGCAAGTTCACATACAAAAAAGATACTACCCTTTAATATGCAAATAAGATGAACTTCTTCACCTTTATAACATTCATCTATTTTACCTGCTATTTCTTTTATTCTCTTATTAACTTCTTCCTCAGAAATCAAAACACTTATTTTATCCATAACAGCCTCCGTTTATACATTCTCATCCTTAATAAATTCAACCATTAATACTCTGCTAGTTTCATCAGTTACCTTTAAGTCCTCACTAATACGATATCCAATAACCCATAAAACCTTTGAATTATCTGCAAGCATAAGAATTTCATCTCTGTTTTCTCTTGGAATTTTCATATCACTAAGATAATCTTTGATCTTTTTGCGACCACCTTCACTATTTACGATTAGATAATCACCATTTTGCCTGCCTCTTATGAATAAATCGTTATTTATTTTATCATAATCTAAATATTTAGTATACTTGTTTTCCTTATTTTTTATAATATTTTCATCGATTTCGACCTTATTTGCTGAATTAATACGAACTTTCCATCCGTCCCCATTAATAATCTGCTCACCTTCCGACTTTTCCACCCTAAAACTTACATTTTCCTTAGGGCTGTCAGATTCCATTTCTTCCTTTTTCTCAGCAAATGAAATCCCATCATAGGTTCTCTTTGCTACTATCGAATAAGGCAACTCAATCTCTCGTGAAACCTCGCTATCAAATAGTCTAACTATATTGCTAATATGAGTGCTTGTAACATCTTTAAGAGCGCCTGATTTATTAGCATAGCACTTTCTGACAACACCACTTACAATGCAGTAATCCTCATCTTTAATTTCACTCTTAACAGTATCACCAACCACATATTTCTTATAAGCCTTTTCAACCTGGTTCTCAATATATAAGTCAGCCTGCATCGCATGCTGTGATAAATTGTCAATTGCACTATACACATTCTGATTGATGTTGCTTTCCAAATATGGCAATATCTTATGCCTAATCTTATTTCTGGTATAATCAACTTCAAGATTTGTGCTGTCTATAACATAATCAATCTTTTCATCATTAAGATATGTTTCAATCTCTTCCCTTCTCATACATAATAAAGGTCTGATAATATTATCTCTCTTTACAGGAATGCCCGAAAGCCCCTTAAGACCACTTCCCCTGACAATATTAAATAACACCGTTTCAACATTATCATTTTCATTATGTGCAACGGCGATTTTTACATAATCTCTATCATTAAACTTATCTGCTGCCTTCCTAAAAGCCTCATACCTAAGTATTCTTCCAGCTTCTTCAACACTTAAACCATTCTCATTTGCGAAGCCTTGAACATCCCGACTTTCAACAATAATCGGAATACCATTAGTCTCACAGAAATCAACAACGAATTTTTCATCCCTTTCTGCTTCCTCGCCTCTAATGTTGTGATTAAGATGTACCGCCAGCAAATCAAATGAATCCTCATTTTTATCGCTAATATATTCACTAATTCTTTTTAATACGCATAGTAAACATATAGAATCTGCGCCACCAGATACTCCAACAACAACATGCTTAGTATCATTAAGCAAATCCTGTTCTCTTATAAAATTGTACACTTTATATTCAAACTTCGATAATTTCATATATGTTCACACCTCTAATGCAAAAAAAGCATTGATGATAACTATCATAAATGCTTTTCTATCATTTTTCCTCTTCCGGTTTAATTACCACTTCATCAGGATAAACAAGCCCAAGCTTCTTTGCCATTTCTTCAACATATGCCTTTGTTTTTACATATACAGCTCTTTCCTCAAGTTCTTCTTTCAAATCAAGCTGTTCATCTCTCTTTTCAATAAGCTTGGCTTCTTTCTTTTCTAATTCTTTTAACTCATTACTCGACTTACTAATGTTATGTCCTATAACAGCATAAAAAATGGAAGCCATTAATACTAAGACCAACATAGTAACCCTTCCGGTTTTTTTCCTTCTTTTCTTCCCGTTTCGACTGGCTCTGGCTGTCGCGCTATTTCTGTCAAAAGAACCATATCTGCTATTCTTTTTAGCCATGATTATATAATCACCTCTTTAATTATTTCCAATAATATTATATTTTAATTGGTTTACATATTATTTTCAAGTGTTTATGAAAAATTAAACCAATTTTAAACATTAAAGTGGTGTATACATTTCCTTTGCATCATCTTTTTTAACAGTTTCAGCAATACTGTCTATTCTAACCTTAACATTTCTGTTACCGAATACAATTTCCAATTCATCGCCAACCTTAACTGTTGTTCCTGCCTTTGCAACTTTTCCATTAACAAGAACTCTTCCGGCATTGCATGCATCTGCTGCAACAGTTCTTCTTTTTATTAATCTTGATACTTTTAAATACTTATCTAATCTCATAGTTTTCTCCAACATAATAGAACCCTGTCTACAGACAGGGTTCTTAATTTAGTAAAAAATAAATTATTTCTTTTTACCTCTCTTAGGTGCGTTAACAGCATCCTTTAAAGCCTTACCAGCTTTGAACTTAGGAGCCTTTGAAGCTTTAATCTTCATTGTTTCACCTGTTCTAGGATTTCTACCTGATCTAGCTGATCTTTCTGATACTTCGAATGTACCAAAACCTGTTAACTGGATCTTTTCACCCTTCTTAAGTTCTTCTGTTACTACCTCAGTAAATGCTTTAACTGCAGCATCAGCATCTTTTTTTGTTAAACCTGCTTCTTCAGCGATTGCTGCAACAAATTCTGCTTTGTTCATTTTGTTTCCTCCTCGAAAAAAATTAAAAAGTAACCGCAATCAATTACTCTTATTAAGTTATACTTTTTTTAGGTCAATTTGTCAAGGATTTTCGCCAAAAAATGGCTTAAAATCAACATTTTCCATACTATGTAAACCATTTTTTTAGCATTTTCATAAATACATCAAAACATTGTCTAAAACTTATCAGACTTTTGGCTTATTTTAGCCAAAAAGAAATGCGCCAATAGGCGCATTTCTACTTTTTTTACTCTTCGTAAAATGCCTTGATTTTCCCATAAGAAAATACAAGAGCTCTGTATGTGTATTCTTTGATTTTTTCTGGATTCTTCATTGGGTGTCTTGCTAAATACATTACCGTATTAATTGCACTTGCAACCAGGAATATAATAATCCCCCACTTAACACTTTCATAAACAGGCTGTTTTGTTACTTTCAGAAAAGGATACGGACCTAATACCCTACCCTTCAAATTCAAGTAAACAATAACTATTCCATATATTATTGTTGGTACATACGCAAGCTTTATAAAAATCTTATCAAACTTATCCTTCTTTTCAACAAAAATATAAGTAATAATAGCAATGAACGGACACAAAGTATGATGATAAATCTGCGCACCCTTGTACATAATATGTATTCCATAACCTTTGCTGACCTTACCTGGAAGTAGAACAGCCAGAACAATTACAAAAGTCATGGTTATGCAACACACCGAAAAATACTTAAAAATCAAAACCGACTTAGGTATGTCGCATTTATAAATAATGCAAACAAGAGCAGTTATAGCCATCACAAACGAC
>Ga0310786_10010675_pt1 | contig 11521 bp, 13 predicted proteins | sample AusTroGonzalo_MG_FD_203881 | JGI IMG/M metagenome (GOLD analysis project Ga0310786, IMG submission 203881) | Bovine rumen microbial communities from tropical cattle in Woodstock, Queensland, Australia - Gonzalo_03 (v2) (version 2) | ecosystem: Host-associated > Mammals > Digestive system >... | reverse complement strand
ACACCCAAAAAGAGAACACCCCAGAAGAAGACAGTCAAGAAGACGACGGCGAAGAAAACAACACCGAAGAAACCGATCGAGCCGAGCAAGGCGGAGCAACTCGTCGCAGGCGTTCACGTTATGCACGACGAAGCTCTGGAGCTGGCTGAGTCGGTTCTTTTTATGGCTGCCAAACTTGAGGAATCTCGGAAGGCCATGCAAAACGAGCCGCTCGTCGTTCCTTATGACAACGGAGGCGGACAGTCGGGCATAAGAGAAAACCCGCATTTTACCGCTTACGAAAAGTTAATGGTGACATATAGCAAGAGCCTCCGACACCTTGCGGAGATAGTGGAAAAGGGTGCGCCCGTCCGTGATGCTTCAAAGATCATGGCGAAGCTCACCGACATCGCAGGGAGGAAGCTCGGATAATGTTATACGGAAAAGAAGAGCCGCGCATCTGGACTAAACCGCTGCGCAAACTGACCCGAGCCACATCGCTCGGGTTTGCTTTTATTGAGTTCTGCGAAGTGCTGGGGGTTGACCTCCTGCCGTGGCAGAAGTGGCTCGCGATCCACGCGCTGGAGATCGTGACCGAGGGCAAGACGTGGCGCTTTCGTTACCGCTACGTCGTCATATTGATAAGCAGACAGAACGGCAAAACGTTTTTTGAGGTCCTTCTCAATATCTTCTTTTTGTATGGTCTGAAGTCGCACCTCGTACTCGGCACGGCTCAAAACCTCGAGACCGCGATCGAGACATTTGAGGACACAGTGGCACAGATCGAGGAAGTCCCGGAGCTCCGTGAGTTCCTCAAGAAGGTAAACCGAGGGACTGGCAAGCGTGAGCTGACACTCGACACGGGCGACCGCTACAAGGTAATAGCGGCGACCAGAAAAGCGAGAGGTTTGTCCTCTGACTTGATAATGATGGACGAGCTTCGAGAACAAACCAACTGGGAAGCGTGGGGAGCCATATCTAAAACGATGATGGCGAGACCGACGGCGATCCTTTTCGGTTTGTCTAATGCCGGAGACGTTTCGAGCGTAGTGCTCCGCCATCTGCGACTACAGGCGCACGCTCTCGTCGGTGATCCCGACGGAGTCGCTTCGGGTCGTGGGAACCTCGGAGGCGAGGAAATCGAAGACGAGACTCTCGGCCTTTTTGAATGGTCGGCGGTCCCGGACTGCGACATCAACGACCGCGAACAGTGGGCGCAGGCAAACCCTTCGCTCGGTTATGGTTTTTTGACAGAGAGAGCACTCAAGTCGGCGGCGGTCACTGACCCCGAGACGATTTTCCGAACGGAGTGCCTCTGTCAGTGGGTCGAGTCGAGACTCCCGGAGCCGTTCCCTGCGGGTTCGTGGCTCGCAGGACAGGATCCCGAGAGTTATATCCGGGAAGACAGTGAGCTCGTCTTCGGGATAGACATGAGCCAAGACAGACGCAACACAGTGATCGCGGTCTGCGGTATGCGAGAAGATGGAAACTATCACATCGAGATAGTAGAGAGGAGACCTGGCACAGAGTGGGCCGTCGACTGGTTCCGCAGTCGTGCCGCTAAATACGGAGGCATCAAGCTCGCATTTCAAGAGCGAGGCGCACCCGTGAGCGGACTGGCTGAACAGATATGCACACTTGACGGAATCGAGAGACTTGCGCAAGGAGGTCCCGATCTGTCTGCAGGCTGGGCGCGTTTTTATGATGCGGTCGCAGCTTGCGAACCGAACAACACACGCGGAGGGGTTAAGGTTTACCACTTACCCCAGCCCGTACTTGATACACCGGGAAGAACTTGCCAGCTCCGAAATCTGGGCGGCGGCATAATGCTCCCCGACAGAGTAAAGAGTCCCGACGACATAAGTCCGTTGATGGCTGTGGCGATGGCTTACGCAGGGGCGACGATGGTCAACAAGAAAGAAAAAAAGATATACGAGTCGGCCTACGCTTCGGGCGGGTGCCTTCTTTTTGTCTAAAAACACGGAGGAAATGGAAAAATGGCGAGTATTTTCGAACGCTGGCGACTGGCATCTGCGCCGTCAGTGATAAACGTCACAGTCACGGGAGACGCGTCGACTCAAGTCCTTAACATGAAGGCGAAAGAACTCTATCAGACACAGGACAACCTGCAGGCGGTCGTCAACTTTTTAGCGAATAGCATCGCGCAGTTACCGCTTGAGGTCTATGTCAGGGATGGAGAGAACGAGCGCCGGAGAGACAGGGAGAGCAAAGCGTCACGATTACTCTGGAGACCAAACGCAGACCAGACGAGTTTCGAGTTTGTCCGTGCGTTAATGGTCGAGTATTTCGTTTTCGGTTCCGTCTTCGTCTGGGTATTACCCGACGCAGACAGTGAGAGCGGTCTCCAGCTCCGCATCGTTCCGACCGAGTGGCTCGTCACGACACCAGTCAAAAATCACCCATACGCACCCGACACGATCCGCATCTGCACACACACAGGAGCGGACGCGGTCGACGTGCCCCGGAGCGAGTTCATTCAGTTCCGAACATATAGCGCAGGATCACCGGGCGGATATTTGTCCCCGATCAGTGCACTCCGCCAGTCATTGACGGAGCAGGTCGAGGCGGGACGTTTCCGTCGTCAGCTCTGGAGATCCTCGGGCAGACTCAACGCGCAGATAATCAGGCCGAAGGATGTCTTGCCGTGGAACGAGGAGCAGAGAAAGAACTTTGCGACCGCGTTCCGTCAGGCGTGGGGAGCAGGCGGCTCAAAGGCTGGAAGCATCCCGGTCCTTGAGGACGGCATGGAGATTAAACCTTTTAGCACTTCATTCAAAGAGAGCGAATGGAGCCAGAGCGTCGTCCTTACCCGTGAGGCCGTGGCTGCAGCTTACGGAGTCAACCCTTCGTTAATCTGGCACAGCAACACGCAGACATACGCAAGCGCAAGAGACAACGCTCGCGCCTTATATGCGGAATGTCTGGGGCCCATTATCCAGATGGTACAGCAGAGGCTCAACGCGTTCCTTTTGCCTATGGTCGGAGCAGACCCGAACACATACGTCGAGTTTGATCTCACCGAGAAACTCAAAGGCTCATTTGAGGAACGTGCGCAGATATTCCAGAGCGCAGTCGGTGCTCCGTGGATGACAAGGAACGAAGCGAGAGCCGCGAACAATCTCCCGAAGGTTGCGGGCGGTGATGAGCTTATCACTCCGCTCAATGTCACCGAAGGCGGTCAGGCAAGTCCGAGAGACACGCAGGGCGACGCTTACGATTATCCCGGTGTTGATAATCAGGCGAAAAAATTGGAGCCGTGCGGTTGTAAATCGTGCAAGACCTCCGAGGAGCTTCGCATCAAGGGCAAGAGTGACAAGGAAGACGATGAGCAGATCGAGACGATCCTCACGTCTTTTTTTAAGCGTCAGGCGAGGAGCGTGATCCCGAAGATCTCAGCAGACCCGACGGACTTCTGGGATGCCAAGAGGTGGGACAAGGAACTCGCTGAGGACCTCCAGCCCGCACTCGAGAAGATAGCCGACAAGCACGGCATCGAAGCGAGCGAAACGCTCCAGTCAGATTATGACACCGAGGTCACTCGCGCATATATCGAAAAGGCCGCACAGATGCGAGCAAAGAGGATAAATGACAGGACACTCGAGCACCTCGAGGAAGACATGGAGAACGAGGAGCCAGATGCGGCTCACGTTTTCGAAGTCAGAGAGAACGCAGCCGAGAGGCTTGCGAGAAGTGCGGCGGGTTCGATCGCATCGTTTGCCATCGCAGAGGCTACGCATCAGGCAATAAGCGAGAGTGCTCCGAGAGTAGTCGGCCGAATCGTTGAGAAGGAATGGGTCACAGGACCGAACGCACGAGAGAGTCACCAGCTCATGAACGGCGAGCGCGTTCCCATTGACGCAGATTTTTCAAACGGCCAGCACTGGCCCGGTGAAGACATAGGCGACCCGAGTGAAAGTTGCGGCTGCAATTGCACCACCGAGATCGTAATAACTGGAGGTTAAAACATGGAACAGAAAAAACATTTATTTAAGACCTTTGAACTAAAGGCGGACGAAGTCGGAGGAGTCTCCGGCTTTTTTAGTACATACGACAAAACACCCGACTCTTACGGCGACATCATCGAGCCCGGTGCATTTACCGAGACATTGAAAAAGCGCGAGGAGTCAGGCCATCCGTTCCCGCTTTGCTTCAATCACGATTTTAGTGCCGTGATCGGCGCGGTCGACAAGGTTGAGGACACGGAAAAAGGTCCGTATATCGAGGCGCACTTCCTCGACACAGATCTCGCGAAGGACGTCCGCAAGATGCTCCAGTCTGGCGCGATCTATCAGTTTTCGTTTGCTTATGACGTCCTCGGCGCAAGAGAACCGAACGAGGAAGAAAAGAAGGCAGGAGTCACAAACGTCCTCACAAAGGTCGAGGTGTTTGAGGTCTCCATCGTAACAGTCCCGGCAAACCAGAACGCCGTCGTCACTGACGTCAAGTCAGGCAGACGCAACCGCAAGGCAGACGAGGACATTATCCGAAATTGTATCAAGTCGCTCGAGTCATTACTCGACGAGAGCGGTGACGATAAACCCGCAGAAGAAGACGAGGCAAAGAGCGCGGAGCCTACAGTCGAGACCAATGGGGCACCAGAGGAGTCAAAGACTGCAGAGAACGCGAAAAAAGCCGAGGAGCTTCTCGCAAAAATCAACGAAATAAGAGGAGGTTCCGACACATGACACTCAAGGAACAGCTCACAGAGAAGAAGCAGGCGCTCATAGATCTCGAGCCGATGCTCATGGCTGACGACGTCAGCGAGGAGACACTCGCACAGGGTGACGAACTCGTTAAGTCAATCGCAGACCTCGAAGCACAGATCGAGAAGGCAGAGAAGGCCGCAGAAATTCTCAAGACAATCGGCACAGCCGAAGAAACAAACACAGACTCAACGGAGGTTAAAACCATGACAGAGATGGAACAGTTCACACAGTCCGCAAAGGAAATGACAGACAAGAAGACAGGCGTCAAGATGAGCCTCAAGTCAGCGAGTGACGTAGTTACAAGCGTACAGATCGCAGACGTAGACAGATCAATCGCTCCCCAGCCCAGACGTAACGCTGCAGCAGACCTTTTTAGTGTTGCAACAATCAGCGGCAACGCTATTACTTACTTCCTGCAGGGTGCTTATGAGGGCACTCCCGCCGTAACAGCAGAGGGCGCAAAGAAGACACAGAACTCCACAAGCTTCACAGGAACAACTCTCGCACTCTCCAAGATCGCTGCATATATCAAGGAAACCGACGAGATCCTCTACGATGAGCCCTTCCTCGCTTCCGAGGTTCAGAACTCACTCGTTTACCAGCTCGGCAAGGTCGAGGACGCTACAGTAATCGGCGCAATCGCTGGCACAACTGGAATCGGTGCGGAGACATATGACGGCACAAACGTCACTTTCGCCGATGGTATTCTCAACGCTATCCTCAAGGTAAAGGCTGACAGCGCTTACGATGCAAGTGTTGTAATTCTCAACCCTTCCGACATCGCTGCACTTATGACAGCAAAGGACTCTAACAAGCAGTATTACGGCGGCGGCTACTTCGTAGGCGCTTATGGTAATGGCGCTTATGGCATTCCTTCCGCTATCTGGGGCGTTCAGATCTTCGCATCTTCCACAGTTTCAAGCGGCGAGGCTCTCGTTTGCGCTAAGGAAGCCGTTAAGGTTTGGAAGAAGGGCGGCATCGACGTCAGACTCTACGAGCAGAACGAAGACGATGCACTCTATAACAGAGTCACACTCCTCGCAGAGGAGCGTCTCGCTTGCGCAGTAGTTGACAAGAAGGGCGTTGTCCTTCTCGACTCTGAGTCTTAATAAATGAAACTGACGGGAGTCGAGCGATCGGCTCCCGCTTTTCATAATCTCGAAGAAGGGAGGAGGCACCCGATGAAAATCTACACGTTAAACGGTCAGAAGGTCTGGCTCGATCCCGAGACTGCGCCAGCCGAGGCTATACCTTACGGCAAGCCGAAGGCAGAGCCTAAAAAGGTCGAACCCATTAAGGAAGTAGAGCCGGAGCAGAAGGCAAAGCCCGAGCCTGCAAACAAGGCCAAGAAGGCACCCGCAAACAAGTCAAGGAAGGCAGGAGCTAACAAATGAGCGAATTTGAACACGGCAATCTTACCCCGTGGGGTTATATAGCAGACACCCAGACGCTCCCCGACCTCATCACGACGCAAGACTTCTCAAACTTCACAAACGGCAAGTTTGGAACGACCGACACAAGGATCTCGTCAAACATCCCGAGCGCGTCGGCATCTATCCGCAATTATTGCGGCTGGCATATCAGTCCGTCTCTCGATTGTGGGATGCTCTACAACGTGCACGACTTGCGTGATGCGTTTGTGGGTGGTGATCTTCTCATCCAGCTCCCGGCGACGTTCGTCACCGAGATCAAGAAGGTCGTGCTCAATGCTAAATGGAACGCAGACACGGAGGACTGGGACGGCGAGATTATCGAGGACTCTGACCGCTTCGACTTTGGAATGGGCGACGGCCTTCTCAAGGTCTACGACGTGGGCCTTTTGGATAGGCGCGCCAAGATCTTCGTTAAATACACCGCAGGCTATGACAACGCGGCCATCCCGCTCGTCAAAGAAATCGCTTGTAATAGCGTAGCGAGAGCGTTGACCTCATCCTATGGAGTAACCTCCGAGACGGCTGGCGGTGTGTCTATTTCTTATAGCTCGACATGGTCGGGCCGTGGCTCCGGTGCACTTACGGACGACACGCGTGAGACTCTGGGGGCTTACAAGGTTAAGGGGGTTTATTGATATGCTTCCTACTTTTTGCACTCAAGAGATCACACGAATCAGACCGGGCACGAAGACATCAAGAGGCTCAACTATTCCCGACTGGAGCGAGGACAAGATCACGAAGCTCGTGATTAAAGGCTGCAGCGTACAACCTGCGAGCACCTCACTCAGCGAAGACGGGCGAGTTTTAGGAATTTTCGAAGGCTTGACGGCATACTTGCCCGAAGGCTCCGACGTAAAAGCAGGCGACCGCATACTTTTCGACGGCAAGACCTACACGATCAACGGAGAACCGAAGAAATGGACGGGCGCGATGCTACTCTCAAACGTCCAGCTCAACCTTGTTTTATGGGAGGGCTGACAAATGGGAAACGCTCGCATCGTTTTTAACTCGGAGGGGTTCCGTCAGATCTTACTGTCCGACGGCTGTCACGATCTCGTGACACAGACCGCGCAGGACATCCAGCAGAGAGCCAACGCAAACAACACCCGGGGCGGTGATGGTTTTAGGACCAGCGTCGAGGTCGGAGGTTATGGCGGCGGCAGATGGGTCGGCTTCGTCAGTACGACGGACAAGAAAAGCAAGGCGGCAGAATCAGAAGACAAAGCACTCACGAGGGCACTGACAGAATGAACATTTTACGACCTTATGACATCGAGGAGCAGATCAGGCTCGCACTTGCGGAGTATTTCACGACATACGTGAGACCACTCCCTGCGACTTACTCGCTTCCGTGCTTACTTATCACGGCAGCAGGCGGAAGGTCTGGCAACACGATCGACACCTTCACAGTGTCAATAGATGCCAGAGCCGAGACCGATGCCGAGGCTTATGAGCTTTTAAGTAATGCGCTCGGAGTTCTGGAAGTGCAGGCGAGCAATCAGGTCGGCGCTATTCGAAACGTAATCATAAACAGTCTGGCAAGGTGGGGAACAGATCCCGTGCGCCCGGACTTGAAACTATGCAGCGCGACGGTCCTCGTGACCGCTCACCGCGAAGCGCACGAAATTCCCGAAGAATCTTAATTTTTTAGGAGGTTAATGCTTATGGCATCTAACAACGTAAATCTGGGCATCGGTCTCGCGACTGGTATGTTTTACACCGCAGCCGCAGGCACAGCGCTCCCCGCATATCCTTCAGATAGCACCGGACTCTCAGGCTGGACAGAAGTCGGAGCCGTAACTTCTGACGGCATCACATGGAGCACAGGCAAGGACAGCGATCCGCTCCGCAACTGGGCGAAGGAAGTCGAGAGACTCATCGCATCCGATGAGGGCGGCACAGTACAGGCTCCGCTCATGTATACAACCGAGAAGACACTCAACGCAATTTTTGGAGCTGACAATGTAACAGTAACGGCAGCAGACTCCAATCACGGCGCACTCGTTTCCGTAAATGTCGCTCCCGGTGTTTCCGCATCACCTGCGGGCTTCCTTTTCATTATGAAGGACGGCGACGATATGCTCATGCTCGGCACATCAAAGGGCATTGTCCGCGATGTCGATGATATTGCTTTCTCACCTACGGAAGCGATCACATGGACAGCTACGATCGAAGCCGCTTCATGGACATTCATGAAGGACGACGGACAGGTCACATCTTAATTAGTTTTTCGGAGGTTTTACCATGCCAAACACTTTGAAACTCGAACGCAACAAGAGGGAAGTCCTCGAGGTCGACATCGACGGCAAGATCTACACGATCCCGCTCGGCACAGAGCTCAAGAGGAAGGACCTCGCAGGAATGAAAAAAGAGGAGAACGTCGTCAAGTTTTTCGAGGAACACCTCGGCAAGGACATCATGGACGATCTCACAGTCGGCGAACTCAAGCAGATAATCACCGCGTGGAGTGAGGCGACAACAAAGGCGAGCGGTGTGAGTCTGGGGGAATCATAAGCCTCGCGGAGTTCTGCGAAGAACACGCAGAGGCATTAGATTACGACCTAATGACCCGCACAGTTTACCAACTGGACGACGCAGGGGGAGCGCTTTCGTGGCGCTCCCTCTATTCGTTTATTAAAAGGCTGGGCGGTGACAGTGCACTCGCTCAAGACCTCGGAAGGCCCACGGAGTGGAGCGAACGGCTCAAGACAAACGAGCTCCTCGCCGACATTTACGACCTTCTGCAGGTATTAAACGCAAACCTTGTGAACTTTGCGACACAAGGCAAAAAGAAATCGAAAATAACACCCTACCCGAGACCGGGCAGGGAAGACGATAAAAAGCGCATAGGCTCGGGCGCGATACCAGTGACCGACTTGCGCGAATGGATCAGGAGGAAACAAGGACATGGCTGACAAGATCGAAGTCGCTCAGGCTTACGTCTCGATTATTCCCTCAATGGCTGGAAGTCAGGCCGAGATCACAAAAGAGCTGACAGGCGCAACAAACACGGCAGCAGAGAGCGCCGGAAGTGAGAGCGGCAAAAAGTTCGGCGACACGTTCGCCAGTGCTCTCAAGACTACGGGCGCAGTAATAGGCGCGGCACTCACCGCAGCGACAGGCGCGGCCGTTGCTACTGGCAAGGCTTTCATAGATGCGGCGAATGACGTGAGCGCTATGGGTGACGCCATCGGCGACAACGCGGCGAAAATGATGCTTGACACGCAGTCATATCAGGAGTGGGACTTCGTGCTGCAGAGAGCAGGCTCATCTATTGACTCAATGAAGACCGCGATGAAAACACTCGCGAACGCTGCAGTCGATGGAAGTGAGGCATTTGATGCGCTCGGCATATCGCAGGAGCAGGTCGCTTCAATGAATCAGGCCGAGCTTTTTGAGGCTACTGTCAAGGCACTCCAGAACGTCACAGACGAACAGACGAGAATGGCGCTCGCCTCCGACTTACTCGGCAAGGGAGCCATCGAACTCGGCGGAGTTTTCTCCATGACAAACGAGGAGCTCGATGCGACCAAACAAAAAATGTATGAGCTCGGCGCATACATGGACGAGGATGCCATCGCCGCCTCTGACAACTATCAGGACACGATGATAGACGTGCAGGACTCTCTCAAGGGTCTCAAGATCTCCATGATGAAGGACTTCCTCCCCGGTATTACTTCCGTAATGACTGGACTATCAAAGGTTTTCAGTGGTAACGGAGGAGTCGAGGAAATACAGGAAGGACTCCAGAGCGTGATCTCCAAGATCACAGAACTCGCTCCGCAGTTTATGACGATCGCGGAGACTCTGATCCTCAGCTTAATCTCTGGCTTTGCTCCGATGCTTCCGCAGCTCGTGAGCGCGGTCTTCAACGTATTAGTGCAGGGCATCACGACAATAACGGGAATGATCCCCCAGATGATGCCGTCAATTATTGCAGGCATACAGGGAATCGTGGCGGCACTATTCCAAGCGCTCCCGGTAATCATTCAAGGCTTAACGACTCTCATAATGTCACTCGTGACATGGCTCGCAGACGGCAACAACGTGCAAATGTTTGTCAGTGGCATCATCCAGCTCGTGGGACTTATCTGCGACCAGATCGGCGAGATCCTCCCGATCTTACTTCCTGCGGTTGTGACAATCATCACAGAGCTCGCTCTGGCACTCACAGACCCGAGCAATATGGAGATATTACTCAAGGCAGTCCTCGCGGTTGCCGAGGGCATTTTCCTCGCGCTTGTTAATTGCGTCCCGGTGCTCATCGACTTCGTTATCGGTTTGTTCGACAACCTCGGCGAGTTAATGGCTGGGTTCCTTGATAAGGGCGGCGACCTCGTCGCTGCAGGAATCACGGCGGTCGTTGACTGGCTCAAGGGCATAGGCACCAACATCAAGAACAACGTAACGAACACATTTAACAACGTCAAGAACACAGTTTCGAACGGCATCAACGCAGTTAAAAACTTCTTTACTAACGGCATAAATGCGGTCAAGAACTTCGTCACGAACGGACTCAACTCGGTTAAGGATAAATTCCACAACATTTTCGAGACCATCAAGACGACAGTCCAGAACGGCATCGAGAAGGTCAAGAGCTTTTTCCACTTCGATTGGAGTCTCCCAAAGTTAAAAATGCCGCACTTCTCAATTAGCGGAAGTTTTAGCCTTGACCCTCCGAGAGTCCCGAGCTTCGGGATCGAGTGGTATGCAAAGGCTATGGATGAGCCCGTAATGCTCAACGGCGCGACCATCTTCGGAGCAAAGGACGGCAAACTTCTCGGCGGTGGCGAAGTAGGCAGCGAGCTCATCATCGGAACGGATAAGCTCCTCAACATGATGCGCGACGCAGTCGGAGGCGATAAGAGAGACATCACGATCAACGTCTACGGCGCAGAAGGTCAGGACGTGAACGATCTGGCGAACCGCATCGCCTACAAGCTCGAAGAAATGACAACGAGGAGGAGCGCGGTCTATGGCTAAATTATTTAATCAAACCACTAATAGGCAGGGCCTTTTAGTATATGGGGGCGAAGCCTCGAGCGACTTCGGCATGGTAATCGCCGAGGCTCCAGCCTTCAACCGCTCAACACGGAAGCAGACAGTTTTTTCCGTTCCCGGAAGAAACGGCGACATCATACTCCAGCAAGACGCGTGGAACGACGTGCCGCGAAACTATAACGTATGGCTTACGGAGGGCGACGGCAAGGATCTCACGAGCAAGGTCGACGAGCTTATGGCGTGGCTTAACTCGAAAAAAGGCTATCAGAGACTCGAGGACAACTTCGAGCCCGATGTCTTTCGTCTGGCTTATTACTCGGGCGGTGCATCATTTGAGAACCACCTCACACAGTACGGCTCGGGAACGCTCTCGTTTACCTG
>Ga0310786_10010674_pt1 | contig 11521 bp, 8 predicted proteins | sample AusTroGonzalo_MG_FD_203881 | JGI IMG/M metagenome (GOLD analysis project Ga0310786, IMG submission 203881) | Bovine rumen microbial communities from tropical cattle in Woodstock, Queensland, Australia - Gonzalo_03 (v2) (version 2) | ecosystem: Host-associated > Mammals > Digestive system >... | reverse complement strand
GTGAAGTTGGAGGACTTATCAAGTTTTTGAAATCATTTAAAGACTATCATGGAGTTATCATCACTTGGGATACAGAGAAGACCATAAAAGAAGACAATATCACTATAGAGGTGATTCCTGTATGGAAATGGCTGTTAAGTGAGTGAAACCATTTCATCCTATCACATACTTATGTCCAGGAAGATACGAAATCAGTTTGGTGATCAGGGCTGAGGCTGTGAACGTGAGCAAGGCTGTGCAAGGAATGATGAGCGGTGTGGAAATCCAAGGGTCGATGTCAGAGAACCAACTGCTGACTCCATTGAAAATGACTCCTAATACGAAGATATGAACCAGATAAATGCCATAACTCAAGCGGGAAAGGGGCACGATGAGCCGTTGGTAAACCACACCATCGGCAGTGAATTTGCGAGCTACCAAGAAGTAGGCAACGGTAGTCAAGACTACCCCTAAGGAGCAGTATGTCCAAGTGGTTTCCATATCCTTGGCCAGGTCAATGCTTTCTCGCACAGGGAAATCCTTGGGCATGAGGTACCAGAATCCGCCAGCTACCAAAGCATAGCCCACGATCCAAAGAGGAAGAGCCAAGGAGAGCGTCTTCTTCCAAGAGAGTTCAGGTACATATTGCTTGAAATAATGCCCCATGACCACATAGCCGATGAATCCGTTGAAATAGTAGAGCAAGCCGAACTCATTCCAACTGGCCTCACCCCAAACTTCGGGCAACCCATAGATACTCAGGGCTATACGACGCAGATAGGGTAGGAGAGAGGTAATCAGCCAAAGTCCCAAGAACCACTCTTCACCCCGTTTCGACAGCTTTTCCATCCAAGGCGAAAGGACAGGCATAATCAGATAGACACCCAAGAGCATGTAAAGGAACCACAGGTGTCCGCCAGTATCTGGGAAGTTGAGCAGCAGGTGCTTGAGATTGTCTGTGAAGCTATAATCGCTCAGCGAAGAGCCAAGGGCAGGTACAAAAGCATAGAACAGCAGCCAGAACAGGAAAGGAATACCTACGCGTGTGAACCTGCGCTTCAGGAAAACGCTCGTTTCTCCCTTGACAGGAAAGAGCAAGTAACTGGAAGTGAGCACGAAGAGGGGAACGGCACTGCGCAGTGGAGAATCCCAAAGGGTACTCCACACGGCATTGGCCTCGCAGGTGATAAGGGTTCCTCCGTCGCCCAAGTAAAACGGTTCCGTGCTATGAACAAAGATCACCATCAGGCAAGCCAGCACACGCAACCAATCCAAGAAAACGATACGCTCTTTCATCTTTCTGTCTTTTGAGGGCGAAGATAGCATAAAGCAGTCAAAGTTCCAAATCCCGTTGGCCAAAACAAATGCCTTCTCCTCCGAGTTTTCTCCACCAGTCTTTCTTTTTTTTCCAAACTATCAGAAAATTCTTTGTTATTTCATGCAAGGTTTTTGTATATTTGCATTTACTAAGGTAGAAACGAAAAACTGAACGATATGAAGAAACTCTTTTTGATTTCAATAGTAGCATTAGGTATGTTGACAGCCTGCTCGCCTGTGAACGACCCATTGGAGGACTTTGTGCCTGAGACGCAGAAACCTGATCCTGAGAAAGAGAACCCGCAGCAGGGTGGGGGAGAAGTGCAATCGCGTGGCGCTGTTCCTATCACGCTCACATCGCAGCAGAAACAGATAAACAACGGATTGTCCCTTTTCTCTTGGAAGTTGTTCAATGAAAGTTACAAGCTCCGTGAGAAGGGGACCAACATCCTCATTTCGCCCATCAGCCTCGAAGTGGCGCTGGGTATGTTTGCCAACGGACTCAGTGCTGATGAGCAACAGCAGGTATTGAAGACCTTGGTATTGGAGGACTATTCTATGGAGGAAGTCAACACCTACTTCCAAACCATGATGGAAGGCTTGGCCAATGCCGACGATGTGGCCGAGCTTCACATGGCCAATTCGTTCTGGTATAGAAGTACCCACAAAGTGAAGGAAGCCTACGCCAAAGTATTGAATGACAGCTACAAAGCCGAGAGCCACGCAGTGGATTTCTCCTTGCAAACTACTATAGATGCCATCAATGCCTGGTGTGCCAAGCAGACCAACGACCGCATCAAGAGCATCTTGGACGATGGGGTGGATCCAGCCATCTATGCTGTGCTGCTCAATGCCGTGTATTTCAAATCCACTTGGAAGTACGAGTTTGATACGGAGCAGACCCACAAGCAGGTTTTCCATTTTGCCGACGGCAAGGATGCAGAGGTGGATATGATGAGCCAAGGAGATATGAAAGTGGAATTGTTGAATGGTGATGAATTCCGCATTGCTGCTTTTCCTTTTGTGAACGAGGCTTACAAGTTCTTTATCGTCCTGCCCAATGAGAAGGTGAGCATCGATAAGGTGGCAGCTACTGTCCAATTCATCCATTTTACCATGATGCAACCAACGACCCTCGACCGCTTCGCAATGCCTAAGTTTGAAGTGAACTATAAGGAGGAGAAATTGGCCGAGGCCATGCAGCAGATCAATCCTACCCTTGGCTTTGGAGGTCTGCGTTTCCAGCCTTTGGAGCCTGAGATTATGGGAGAAACGAAAAATGATATCCTGCAGAAGACCTTCTTCAAGGTCGATGAGAAAGGAGCTGAGGCTGCGGCTGTGACTGGAATCATTGTCAAAAATACCTCAGTGAATCCAAGCAGGAACTTCATTGCCGACCGTCCCTTCCTCTATGGAATCATGGAGACTTCCACTGAATGTCCGCTGTTTATCGGATATTATGGGGAGCATTGATTTGAGGATTTACCTTTGTGAGATGTTTAACAGATAATTTTACTATTTCAAATCATACTTCAGCAGCACAGGGTCTTCACCTTTAGCTGTATAAGTAGTGTAGATGCAGCCTCGCTCTTCATCCACAGCAAAATGGCTGATGACTTCCTTGAGCCTGTATGCTTGCAGGAAATCTCCATCCCATGAGAATTGCAGGATGTAACAAGTATGGGCAGGGTTGTCCTCGTCAAGTTCTGGAAAGCCGTAGTATAAGGCATAAAGGTAATTTTCTGTAGCATAAAGGTCTTGGTAGGAGGCGATAGTCTTTTTTGAGTGTTTGGGACCTAATGCACCTCCTTTTGATCCTGTGTTAAAAGGATCATCTGAGACTTTCGTGAAAGTATCATAGCTGTAATAAGCTGTCGTTTGTTCCATTGTCTTTCCCCCTTTTTTGAAGAAAGCAAGCCAGTCGCTCCACATTCCTGCAACAACAACTCGGTCTTGTTGGGGATTTGTAATGATTTGTTGGTAATGACATAATTTGAACAATTCGCTGTCCGAAAAGGTAAAATTGGTTATTTTCTTAGGGTCAAAATCCATCTCTCCAGGATAGGAGCCAGGATAATCTCCAAAGTATTCCACCACCTTCAGCTCTTTGTCGTTTAATGCAAGGACTTTCCCTTCATCTGCCATACTTAAGATGTAATAATCTCCGAATGGTACAGGATGACAGTTGCCTTCCTTTGTCCTCAGGTAGTCACTTCCTACAAAATTCATGTCGTTGAGGTAGATGTGGCTATCTTTTATATTGTAATAGGAGTATTTCCGATAATTCATGTCATAGATGGCCAAAAGGCTGTCTTCAGATAAATAGAGCAAGTTCTGAATATCATAGAAGTCATGAGGCCCAGCACCTTTGGGAGCAATCATATACGGCTCTTCCTTCATCCCTAAATCCACTACCTGTATCAGTGAGTCTTGCCTAAACTGCGCAATTAATAGTTTATCCCCAATGATTAGCATCTTGACAGGAGTCTTCATGATAAGATCAGGAAAGACTTGCTCCGCTTGCAGTTCCGTATAGTCTTTCAAGGGCAATAAACCTCCGTTGTCTTGCTCTTTGGAGCCATTGCAGGCACTCCATAGCACAAGCACAACCATTAGTCCGCACAATAAGGACGTTTTCGTTTTCGTGATAGTAGTATTTGTTATTTTGGCCATAAAGTTATTAAAAAACAGGGACATCCCGATAATTCTTTTTTCTATTTCCCCTTCAGTATCTTCTTGATTTCATTCAATTTGTTGAGTGCCTCGATGGGCGTGAGGTTATTGACATCGAGGGTGAGGATTTCATCACGGATTTGGCTGAGGACAGGGTCATCGAGCTGGAAGAAACTCAGTTGGTAGCCGTCTTGGCTGGCAGGTTTACCAATGCCAGCGGCAGAAACACCCTGATTGTCCTTTTCCAACTGCTTCAGCACTTCGTTGGCCCTGGCCACAATGCTCTTAGGCATTCCAGCTATCTTCGCCACATGGATTCCAAAGGAGTGCTCACTGCCTCCACGCACCAGTTTGCGCAGGAAGATCACTTGTCCGCCCACCTCTTTCACAGATACATTGTAGTTTTTGATGCGAGGGAATTGCTTCTCCATCTCGTTGAGCTCGTGGTAATGGGTGGCAAACAGCGTGCGGGCCTTGGCCTTGGGATGTTCGTGGATGTACTCCACAATAGCCCACGCAATGCTGATTCCATCGTAGGTGGAAGTGCCTCGACCCAATTCGTCGAACAGCACCAGACTGCGAGGCGAAAGGTTGTTCATAATGTCAGAAGCCTCGTTCATCTCGACCATGAAGGTAGATTCACCCATGGAGATATTGTCGCTGGCACCTACGCGCGTGAAAATCTTATCCACCAAGCCGATGTGCGCGCTCTCTGCAGGCACGAAACAGCCTATCTGCGCCAAGAGCGTGATCAAGGCAGTCTGACGGAGCAGGGCGCTCTTACCAGCCATGTTCGGACCTGTGATGATGATGATCTGCTGGCTGTGGCTGTCGAGCATCACATCGTTGGGGATGTATTTCTCACCCACGGGCAGCTGCTTCTCAATCACAGGGTGTCGGCCTTGACGGATTTCAAGCACATCATCGTCGCTGATGACAGGGCGGATATAGTTATTCTCCTTGGCTACATTGGCAAAGGCCAAGAGGCAATCCAAACGGGCCAACAGGTTGGCATTTACCTGAATGGCAGGTACGAAATCGCCCACCGCCTGCACCAATTCGGCAAAGAGCTGGGTTTCGAGCATCAGGATTTTATCCTCTGCCCCCAGGATTTTCTCCTCATATTCTTTCAGTTCCTGGGTGATGTAGCGTTCGGCATTCACCAAGGTCTGCTTGCGTATCCATTCCTGAGGGACCTTGTCCTTGTGCGTATTGCGCACTTCTATATAGTAGCCGAACACATTGTTGTAGCCTATCTTGAGGCTGGGAATGCCCGTGAGGTCACTCTCCCGTTGCTGTACTTGCAGCAGGTAGTCCTTGCCGCTATAGGCAATGCGGCGCAGTTCGTCGAGTTCAGAATGAAAGCCCTCCTTGATTACGCCCCCTTTGTTGACCAGCAAGGGAGGGTCGTTGTTGACCTCTTTCTCCATGCGTTCACGGATGGAAAGGCAGAGGTTCAACTGCTCGCCCATGCGTCTCAGCAGGTCATTATCGGCTTGCAGGCAAGCATTCTTGATGGGTTCAATGGCCTGCAGCGCCAGTTTCAAGGCCACTATCTCACGCGGATTCACTCGGCCTGTGGCCACTTTGGAGATGATGCGTTCCAAGTCGCCGATGCGGTGCAGCTGTTCTTCGATGTGCTCCTTGAAATCTGGTTGGCGGAAGAAATACTCCACCACTCCCAAACGGTCGTTGATGGGAGCGGCCTCTTTCAAGGGGAAGATGACCCAACGGCGAAGCAATCGGGCTCCCATGGGGCAGATGGTCTTGTCAATGACACTAAGCAAGCTGCCCCCCTCATCGTTCATGGAACCCAGCAGTTCCAAGTTGCGGATGGTGAATTTGTCAAGGCGCACATAGCGTTCTTCCTCTATGCGAGCCAGCGAGGTGATGTGTCCTATCTGCGTGTGCTGCGTGATGATGAGGTATTGCAAGATGGCCCCAGCAGCGATGATTCCGTTGGTAAGATGCTCCACGCCAAAGCCTTTGAGGTTCTTGACCTCAAAGTGGTCGAGCAGTTTCTTGCGGGCCGATTGCTCTGTAAATACCCAGTCGTCGAGTTCGAACGTATAGAATTTGTTGCCAAACGTCTGTTCAAACTGAGCCCGTTTGCCTCGCATGAAGAGCACCTCCTTCGGATTGAAGTTGTTCAGCAGCTTGTCAGCATAGTCGGCTGGGCCCTCGGCGGTAAGAAATTCCCCTGTAGAAATATCAAGGAACGAAAGGCCGAAGATGTTTTTGTTGAAATGCACAGCCGCCAGGAAGTTGTTCTCCTTGTAGTTCAGCACATTGTCCCCCATTGCCACCCCAGGAGTCACCAGTTCGGTAATGCCTCGCTTCACCAGTTTCTTGGCCAGCTTGGGGTCTTCGAGTTGGTCGCAGATGGCCACACGCTTCCCTGCGCGTATCAGTTTGGGCAGGTAGGTGTCGAGGGCGTGATGGGGGAATCCGGCCATTTCGATGGTCTTCCCCTTGCCGTTGGCACGTTTGGTCAGGGTGATTCCCAGAATTTCGGCAGCAGTTACCGCATCGGTAGAATAGGTTTCATAGAAATCACCACAACGGAACAGCATCACCGCATCGGGATGTTTTTCCTTCAGTCCGAGAAACTGCTTCATCATGGGGGTCATTTCTATATCTTCGTGTGCCATAGTTTTCTTCTTTGAATGTGCGAAGATACGGGATTTTGGTTGGAAAAACAAATTTTCACAACATAGATTAAAACGTAAAGATTTCTTTAGAAACTTTAATTTTGCGTATAAATATGTAAAAGTATGTTATAAAACACACAAAATAATTTGCATAATTTGCAAATACCAAAAAAGTCCGTACCTTTGTATCGTGTTTTTCATAGTATTAGATTTAAGGTTAACAAGGTTGGGATACAGCGGTATCCCTTTTTTTATGCCCTTTTGCTTGGCAGAGTTTCAGCGATTGCTTATTTTTGCGCCTTGGTTAGGTAAAATATTTTTCCTCGTGTAGAAAAATTTTTTTCCTCGTGCGGAAAAAATATTTTCCTCGTGTAGTAACAAAAAATTGGTGGACTATGACGATTATTTATCCTTCTCCGATATTCGGCCCTGTGCATTCCAGGCGCTTAGGTGTTTCGTTGGGCATTAACCTGATGCCTGGCGATGGTAAGATCTGCTCGTTCGATTGCATTTACTGCGAGTGTGGGTTTAACAAGGATTTCAGACCTCGTGCGGCAAGACCCACGCGTGAGGAGGTCCGACAGGCTTTAGAGGCTAAGCTGCAGGAAATGCAGGCCAATGGCCCCGCCCCTGATGTGCTCACGTTTGCCGGCAATGGCGAACCTACGCTGCATCCTGATTTTCCAGGCATTATCGAGGATACATTGGCTTTGCGCAATCGTTATTTCCCCAATGCCAAGGTGAGCGTGCTTAGCAACAGTACCATGATTCACAAGCCTGCCGTCTTTGCTGCCTTGAACCAGATAGACAACAATATCCTGAAGCTCGATACGGTGGATGAGGCTTACATTGCTGCCCTTGACCAACCTGCCAAGGGCTACGATGTGCGACGAATCGTCAAGCACATGAAGGAGTTCAAGGGCAACTGCATCATTCAGACCATGTTCTTGAAAGGTACTTATCAGGAGAAGGACATGAACAACACGACCGCTGAATTTGTGCAACCGTGGTTGGAAGCTGTGAAAGAAATAGCCCCCCGTCAGGTGATGATTTACACCATCGACCGTGAGACACCTACCCAGGGCTTGCTGAAAGCTACGCACGAGGAACTCGACGCGATTGCCTCACAAGTAGAGGCCGCAGGCATTCCTTGCAGCGTGTCTTATTAGTTCCTCTCTTGCAGCGTGGACTGAACCTCAAGGCCGCAGGCGTTCCTTGCAGCGTGTCGTTTTAGTTCCAGCGCCACAGACTTTCGTCGTAGGTCGCTTCGAGCAGGTTTTCTATCTCATCGGGCAGTTTCGGGAAGAAATCTATTCCAGTGATTTCCTCCACTTCGTCCACACTGTAGGCTTTCCAAGGTTTGCGTGCGTCGTTGTTCTGGAAGATGTAGCCTATGGCCTGTGGGGTTTGTTGGTTCACAATCATGATTACCTTGAAGAAAGCATCGGGCACCGTCACCTTGTGGCGGCGACCGATCTGCTTGGCATTTTCCGCATCATTTACGATGGGGCCGCACACCACATAGACCTTGCCATAACGGCGGGCCCATCGGCGGCAAGCCATTTCCAGGTCGTTCCACGTCTCCTTGTTCAACTCATGGTCCTGCGGACAGATGTTGGTCATGTAGAAACACTCGTTCATGGCGGTAGCATCGTAGCGGTTGTCGCCAGCGGGACACATGTGGCCGCGGTCGTAGCCAGAGCCTGTGTAATCTTCCGTAGTCACCGCCCTTGAAGCATTGATTTCAGGATCAGGCACGAACGTATCATTGCGCTGCAGTTCCTCCGACACTTCCTCGCGCTTGATATCCCAAGCCACCCAGTTGGGGATGTTCATCCGCATATTGTAAGAGACCGTGTAGTTGGTGCGTTGAAGCAAGCGTTCAGAGCGTCCTTGGATGCGGGCGGGAATCTCCAGCCCTTCCATCGCATAGAAAGCATCGCTGGCGTCGGCCTGCATGGTTTGCTGATCCACAGGGATGTTGATTTCCGTCTGTACAGGTTCGTTGATGGTGGGAGTCGGCTCTTCAGCCACAGGCTGATAGCCAAAGAGGGCATAGAGCACAGCACCTATCAACACACAGATCCCAGAAATTATTTTCTTCAGGTTTTTTTGCATATTCCATAGTATTTTGCTGCGAAGATACGAAAAAACTTTGTATCTTTAGCCCCATATTACTGACTAACTAATCAAAAGTATTATGAAAAGTGTAAAAGGAACCCAGACAGAAAAGAACCTGCTGACTTCATTCGCAGGTGAAAGCCAAGCCCGCAACCGCTATACTTTCTTCGCCAGTGCTGCCAAGAAAGAGGGCTATGAGCAGATTTCAGCCATTTTTACAGAGACTGCTGAACAGGAGAAGGAACACGCCAAGCGCATGTTCAAGTATTTGGAGGGTGGGGTAGTGGAAATCACCGCTTCCTTCCCCGCAGGAGTGATTGGCAAGACCCTCGACAACCTGAAGGCTGCCGCCGCTGGTGAGAACGAGGAGTGGTCGGAAGCCTACCCGCATTTTGCCGAGGTGGCCGATGCTGAAGGCTTCCCTGAGATTGCCGAGATGTATCGCCGCATTGCCATTGCCGAGAAGGGACACGAGGAGCGCTACCTCGCTTTCGTGAAGAACATCGAGGCGGGCACCGTGTTTGCCAAGGAAGAGGAGACCGTTTGGCAGTGCCGCAACTGTGGCTACATCCATGTGGGCAAGGAAGCTCCGGAGAGTTGCCCCGCCTGCAACCATCCACAGGCCTACTTTGAGGTGAAGAAGACCAACATGTAAGTCTTTTCTTCTGCTTATCCCTTATCCGTTCTCCTTAGTGTTGGTTCTTAAGGGGAACGGATTTTTTATGAATAAAATCCATGTTCACTACTTGGTGGTACACCAGTTGGTGAACATTCTTTTTGCGTCTATATTCAACTGAGAAATAGCGATTTAGTTAAATAAGTTTAATGTACACCACTTGGTGGTACACCAACTTGTGTACATCGTTTTTTCTTCTTATCTTTGCCCCAAACAAATAGAAGAAAGTATATGGAAAAGCCTTTTGTATATGGAACATCGGTAGAGGGACCAAACTTTACAGACCGTGAACTTGAAACCAAGCGTTTGAAGCTGAACTTTGAGAATGGAATAAATTCCATCCTTATCTCACCTCGAAGGATGGGTAAGACTTCGCTGGTAAAGAAAGTGGGGGGGCTTGTGAATGGGGCTGAAATAAAGGTGGTATATATGGACATTTATAAGTGCCGTACAGAATACGACTTTTATGAAAAGTTTGCTTCATCTATCATTCAGGCAACTACTTCAAAGATAGATCAGATGGTGGAGAATGCCAAGGAGTTCATCATGAGCATTACACCTAAAATCTCATTCAATCCCGACCCTTCGAATGAATATTCACTATCCTTAGGTATCAACCCGCAGTCGAATACCCCAGAGGAAATACTGGATCTGCCCGAACGGATTGCTGTCAAGCGGGGCATACGGATGGTGGTGTGTATAGATGAATTCCAGCAGATAGGGGAAATACCCGATTCTCTGGCTGTTCAGCGAATGATTCGCAGTGTGTGGCAACACCATCATCACACTTCCTATTGCCTTTTCGGAAGCAAGCAACATCTGATGTCCAACTTGTTCTATAGCCGCAAAATGCCATTCTACCAGTTTGGCGACATGTTTTTCCTCAAGGAGATACCCACAGAGAAATGGACACCTTTTATCATAGACCGTTTCCAAGGTGCAGGGAAGCAGATTTCGGAAGCTTTAGCCCAGAAAATCTGTCAAACGGTGGAAAACTATTCGTCATATGTGCAACAACTGGCTTGGAATGTGCTGGCCATGTCTGATGAAACGGTGACAGAGCAGTCGTTCAAAGACGGACTGGATGCGACATTGGCTCAAGTTTCTCCTCTTTTTGTGGAGCAGACGGCCAGCCTCACTGCCTACCAGCTGAATTTCATCAAAGCCATTTGCAAGGGCTATCATGATGACTTCGGCAAGCAGGAGGTAACCCGCCAGTTTAATTTGGGTAGCCGCTCAAATATCACCAAACTGAAATCTTCCCTCGTAGAACGAGAGATTGTGGAGTTTTCAGAAAGAGGCTACTATCTGGCAGACCCGCTTTTCAAGCTTTGGTTCGGTAAGGAGATGATGTAATATGTTTAGAAAGATGTTTTTACTTCAGCACAGCAATGAGCAGGATGGGATTGTCCTCCTCCCCCGTCTTTGCAATCACATCGAGCAGCTGCTGCTTTTGGGGCGCATCGGGTGAGGCTTTCACCTCCTCTACATAGTCCTCAAATTCTTCAGCGCCAGGGTCCAGCACTTGGAACCAGTACTTGCCTTGCGAGCGGGTAAGGAAAGAGAATATCGAAACCACCTTGAAGCTGCCGCCCGTGAAATCGTTGGTTAGTCGGAAGTAGTTGTCTATGGGACTATAGCGTAATTCAGAACCCCAGCGGCTTTCCCGAATGCCGCCCTTATGACGGAGCAGCTTCACGGAACCATGGTTCTTGTCATACTGATAGATGTAGGTATCGCCCTCTTTCTGACCCAAAAGGTAGATGTAGTCGCGGGTGGGAAAATACCCGCTGAAGTAAAAATAAGATAGGCGCTCCCTTTTCGAAGGCCACTGGTGCATCAGCTCAAACCCACATTTCGGCTCGTGGGTTTCAACCACATATTGCGGCACTAACTCCAGCGTTGGCTCTTCAAAACGATAGATGGTATCGGTGTTGGAGAACATCACGGTCATTTCATCGCCGTAGAAATCAATCGCATGGGGTAGTTCACGCCATTGGAAAGGGGTGCGGTTTGTCTCGCCATAAGGGTCGGCGCGGTTCTTGTCGAGGCAAATGTCATTCTCATGTCCCACATGGTCGGGGTTCTTGAACAGCTTCGCAAA
>Ga0310786_10010673_pt1 | contig 11522 bp, 17 predicted proteins | sample AusTroGonzalo_MG_FD_203881 | JGI IMG/M metagenome (GOLD analysis project Ga0310786, IMG submission 203881) | Bovine rumen microbial communities from tropical cattle in Woodstock, Queensland, Australia - Gonzalo_03 (v2) (version 2) | ecosystem: Host-associated > Mammals > Digestive system >... | reverse complement strand
TACTAAGCAACGTACTAACTTCCTCAGGTACTTCTCTTTCTGTTTGATATTGTCATATGCTTTTAACATAACTTGCACATTCGGTTTGCTCCCCTCTCGCACTCCACGATTTACTTTCTCTACGTACCGTGAAGTTAAGCCTACCATCTGTGACTGGTGAGTTATCTACTAGTCAAGCATTACATACTCAACCTCTGTGAATTACACCACAAGTTGGACAGTATCTACCTTGACTACTACGATACTTCATAAAGCAATGAAGACAATATCAACCACTACTTTGATGGAACTTTCTATGTAATAAACAAGAACAGCTATCGCATCTTGTAACATCTGGATGGAAACGAGAATAATATTTTCATTGGAAGAATGTACATTCCTCTTTAACTAATAAGTTATTCATACATTCTTTACAGAAACCTGTAGCATCTACTCATTCTCATTCCATATGTATTAATTCCTCTACCTCTTTATGACATTTAGGACATTGCATTTTATATTCATTAAGAGTTAAATAATATTTATATCTTTTAAACCTACACCGAATAGCTGTTGACATACACTCTCTTGTGTCCAGAATAGTTTCTTTATATCCTCTTCATCTACAATACAAAAGTATCATTCCTTATCTCGTACTATCTTTCAGTCTAATTCTCATACGTATGTATACTTCTGGCTATCATTATAGAATGTATCTCATACTTTCATATTCTCTAATGATGGTTCCTTATTAAAGTCTGCATTCTGTATATGTAATGAGCTAGCCATTAGCGCATTAATCTCATCAAGACTTATAGCTAATTTACCATCACGTTTCTTGTATAATATTTTAGCAGGTACTATATACCTGATGGGGTTATTTAAGTTCCTTCACCACTCACTAATATATACATTGTCTCAGTCCTGAAAATCTACTACGGCTTCAGCTCCTAACTCTCTTTCTCAGATTGTTGTAGTGGGCTTTAGAGTTGTTACAATATCTCCCTTATTAAACGTAGACATAATACTTTTGTACAGTAAATAAAAACCTTCCATAACTCCACAGGCTTGGACACCTGTGGAAATGGAATGGTCAATGTGCTTGCGCACTGATGGATACACCAGTATCCATAAAAACAAATCACTAAATATTGTAACCAATGTGTATCAATATATCCAAACAGCTATGCTTGTATCCTATCATTCATACCGGCGCCTGTATTTCCTGATACGCAGATTGCATTTGCACATACAATCCCAACGGATTAACATAACTCGATGAATATATATCAACTACTATCCAATTACTCACAGCTTATTAGATAGGTGAAAGGTCCATCCTCATATCCTTTAGGGGTATTCGGATGATATAGTCCCGCATTACACGGGACTGGGTTACTAATCTAGCACACTTGATGGGTCGTATGTATCCTCTGGCTCATCACCTATGAGTTTGTCATACAATCCTTTAATGTCTGTCATTGGTTTATCTTTAAGATAAGTAGCCAATGCTTTCATATCAGCCATTGCTTTCTTGAATGCATCTGCATCGTATGCATCTGCACTGATAGTTAAGTCATTTACTTTTCCTAACAAATTGTTAGCAACCTTTCCTAACTTAACTTTCAGTTTACTTGTTAAGTCTGCAAAGTCTGTTACAACTTTAGCAAAGTCTGCAGCCTTATCAAGTTGGTCGTCAGTGAAAGTTTTATTCATAATCCTTTGCTCAATTGTTCCTGCCTCGAAGTATTTATTCTCTACATCAGTAGGCTTTAAACGATTGAAGGCTAATGAATAACTAACTTTGTTTCAGTTCTCGTTAACTAAAACGTCTCAGTCACAATCACATTTGTAGACTTTAACTTCTCAGTTACCGTCTTTAACTCAGTCAGTTAAAACGTGTTCACCTTTCTTGAACTTTGTCAATCAGCTGACATTCCATACAACGTACTCTTTCATTCTAACAATAGAATAATGATATAAAGCCGACAGTTTTATGACATACCGTCCTGGTCATATATAAGGAAATGAAAGGGGCTACTCTTGAACTGATACTGTTACATTCTCTGGTACTGGTGCATTAATAACTCTATTATTCTCATACATATATCAACTGTTATATATATTTACTATCGGTTTTCAAGCTCAAGTTATGTTTGCATAGTTATCTCTATTCTCTACATCGTTAAGCCTACGCTCTGCGTGTACTCATCCTAATGCTGCAAACATATCTGCATCTCGTCCATACTTTTTAATACAATCTATATACTTCTCACCTGGTTCTATCTCTGCTCATTCCTCTCGTGGGAAACAACCACACTTAGTTACCTCAAGTATTCACAGAGGATACCAACCACGTTGTTCAGTATATATCTTTTTAATTCTATTATTCTCTAGTTCATAGACTGGTACAACAACTTGGAACTGTCACATATTAACCTCATTATCATATGGTCATACTATCTTTACATAGATAGTTTGTTGTCCTCGTCTATCTTTAAATGCCTGATAGTCCTCTTTGAATGTACGCCTTATAGCTTTAGGACATTGGTGATACTTGTACGCTCGTAGACTTTGATACTCTCTCCAAGCATCAGCCATTGTCGGACGTATCTTTCATTTAAAGACAGCTCAATCTTTATAGAATGTGTCTCACACTTTAAAGATTTTAGTACTACGTAAATACATTGTTGTATTATATAGAATTAAAATGGTACATTATCTCTGGCTTTTACACACCACATTAATAACTGGTCTATATCTATATTTGAATTGTTAATGTTCTCTTTACTATATCATTCGTCCATTCTACTAAAGCTTCAATTACTAAATAGATATAGATAACGTTTACCACATTTCTTTTGATAGTATGTACGTTTGCCATTCCTCGCTCGTCTACCATAGTTAGGACGTTTCCATATTCTTTTAAGATATTTATATGTCATTACCATATTGTAATCTTGGTTCTTAGTTATATCAAACTCTTTGATATGGTCTCACAAGAACTTAATCATATGCCTAACTAGTCTATGATTTAAAGGTATCTCTATACATTTGAATTGCTTTCTAATATGCATTTGTATATTGATATTAATTAAAAAGGTAGCCACACCTACCTCTGTTCCATATGCTTTTTATTCTATTATTAGAAGATGACAAAAACTAATAATGTTTACTAGTGTGGTAGCAGTAATCCTTTCGGGCGATTTACATTTCCTACCACCGCGTACTCATTCGTCAACCAAACATTATTAGTTCTACTAATAATATAATTAATAGTATTTTAATCACATTCATAGTAAAGGAAAGGAGTAATTAAAATAAATAACTACACAGTTGGATGTGCTTAGTCCTCCATCTTTCTCTGTGCCGTATCTGCGTTAAGGAACATTCAGCTTTAACAATTCTAACATACATACTGCACTTGTTTTTATTGTCTCTGCCTATCCTGATACAGGTAACAAGTGGATGATACTCACGTACCTGAACGTCGCCGACTGGTTTCGGTACACGTTGCAACTAATCCGAAGATGATGCGCGGTGTTACGTACTACCGTATACGGTCCATTGTTGTCACGACTTACATCATATAGCGCATAACCTCCTGCATATAAGTATCGCGAATACTTAAGCAGGCCTCTGCTTCCTGGCGATGGATGCTCAGTTGATAACTATCCGTGCTGACACTGGCAGATTGTGCATATACATTAAGACCCCCTGGTACAAGGCTTAGCCCTAAGCTAACTCGCTACTATGTAGCTCTCCTTGTATACGCATTGCCACGTTTCTCGTCATTAACTGTGCAGTTATTTATGTCCGTTAGCGTCTCCACTCCAACGGACAATGGTAATTATTTGTGACAATTTTTATGATAGTAATCTAGAGTTGCCTCTGTCTTTCTATCTGCTTCCTCTATTCTGTATGCTAACGCTTCCTCTTTCTGCTTTAGGTATCTCATACCTGCTTCATACTCAAGGCGTTCATAACGTTTCTTAATCTGTCTAAGCTTTCGCTTATTATATAATTGATTAAACATATTTATAATATATATATAAATACAAATGAAGAGTAAAGGAAAGAAGCAACTATTCAACTTCAATACCAACTACATTAACTGGATTAATATAGTATTGTGTTCCTGCTTCCGTTACTTTAATATATTCTCAATGCAAGAATGTATCCACAATTCTATTTGCTTCTTGTGGACTAACCTCAAACTCGTAGTCTGCATCTGCTGATGTTGTGTGGATAGTAACTGTTTTAGTTTCCATCTCTGGTGTACCTCGTTCTCGTTTCATTATTATTATTGGATATAAAACTATTGGAATGATACTCTCTTAACTACAAATCTTGCTGGGTCTACCTGTTCACCTAGGTCCTCAGCATATATCATATTCATTACTGCTTTAACATTCCTCTCTCGGTTTCAGTTAGACGTAGCATATCTGTATCATCAGTCGTCTCGCCATTGACAACTACCTGCATTACTTAAACATCATAATGTTATTGTCTTACCTAACATTCTGTTGTTTAAAGTAATGGCTACTTGTTCAATGCTCACCTCCTTTCACTCGAAGCATACTCTCTGTCAACTATCTGTATTACCTACGTTACCTAAGTTATAACATCATTCGTCTACATAGTTTCAGTTATTACCTCAAGATGTTTCTGCTATAAGTATAGCTAATAGTATTCCTTCACGAAGGTTATACTTATTCTCTAAGCTTCGGATTAAACTAGCGTCTAATCAGTATAGTTCACAGAGTTGTTTGAACTTTTCGTGGCTAGTTCACTGTACTTCTGGTATCTCTTGCTGGCTTCAGTCTGCTGTTAGCTTTCCTGGATACCATTCTACTTCCGTAGTTTCATTAGTAGTTTTACTATCCACTTCAATAGTATTTGCACTGGCATCTATAAATAAACTACCTATTAAAAGTATTGCAACGCACAGCATTATAAATGCTGGTAGTATTTGTAATAATCTTTCTCTAAGTTCTTGCATAATATAGATTAGTAAATAAACTAGGGGGAACAAGTCCCCCTCTATATTACAATGCGTCTATTGGATTAACAGATAAACCTAATTCAGCAAACATATTCTCTACGTTCTGTTGTCTAGCCTTTGCTTCCTTAGCTAAGTCTATACAACAATCAGCTAAGATACCTGATAGGTTTGTCTTGTTCTTTCTACCTGTATCCTCTTTAACTAAATCCCAAATACTATTTGGGTCAAAGTCTGCGCTTGCAAATATCTTTGCAATACCGTCTTTAATCTTTAATCACTTCTCTGTGAGTGGCATTGTTTTCTTTTTGTCCACTCAATCTGATGAGAAGTTAATAACAATTGCGTCGTCAACTACTGATACTGTGTTAACAACTAATGCGCTTTTGTTTTCTACTGCGCTAAGTAATTCGTTTGTCTTTGCCATTGTTCTATAAACAATAAAGAATAAAAAGATATATGTAATTACTTACATAACATTGTTGAGTAAATGAAAGAAGCTGTGTGTTATAACATTCTATATTTATTATATAGTCTCTTGTCTTTTCTTATCTCTCATATAATATACTTCTTTAGTTCGTCTCTTGTATATGTATTTCTACATCGGTGTATCTCTTGTGCATCAAAGTTATTTATAGTGATTGTTAAGCTATCTCAAATTCAATCAAGTTCTGCTACACATATTTGTGTTCTCTTGATATACATTTTGTTACCACGTCGTGTGGTATTCTTTTGTGTTAGTTGCATCTTTTTTGTATTAGTAAATAAATAAATTACATTGGAAAAGTATATGAAAGAAGCTAAGCAGAGGCGTGCTCTCTAATTAAGCACAAGCCTCTGCGTATGAAGAAGCTAAGCTGTAGCTTCCTCCTCCTCTTGATATTTTCTATTCTGATTAATTACTTCTACTCTGCGTATTAATCTCTTTAGATAATATCTAGTTACTTCATATCCCTCTGCTTTATACTTAGCTTTTATGTCCTCTCGTAAGACGCTATCAACTAAGTCATCTGGACAATCTCTTTGGAAGGTTACAAACAAATGAAGTAACTCTCACGCCTCTTTCTCTAGGCGTTGATGCTCTGCTTTCGCATCAAGTTCCTTCACTTTATCCATTGCTCTAGAGTAATATTTATATTCTGCGTAAGACTTGTCAGCCTTCTTCTTCATATTATTTATTCTCTTTTGTATCTTCTCATTTCATTTGAACTGAGATAGTTTATCTATCGTATCATACAATGGTTTGTATTCTTCTCTACTATCTCTGATAGCCTTCCAAAGTATCTTAGTTTTATGTTCAATCTTCTTAGCTTTCTTAATCTTCTCTTCATTCCTTTCCATTTCTAATACCCAATCTGGTTTATCATTATCTATTATCTCTTCAAAACTTCATTCATCATTCCATATAACCTTTCTTATGTATGGGCTATTACTCTTAACAAGAGTACTAACCATACCTCATCAAGGTAATGTATGATATTCAGTTCTATATCCTGGAGTATTAAATACAAAGAACTTTCTCTTATCTCTACCTGAATGATTGATAGATAAACAATCATCTAGGTTATCATAATTATCAAGTTCTTCCTGACTAATATCTTTCTCTCTGTTATGTAGCATTCTGACTTGGAATAATAAGTCTACATCTATACCATCTTCTAAGAACAATGGGTCTAAAGATGTATTGTTTCTTTCTTCTGCGTCTTCAACTCACATACCAGTATCAAAGATACTAATTCATTTACCATACACAGCATTATCATAATCTTCTTCTGTGTATTCTGCCTGTTGGCATTCGTTTTGAATAGCTAGAATTTTTTCTTCTGGCTTTAAATCTTTTGAGTTGCAAGTAAATTCTACAACTGCTTTTAAGTTAGAGTGTGTCATCTTTTCTAATAAATTAAGAATAAAAAATAAGAATGAACCTTCTGCGCTCAGGTTCGAATGCGAACTGGAACTAGCTCGTAGATAATTACGAGTTAAGTATCCGCCTGTAGTCCAGCTATTACAGGTGAATAGCTCTGCCATAAGAGCGTTCTTTTTGTTAAACAATTTTGTTTAATGTGTGATAGATAATGGTCTCACATTAAGAAATAAAATTATGATATAAAAAAGACCAGGATAGTTTTAGGACTTGTCCAGGTCCAAGGACTATGCAAATAATCCCTGAGGTGCTACAAAGATAGCATCTCTTTTAGCTGGTGTAGTCCATTCTGAATAAACTAACATTCATCTGTCCATTCACCAACCAAACGTTCACTTGTTCTCTATCTTATGAACAAGTCAAGCCTGGATTAATCTAGATTGAGCTTTAAGAAAATCTTTTACTCAAAATTTCTTAATCCATTTTTTTGCTCATTCAATATGAGTAGTTCATTGCCTATCATACTTGAATGCTGTGGTTTTCTCAGTTCAATAACCACAAATAAAATGCACAACTGCTATTGTGCGATAAAATTCTACGACCTTTACAACAGGTCTGTTTGCGTTAGAGTTTGTCATCTCTACATACAATAAAAAAATAAAAGGCGGAACTAATCCGCTATATCTGTGGCGCACATCCGCGAGCCACAGTATAGAGAATTAAAACTGCATTCAATTATAACGAGCTAACAGATAGAATGGAGAATGTTTATCACATTCATAATCCCATTCATAATCATAGTCATTCATAAACTCTCAAACAACTTCATCATTGCTATCGAGATGGAATGCTTGATAATATGTTTCTCATTTATAATCACATCTCTTTCAAGTACACATCTTCATAGCTCTTTTGATATTACTATAACTTAAGAGCTTATGTAGCTCTCAAAGATTAAGTTGTTTCAAGTCTTGCTTCAAGAACTTTAATTTAGTTTTGTAATTACATTTCTCATACTGTCATCAGTATTTAAAATACTTACAGTCTCAAAACCAATAAACTAAATTAGTTCTTAAAAGCATATCAATGATAATGTCTTTAGTGCGTTGCTTCTTAGTTAATCATTTAACATAATTAACGACATTAGCATCGCAACATTCCCAATCCTCTGCGACCAAGTCTCACGTTTCAGAACAGTAAATAGTTTCTTCACGTTCTGAATAACTTGGTTCATCATCGGTTGCTCATTCACTGTAATCTCTAACTCGATAATTGAATGTGTAACCTTTGTACTTACATACATAAGTACGAATAACTTCTTCAAATCTACCATCGTGATTGATAGTTTCAGAAGTGATAGTCCATTTTAAGTTTGGACAAACTGCATTGTTGTGTGTCATCTTTACAAACAATAAAAGAATAAAAAGTTGAGGAAACAAATCCTCTATTTCTGTACCCGAACATCCGCGGATACAGAATAGAGAAGTTATTTAGATAATTCTTTATCAATCAAAGCAGCTAATCTTAATTTACAAAAGCTTCAATCGAACTTAATGTTAAGTTCTAAAGCCTTAGCTGCTAACTCAGCCCAACTGATTGATTGATTAATTACAAGTCTTACGTACATTTTATTTATTTATTTTAAAAGATAAAAAGTAATTTGTTTTTACAACTCATCTGAAATTAAACAGATAGTTTGTAAATGAATAATCTATAATCTTATATTTACAGATAAATTTTCACATAGCTTCTAAGCTATCAAATATTTTTGTTTCATACATTTTTGTTTTAAAAATTAAGAACTAAATAATTGCACTTCACATTAAGAACAACAAACCTACAAATAATAATTTAGTTTGTGTTCGTCAATCTAAAGTTTCGTCTTTGTATACAATATAAAACAAAGATACAGCTATAACAGCTGTTAAAATTTTAAAGAACATTCTTTCCATTGTTATATAATATTAAGATATAAAGATTAAGATAATACAGGGACTATAATTCCTGCTAACATACAAACTAGAGATATAACTATACATAAACAAACAAGTCAATCATTTCCTTTAAACAAAGGAGCTATAAACATAAGCAATAATGACATAATAATAAACATTAAAGGTAATAAGTTTTCCATTTTTTATAAGAAAAAGAAATAAATAATCTTTAAATATATATATATAATGATGATAAAATAAATATATATATCTATAACATTTTTTTTATATATATATATGTGTAATGTGTATATAATGTATATATACGAATATACTATCTGGATTTATCATCACTAAATATATATATATAATGATGATAGACCCATTTTTGGATAAAAATTTTAAAAAATTGGGAATTAAAATTCATATCCATCTACCTCTGCGGGGCAGCTCCGCTTGTCTTCGGTGGGGGAAGTGTCGCTTCAGCATACCGAAGTTCGGCATCTCTGTGCGCTCGGAACAGGTATATGTCAACCGGTTCTTCAGCGGGACCCAAGGTCCGATGCGTTCTTTTGTGCGGCTCTTTGCTCAAGGATACTCTCATCAAATCCGCAGATAAGAGCAAATCCTTAAACCTACACTCCGCGCATCCTTAATCAGGATGAAATAATAAATAGTAAACATAGTTAATTTCGGTGAATAAATAAAAAACCTATTTTCGGTGAGTGAAAGTGAAAACCGGGTTCGGTGAGTGTATCAATAGTCGGTGAGTGTTTTCTTAATATAAATGTCTAACCATAATATATATATGATTTTTCCTTATCATATATATTTATAATCATCATTTATTATCTCTTTTCCCTTCTCTTCACATTCACCTTCTTGACCCCCCTCGGCCCCCTTTACCTCTCTATCTCTCTCTTCTCATAGCTTTTCTACCCACTCTTAAAAAAAATCAGGAGGGGCCTTTGTCAAGTAAAAGTGCAAAAAAAGTATAACTTTCTCTTGATTTTTAATAATAAATGAATACTATAAGGTATATAAAGTATTTTACATTACTACAAAAATGCAGTATGCAAGAACAGTTAGCGTCCATAAAACTGGCTATTGAGCAATTACACGCATCAAATCCGGATTATCCGGTTTATGTAACTGTGTGTAAAGAGTTTAATGACCAGCTTGTAAAATTTCTCGGAGGAGAGGATTACAGTATTCGTATTAACAACATATTTGATGCCGAATATAGAGTTAGTCCGTTTATAGATTGAGACATTGATTACATAGTTGGGCTGTTTGACTACAGTCAAATTCTCTGATTATGGAATAGTACTCAAGACAGACAGTACAAGCTGTCACATTTATTTAATCATTTAGTTATTAAAAGAAAAGACAATGCCGAAGAAAGCTACCAAGAAACAAACTCCGTTGACGGAGACTAATTTTGACCCAACTCCATTATCTGATGACCAAGATATAGAGCTTATTCAGGAACAGGAGTTTGAGAAGGTTAAAGAAGAGGCTTTAGAAGAAGCTAAAGCAACAATTAAACCGGTTGACCCATCTTTATCTATTACTTATTCTTGAGATGACTTACGCACACTCGACGCAATTCTTACAGACTATAAAGGATTTGTTGAATACACCTATCGTACTAATGTAACGATTATAGCTCAGTGAGAACAGATGTTAAAAACAAGTAGCGATAAAGCTAAGACGATTGACCTAATTAAAGGTATTAATGAATATAAGAAACAGGCAGCATATTTGGATATTGCTCGTAATAGAGCAGACCAATTGCATCAAAAATTAGCTGCGGTTTTACCTGATAGTATATATAATGAGGGAAATACAGAAGAATGAGCTGCCGCTCCATCAGATGATAATCCAACCGACGAACCAAGTCCAGCAGTTTCCGAAGCTGCTTAGGTTTTATACATACAGGGATAAGAAATATTATACGTTCGGCTGACTTAAACACCAGTACCCTATCCCTCTCAGTTCCCCCACCTGGAAATTAAAGGGTACTCTAACTGATGAACAGAAATATCAGGCCGAACAAATAAATAAATTTGAAGAGGGGGTCGTACATATGGGTACGTGAAGAGGTAAGAGCTGGGTCATATATAATACTATATGTGCCAAGAAGGTTCCAACTCTTATACTCTGTCATAATATTAAATGCGCGGATGATATGTACGCTTGAATAATAAAAAATACTACAATCCCAGAGAATGAAGTATGACTAGTACATTCAAAAAGCAAACATCCGCGTACAGGAATAGTTGATATTATTACTCACGCATCATTTGTAAAGAATTACGAACAGTATCAGAAACAATATTGAATGATACTATATGATGAGTGTGACTATAATCTCAGCTTCCCGGTTAGATATGACTACCACTGTATGGTCTGCTGATTAATAGAATTATCAACTCAATATCTGTACTGATTTACTGGTACACCATATAGAGCTGAGTGAGGTGAAGAGGTATTACTTCGTATATTCTGAAGGATATGGACATACGACGTTAACCAATCTAAATATAACTTCACGCCGCAGATAACTCAGATACTATACAAATACAACTGACCATACGACTTTGAAAACTTCGCGGAACTACAGGTTAGTATTAATGATAATGAACAAAGACACAAAGACCAAATTAAGTTTATTAATGAAAACAAAAGGAAATATAATCTCATCTTAGTTAAGACTATTAAGGAAAGTGAGACTATCCAC
>Ga0310786_10010672_pt1 | contig 11523 bp, 13 predicted proteins | sample AusTroGonzalo_MG_FD_203881 | JGI IMG/M metagenome (GOLD analysis project Ga0310786, IMG submission 203881) | Bovine rumen microbial communities from tropical cattle in Woodstock, Queensland, Australia - Gonzalo_03 (v2) (version 2) | ecosystem: Host-associated > Mammals > Digestive system >... | reverse complement strand
TGCGAGATATAGACCGGTCGACGGAAGTCGTTGGTCGCCAGCAACTCCATGATGTTGCGCCAGCCGGTGAGGCCGACGTTATAGACGCTGATGTCGGTGCGACGCTTTTCGACCTGCTGCAGGTACCACAAGGGGAAGGTGTCGTTGTCGCCAAGGGTGATGAGGATGGCGTCCTCTGCGCAGCTTTCCAGATGATTGGCCGCGATGTCGTGTACCGCATGGCAACGGCTGCGGTCATGGTCGCTCCAGTTGCCGACGGCCAGCGTCAGGGGCGCCAACAACAACAGCCACCGCCATTTCCCGAGTCTCAGGATGTCGGCTCCGATGCCTATCCACAGGGCAAAGGCATAGAAGGAGAGCACGTAGGCGTAGTCGCGTTCGCGGGGTTCGTAGCAGGGGTGGTTCAGGTAGAGGTTGAGCAGTATGCCTCCGAAAAGGAAGAGCAGCATCACCGCCCAGAAGTCGTGTCGCGAGCGGCGTCGGTGTCGCAATAGTCCCCACACTCCCAGCAAGAAAGGCAGTACGAACACCACGATGCGTCCGCTGCGAAGGTTTTCGCGACCGATAAAGTTGTACATCAGGTAGCGGCCGTACATATAGCCCCACTGGTAGGTGACACAATAGACGGCGTTGCCGACCATGTCGGTGCGTCCGGCGTTCCATTCGCTCCAGTGGGCGGTGTCGTGTTCGCGCCACATGCGGGGGTAAAGCGGGGCCTTGGCATATTGGTCGCGCCGCAGGTAACGGACGAAGCGCTCTTTTGTCGAGGGGTCTCCCTCGTTGATGGAGGGGTGTGCGGCGGCACGGATGGGGATGATGGCGTAGGTCGAAAGACCCAAGAGGAAAAACGGCAGGGCTGCCGCCAACAGGCGTACAGGCGTGTGCCTCGCCAAAAGCAGCGCGGCAACTGCCGGCAGGGCCAGCAGGGTCATCAGGTGCACGCCGGCCCCCAGACCCGCCAAGAGGCCCAATAGCGGAAGCAGGCGTGCGTTGCCGGTGCGGCGGTAACGTAGCGCCAGGTAGAACTCCCATGCGCAGAAGAGCATGGCCATGGCATAGACCTCGCTTTCGACGGCTGAGAACCAGGCTGTGTCGCAGAACAGGTAGCAGAGCGCGCCGCAAATGGCCGTCAGGGGTCGGACCTTCATCTCGCGCAGCGAGGCGTAGAGCAGGCCCACGGTGATGCCGCCACAGAGGGCGGAGACGGCATTGCTCAATGGTGCTATCCATTCGGTGTGACCGAAGGAAAGGAGCATGACAAGGTGGGTGACGAGTTGGTAGGTGGGCGCCCCGGGAGGATGCCCCACGCCTAGGGTCCAGCCCGTGGCGATGAATTCGCCACAGTCCCACCACGATACCGACCGGTCCATGGTGAGAAGATAGATGATAGAGGCAAAAACTGTTACCAGTTGACCACTGACTTGTTGAAGATGTCTTCGCACAGTTCGGTGACTATTTCGCTCACCAAGCCACTCTCGACAGCCGAGAAATCCTGCGAGGCGGCATAGTCGCGATAGCGCGAGAACTGCTGCTCGAAGTCGGCATCGGGGTCGATGGTGTTGATGAATTTCACTTTCACGGTGATGGTCAGTCGGTTCATGGATACCTCGTCGCTACTCGACAGGGCCGAGGCGCGGGTGTCGTAGCCAGTAATTGAACCGCTGAGTTGCAGGTCGCCCTCGCTGCCGGTGAGCACCGTGAGGGAGGTCTGGCTGGAGAACATCTGCATCAACTGGTCAGTAAGTGTCTGGCTGAGTTGCGGGTTGACGGTCGAGGCGTAGTTCGGGAAGGTACTGATGGCTATGGTTTTAGCCCCCGGAGGGATGGAGGCGCCGGTAAACGAGTATCCTCCCGTGCAGGCTGAAAAAAGTAAGGCGCAAAGAGCAAGAAAGAATGCCGCTTTCCGCTTTCTACTTCCTGGGTTCCATTTAATAGTCCCTCGAGTCTTCATCGATGCGCTGTTCGTCCTCGAGCTGCCAGAGGAGGAAGCCCGATTCCTGTTGTATGTAATTGAGCACGGTCACCTTGGTGGTGAGGTCGGTGATGGCGGAGACCTCGCTGATGAGCGAGTCAATCTTTTCTTTGAATGCTAAATCCATTATTGGTGATGTTTTCAGTTATTCAGTCGGTTGTAGTAGTGGAGCCAGAGGTCGGGTATCTCGTTTTCCATGGCACGGAGGTAGTCGTGGTAGCTACAGGGGATGAGGGTGTGGCGCAGATAGCGTTCGCGCCGTTCGTTGTCGTTGCAAGGCACTTCCATCCACCAGCGGTCGCTCTTGAGGCTTTTGTAGAAGACGATAGTCATGCCGTCCTCGCCGAGTTCGACGGAGAAGCGTTTGTAGGCCTGACGGTCGCGCGAGGGGAAATCGTTCTGACGGAAGCAGAAGCCTTCGATGAAGAACCACAGGGCATGGGCCGCCATGTGGGCCGTCTGTCCGTCACGGTCATGGTCGGGTACCATCTCGAAGAGGCCAAAGGTGGAGGTCTTGTCGCTCATGCCGGCATAGCGTGCCAGCTGGCACAGCTGTTCGCCGTACAGGCCATGGGGCGAGGGGTCGGCGGCTCCGGGGGCGTCGCTTTGGCGCACGGCGCTCAGGTCGACGGCCACTACGTCGCTGTAGCGTATCATGGGTTCGGCACGTTCGATGTCACCCTGCATCTCGCCAAGGCGTAGTGTGCTGAACTTCAACTCTTCCATCAGTTGTATCATCTCGCGCCCCACAAAATAGGTCTGGTAACCCAGGTTGATATAGTCGAACAGGTAGTTGGGCTGTTGCAGAATGATGTGCTGCAGGTAGTTGTCGCTGTTGATGGTGTCGCCCCCTTCGAGGTTGAAGCGTGAGTCGACCGAGCAAATGTTGATGACGCGTCCCAGTATCTCGTAGGCCTTGTAGATGGGGAAGACCAAATCGTCGCTGCCGCCGAGAATGGCTACGGTACAGCCGGCGTCAAGCAGTTGCTGGAGAGCCTCGATGACGGCGAAATAGGTGTCGCGCACCGTCTCGCCGGCGGCGATGTTGCCCAGGTCGGCGATGCGCAAGTCGTCGTGAGGTTTGGCCAGGCGGTAGAGGTGGCGGCGTATGAGGTCGGGGGAGGCTGCGCTTCCGTGGCCCGCCACCGAGGCGCGGTCTTCACCCACGCCGACCAGTACCAGTCGGGCTTGCTGCCAATCGGGGAAAGCTCCCGCGGCGGTATAGGCGTCGATGCTGTCACCCAGCATCGGGCGGAACTCGCGGCTGCGGTAGTCGAGGACTTCAGAGTCGATGGGTTCGAAGTAAGTGCTCAGTTCCATGTTTTGTCGTTTGCGGTTCTACCCCTATAACGTGACCCTGTGCGGTTTATTGTATGTCCATCCAACAAATCCAATCTTGCCTTGTTTGAAGGGGCCTACTTGAAGTTCCAGGTAAAACCATCGAATGGGTGCAGGCGGTCGAATCCCTGTTCGCGGGAACGCTGTTGGAGGCGCTTGATACGTTTGAGGCCCCAACGCCACATCCTGATATCGAAAACGATGAAGACGACAAAGAGCACGCCGGTGATGCCAGTGGCGACGATGCCGTCGGAGCCTCCGAGGTTGCTGCTGACCATGAGCAGGGCGTCGTAGGTGCCATGAAGCAGGACGGGGAAAAATAGCGCTTTCCATAGGTGGCGGCGACGTCCTGCAGGGTCGAACTTGGCCAGGGAGAGGTAGTAGCCCATGGTGACGGCGAAAAGGAAATGGGCCGGTACGGCCAGCAGACCCCGCATGAGGGCGGTGCCTATGGGGTCGGAACCGCCGAAGACATAGCTGATATTCTCGACGCAGGCGAAGCCGAGCGAGAGATAAGCGGCGTAGACGATGCCGTCGAAGTATTCGTCGAAGTGGGGGCTGCGCCAGATGACCCACATCAAGAGGAGCAGTTTGCACAGTTCCTCGCTCAGTCCGGCGACGCAATAGCCGTTGTACATACCGTTGAGGACGGGAGCGGTTCCGGCATCGGGACCGAGAGGCGCAAGCATGGATTCGAGCAGGCCGGCGGGGATGACGCTGAAGCACCCTACGAAGAAGGTAAGCAGCAATTTGCCAAGGGGTTCTGGATGCTCACGGTCCTTGCGGTAGATGAACCACAGCAGGAGCAATACGGGCAAAATGGCGGAGATGAAGGCTATGTTCATGGTATTCAGATTTGGATGCAAAAATACAACTTTTTTTGTAATCATGAGCCCTGATTGGATATTTATTTGTATCTTTGCTTCCCTAACCAAAGCATTTTTATTATGGCTAAAGATATAGTATGCAGCGGCATACGTCCCACGGGGAACCTCCATTTGGGCAATTATTTCGGCGCCCTGCGTAACTTTGTGAAGATGCAGGACGAGTGCGACTGCTACTTCTTCATCGCCGACTACCATTCGCTTACCACGCATCCCACCCCCGGAAGCATCTATCAGGACGCCCGCACCATACTGGTACAGTATCTCGCCTCGGGCCTCGATCCCGAGAAGGCGACCATCTACTTCCAGAGCGACCTGCCCGAGACGATTGAACTTTACCTATTCCTCAATATGAATGCCTACCTGGGTGAGCTGGAGCGTGTAACTTCGTTTAAGGATAAGGTCCGGCAGAACCCCAACAATGTGAACGCAGGTCTGCTGACCTATCCCACACTGATGGCTGCCGACATCCTTATTCATAAGGCTACGCGTGTGCCCGTGGGCAAGGATCAGGAGCAGCACCTCGAAATGACCCGCACCTTCGCCCAGCGCTTCAACAATATGTACAAGTCTGAGGTGTTCCCATTGCCGCAGGCCATGGGCTCACCCGCAGGCTTGGTGAAAATCCCTGCCCTCAACGGCAGCGGCAAGATGGGCAAGAGCGAGGGCGAGGCAAGCACCGTGTTCCTCACCGACGAACCCGCCGTAATACGCAAGAAAATAATGAAAGCCAAGAGCGACAGCGGTCCTACCGAGATGAACCAGAAGAAACCCGAGGAGATTGAAAACCTGTTTTCTCTGCTCAAGGCGGTCTCTACACCCGACACGGTGGAGTATTTCGACGACCTATACAACCATTGCCAGATACGCTATGGCGACCTGAAGAAGCAGCTGGCAGAGGATATGGTGGCATTCGTCGAGCCTCTGCGTCAGCGCATCCTCGAGATTGGAGCTGACGAACAGGCCCTGTTGCGTATCATCGACCGAGGCAAGGAGAAGGCGCGGGTCAGTGCCAGCCGCACCCTCAGCGAGGTCCGCAGGGTAATCGGTTACCGAAACTGAATATAACAAACGGACCGTCCTGATGGGCGGCCCGCTTATTTTTGCTGTAAGAAAAACTTACTGAGCGGCAGCTTCGGTGGCAACCTCTTCGGCGTTCTCGACAACTTCCTCAACGGCGTTCTCGACAGCCTCAGCGTTCTCCTCGGCGATGGCCTCAACGTTCTCGATGGGCTCCTCGACGGCTTCCTCAGCGGGTTTGTTGTTGTTGCAGGCTACGAAACCGAACATACCGGCGATGGCCAGAGCAAATAAAACTTTCTTCATCTTTTTTTAATTTAAAAGGTTAGTTTTTAATTATTTCCTTCAAAAAATTTTTGCAAAAGTACAACATTATTTCGAGTCGCATTGAAAATTTTTTCCAAATTATTCATAAAAAATTTGTAACTGACTGAAATACAATGTGTGTTTTGGGGCATTGAAGAAAAGAAAATCCCGAGGTAGAGCCTCGGGAAATCATGTTTCTCACTGTCATGCAGTGCGTTTTAGAGGGCTTAGGGCAGCGGAACCAGTCCGTTGAAACCCATGAAGGCCATGGCCAGGATGCCGGCAGTAATCAGTGCGATGGGCACGCCTTTCATGCCTTTGGGCACGCCGGTGAGGTCGAGCTGTTCGCGGATGCCGGCGAAGAGCACCAGTGCCAAGGCGAAACCTACGGCGATAGAAGCCGAGTAAACGACATTCTCCAGGAAGTTCATGTTTTTCTGTATCACGAGAATGGCCACACCCAGCACCGCGCAGTTGGTGGTAATCAGGGGCAGGAAGACGCCCAGGGCTTGGTACAGCGATGGAGCAATCTTCTTCAGTACAATCTCGACCATCTGCACCAGGCCTGCGATGACGAGGATGTAAGCAATGGTCTGCAGGTATTCCAAGTGCAGCGGCACCAAGACATAGGTCATAATGAGCCAGGTCACCATGGTGGCCAGCAGCATGACGAAAAGCACAGCTCCGCTCATGCCGACCGACGACTTGACATCCTTACTGACGCCCAGGAACGGGCAGATGCCGAGGAACTGGGCCAACACTACGTTGTTTACCAAGATGGCTCCGATGATAAGGGCAGGTATCGTGATTCCCATAGTCTATTTTACTTTAGAGTTTGAACTGCAAAAGTACACACTTTTTTTTAATCAGCCAAATTAATTCTCAATCACTAGTTCTTAGTTCTTGATTCTTAGTTTATTCCACCCATCCAAGCACGTCGCCTTTCTTGACCATTTGGCCCTGTTTGACACAGGTGTCGACCACCTTGCCGCCCTTCAAGGCGGTGAGGGGGACGATGGCATACGAAGCTTCGATATGGGCCAGCGTAGCGCCCTCTTTCACTTCGGTACCGGGAGCGGGAGGGGTGGACTGGTCATCGAAACGCACCTCCCACAGCAGGCGTCCCGTGGCATCGGCCACGACGGGCGTGGCATTGGGGTGTTTGGGAGTGATATAGTTGAGGGCGATGCTTTCGGCGGTGGCGGGAGCGGCGGGTTTGGGCTCACGCTCGGCACGCAGTTGGGCTACCTCCTTGTTGAATCGCTCCTTGGCGATGCCGCTCTTGTAGTCGCGATACTGGCGGTCGTGCATGGCCAGTTCGAAGAGCTCCTCGTCGTCTTCGCCACGGTCCCAGCCGTTTTGCTCCATCTCTTTGATGTATTCGGGCAGGGCGTCGGGATAGGCCTCCTGGGGTATACCAGTATAGAACTCCATCCCTTGGGCTTTGGCCAGCTCGACGATTTCGGGGGCTAGAGGACCGGGCAGCTTGCCGGCGCGGCCGAGAATCATGCTCCAAGAGTCTTTGTCTATCTGGCTGAAACGGGGTTTTCCTTGGGCCATGGCCAATAGGTTCATCACGGCGATGTTCTTGGTATATTGGCTGAAAGGGGTCACCAGGGGAGGATAGCCCAGCATCGGCCAGATGAGCTCCACCTCTTGGAACAGTTGCACTGTGAGTTCTTCGAAAGAGACCTCGGGCTTGCCGTTCTTCTTGAGGGCCATGTTGATGGCGCCATGAACGCCTTTAAGGTCGCTCATCATCGAGCCCATCATGCCGCCGGGCAGGCCGCAGCCTACCAACAGTGAACTGCTGATGCGGTTGCCTGGGTTGATGTAGAGGCCCAGGAAGTCGTCGATGAACTCCTGCGTCAGCTTGCGGGCCGCCATGTAGGCGTCCATATTGATGTCCTTCACCAGGAAGCCGGCATCTTTCAGCATGGCCTGCACGCTGATGACATCGGGGTGCACCATACCCCACGAGAGGGGTTCCATGGCGCAGTCGATGACATCGGCACCGGCTTCGGCTACCATGAGGGTGCTGGCCATCGACAGGCCGGGACCTGTGTGGCCGTGGTACTGGACGATGATGTGCGGATATTTGGTTTTGATTTCTTTCACCAAGCGACCGAGGGTGGCGGGACGGCCTACGCCGGCCATGTCCTTCAGGCAAATCTCGTCGGCGCCGAACTCCACCAGCTTGTCCACGATGGACATGTAGTACTCCACAGTATGCACGGGCGAATGGGTGATGCTGAGGGCGGCCTGGCTAATCATGCCGGCCTCCTTGGCATATTTCACGCTGAGTTCCAGGTTGCGGGGGTCATTCAGTCCGCAGAACGAACGCATGATGTCGACACCCTGCGCCTTCTTCACCTTGGGCATCAGTTGGCGCACATCCTTCGGTACACCGTACATGCGCAGTCCGTTGAGGGCACGCTCCAGCATGTGGGTCTGGATACCAGCCTCATTGAAGGTTTTGGTCCATGCACGGACTGCCTTGTTGGGGTTCTCGCCGTACATCAGGTTTACTTGTTCGAAGGCGCCGCCGTTGGTCTCGATGCGGTCGAAGCAACCCATGTCCACAATGACTGGTGCGATGCGCACCAACTGGTCCACACGAGGCTGGTATTTCCCGCTGCTCTGCCACATGTCGCGGTACACCAGACTGAATTTTATCTCCTTTTTCATATATACAATCCTTTGATATAAAAAACATTACCCCAATTTACTAATAAATCGGGGTAATGCAAAAATACTAATTTTTCTTGATTAGCGAAGAAAAATTACAATTGGAAAAGTTCGCGGGCGGAGGCGGTGGTCGTTTCGGCCACCTCGGTGAAGGTGATGCCGCGGAGGTCGGCTATCTTCTGTGCCACAAGGGGAATGTAGGCAGGCTCGTTGCGCTGGCCGCGATGGGGCACGGGGCTGAGATAGGGGGCATCGGTTTCAAGGAGCAGTCGCTCCAAGGGTATGGCTTTCACTACATCGGCCAGGCCGGCGTTTTTGAACGTCACCACGCCGCCGATGCCGAGATGGAAACCCATCTCAACGGCACGTTGTGCCTCTTGCACACTGCCGCCGAAGCAGTGCATGACGCCACGCCACGTAGGACGGTTCTGCTCACGCAGCAACCCAAAGACCTCGTTGTGTGCCTTGCGGATATGCAGGCAGACCGGCAAATTGAGTTCTTCGGCCCACAGCAACTGGCGTTTGAGCACTTCGCGCTGCTGCTCCTCATAAGTGCGGTCCCAGTAGAGGTCCATGCCTATCTCGCCGACGGCAATATAATGGGTAGTGGGCCGTGGGCCGTGGGTAGTATTGAACAGGCGGGTGTGGACATGGGTGAGTTCGGCTTCGAAATCTTCCTTTACCGAGGTGGGATGGAGCCCAGCCATGGGGAAAATGGAAAGTGGAGAGTTGCAAGTGGAAAGTTGAGAGAGCAGGGCGTCGAGGCGCGGGGTGCTGGTGCTGTCGATGTCGGGCAGCAGCAGGGTGGTGACGCCGGCATCCAGTGCGCGTTGCACGGCCTCGTCGCGGTCGGCGTCGAAGGCTTCGTCGTACAGGTGGCAGTGGGTGTCAATCATTCGTTAGAAGTTTATGTGTGAACCTGGATAAGATTCGTCATTTCGTCGTAGAGCCTGAGCAGCTCGGGGGAATCGGCCAGCAGGCGGCGCTGTGCATCAAGGGTTTTGCCGTCGCGTCGTGCTGCGGGGCCGGTTTGCTGAAGCCATAGGTTTCCGAAGTCCCATTTGGCGAGGGTCTGCTCGGCCAGGGGGTGCAGCATGGCAGGGTCCAACCCATGGGACTGCATATAGTCGTGGGCGGTGGCGTTAAGGGCGTTGACGAAGTTGCTCACCATGACGGCGGCCAGGTGTGCATGACGGCGCTGCTCATAGCCGAGCCGGTAGATGTGGCGGCTGACCAATGCTGCCAACTCACCCAGTTCCTCTTCGGCTTTTGGAGTGCTGCCCTCGATGCAGAGTGGCAGGCGGCTGTAGTCCATGGCGATGTCGCGCAGGAAGGTCTGTGGCGACCACAGCACACCGTGGCGGTGGCTGATGGGTTTAAGTACGGAAAGCGGCGTGGACCCTGATGTGTGGACCACCAATGCGTCGGGCAGGCGCAGGTCGAGTGCCAAGTCATAGAGGGCGTCGTCGCTGACGGCCAACAGGTAGATGTCGGCCTCGTTGTCGAGACGCTGCCAGTTGTTGACAGGAAAGGCATTGACACGGCGGGCCAGCAGTTGGGCGTGCTCAAGCGAGCGCGAGAGCACCTGATGGATGGTGCAACCTGCGGCATGGAATGCCAAAGCAAAGTGGGTGGCTACATTCCCCGATCCTACGATAGATATATTGACTGGCACGTTAGCGTATTCACGCATTCACGCATTAATATTCGTCTTCTTCAAAGAAAAAGTCCTCTTTGGTGGGATAGTCGGGCCAAATGTCCTCGATGGTTTCGTACTGGTCGCCCTCGTCTTCTATCTCTTGCAAGTTCTCGATGACTTCCATGGGAGCCCCTGTACGTTGCGCGTAATCAATCAGTTCTTCCTTCGTCGCGGGCCACGGGGCGTCTTCAAGTTTCGATGCTAATTCTAATGTCCAATACATACTCTGTGTCTCAAAATTTTTTGCAAAAGTACACCTATTTCTTGTATTTGCAAGAACTTTTTTTCTGTTTTTTTCAATCAGTTGATATACAGGTCTTCTTCTTTATTGTCGGCCACCACGGCGTAGCGAGCCAGAACAAAAAGATAGTCGGAGAGTCGGTTGAGGTAGCGCAGTAGCACCTCGTCGATTGAGCTCTCCTGTGCTAGGCTGACAACGCGGCGTTCGGCGCGGCGGCATACGGTGCGTGCCACATGGCATTGGGCACTTGCCAGATTGCCGCCGGCGATGACGAAATTGCGCAACTTGGGCAGGTGGTCGGTGATGATGTCAATCTGGCGCTCCAGCATCTCCACCTCCTCTTCGGGCAGTTGCGGCAGGCGTCCGTAGAGTTCGCTGTCTTCGGTGGCCAGCAGGGTCTGCAGGGTGAAGAGGTTGTGCTGCACGGCCTTTAGTTCGTCGTAATAGCCGCTGCCCAACGGGCGTATCATCTCGGCCAGCAGGCCGATGTGCGAATTCAGTTCGTCGACGGTGCCGTAGGCTTCCACCCGCACGTTGTCTTTTCTCACGCGGCTGCCGCCCACGAGCGAGGTGGTGCCGCTGTCGCCGGTCTTGGTGTATATCATATTCTTTCTACGCTTTTTACCTCTGGAATAACTCTCTTCAGGGCCTGCTCAATCCCCTGCTTGAGGGTCTGCATGGCGTGGGGGCATGAGCCGCAGTGCCCTTTGAGGCGCACGATGACCACTCCTTCGGCGGTCATGTCGACATATTCCACATCGCCGCCGTCCTGCTGCAGGTAGGGGCGTATCTGTGCCAGAGCGTTCTTTACTTTCTGCTCAATGGCGGGTTTCTCTTGGTCGGTCATTTAAATTGAAAATTAAAAATGAAAATTATTGGGCGACTTGCAGTTTGCAGATTTCGGTGATGGTGTTCTTGGCCAGTTGGTCGAAGGCATTGCGCACGGGGTCGTGGGTGTTGGCGGGATTGAAGAGCGCCACGGGCTTGCCGCTGTCGCCACTCTCGGCGATGCTCTGCACCAGCGGAATCTCACCCAGTAAGGGTATCTGCATCTCTTCGGCCAGCTTACGGCAGCCGCCTTTGCCGAAGATATAGTATTTGTTTTGCGGCAGTTCGGCGGGGGTGAAGTAGGCCATGTTCTCCACAAAGCCCAGCACTGGAATGTTGACGGCCTCGTTGCGGAAGAGTTCCACGCCACGCACCACATCGGCCAGGGCCACCTGCTGCGGGGTGCTGACGATGATAGCGCCGCTCACGGGGATGCTCTGCGACAAGGTGAGTTGTATGTCACCCGTTCCCGGGGGCATGTCGACTACCAGGTAGTCAATCTCGTCCCACCAGGTTTCGCCCAGCAGCTGCTTCAGGGCGCCGCTGG
>Ga0310786_10010670_pt1 | contig 11526 bp, 6 predicted proteins | sample AusTroGonzalo_MG_FD_203881 | JGI IMG/M metagenome (GOLD analysis project Ga0310786, IMG submission 203881) | Bovine rumen microbial communities from tropical cattle in Woodstock, Queensland, Australia - Gonzalo_03 (v2) (version 2) | ecosystem: Host-associated > Mammals > Digestive system >... | reverse complement strand
ACGACAAGCTCGTTGCTACGGTTAAGGAAGTTGTCTGGGACGAACTGAACAAGGACGTCCACTCCAACATGGTGAAGACGGACTTCTATCCGGCTATGGCAGACCTCTGTGCCAAGATGCTCGAAGATGCTCGCATTCTCGCTATCATTGGCGAAGGCGAAGCTCAGGATGCAAAGCTTGCCGCAGATGCAAAGGCTATCTTCAGCGACCTCGAACGCACTGCAATGCGCGAGATGATTTTGAACGAAGGCGTTCGTCTTGACGGCCGTGCAACGACCGAAGTCCGCCCGATCGAAATCGAAATGGGCGTGCTCCCGCGTGCTCACGGTTCTGCAATCTTCCAGCGTGGCGAAACCCAGGGTCTCGTCATCTGTACGCTTGGAACAAAGGCTGACGAACAACGTTTCGAAAGCATGCAGGGCGAAGGCTCCAAGAGCTACATGCTCCATTACAACTTCCCGCCGTTCTCCGTCGGTGAATGCAAGAAGCTCGGTCTCTCTCGCCGTGAAATTGGTCACGGTCACTTGGCCGAACGCTCCCTCGCAGCAGTTCTTCCGCTTCCGGAAGACTTCCCGTACACGATCCGCGTGGTTTCTGAAATCATGGAATCCAACGGTTCTTCTTCCATGGCCTCTGTTTGCGGTGGCTGCCTCAGCTTGATGGACGCTGGTGTTCCTATCAAGGCTCCGGTTGCAGGTATCGCCATGGGCCTCATCTCCGAAAAGGGCTCCGTCAAGGAAGGCGGCAAGATCAAGATCTTGTCCGACATTACCGGTACGGAAGACCACCTCGGCGATATGGACTTCAAGGTGACGGGTACTGCAGAAGGTATCACGGCATTCCAGATGGACATCAAGATCCGCGGTATCACCCCGGAACTTATGCGTGAAGCTTTGGAACAGGCTCGTCAGGGCCGTATCCACATTCTCGGTCGCATGGCTGAACTTGGCCTCCCGGCACCGCGTCCGCACGTTTCTGAAAAGGCTCCGACGATGCTCAAGATGCGCATCCCGACCACGAAGATTCGTGACGTTATCGGTTCTGGTGGCTCTGTCATCAAGGGTATGCAGGCTCAGACGGGCTGCACCATCAACATTGACGACAACGGCAATATCGACATCGCCGCCCCGACGGGTAAGGCTGGTGAAGTTTGCCGCCGCATGATCGAAGAACTCACTGCAGAACCGGAACCGGGCCGCAAGTACAAGGGCAAGGTCAAGACGATCCAGCCGTTTGGCGCATTCGTCGAAATCCTCCCGGGCCGCGACGGTCTCGTGCACATCTCCGAACTTGCCGACCACCGCGTCGAAAAGGTCGAAGATGTCGTTCATGTCGGTGACGAAGTCGAAGTGCTCTGCCTCGGTGTTGACCCGAAGGGCAAGGTGAAGCTTTCTATCAAGGCTTTGCTCCCTCCGAAGCCCGCTACAGAAGCTCCGGCCGCACCTGCTGAACCGGAAGCTCCGGCACCGGAAGCCCCGGCTGAAGCATAGGTCTTGGACTAGCCCGATTTGACTTTCGAAGAGAACACATGGCTCTGCTATGTGTTCTCTTTTTTTATATTTTTAATGCTTTTTGTGTTAAATGGAGTTCATAGAGGGGGAAAATGTTCTTTTTTGAAAAAAAAGATTAACTTTATAATTGTTATATTCCATTAACGGATATGGGTTACATCTATTTAACATTGATGTTTGTTTTGTCGGCTGTTAATTTGGCCGTCCTTTCGTTGCGTTTTCAGAACCAGCGAAACAGTTACGTTTATTACTCTTTTTACGCGATTCTAGTTGCGAATTTTGGCCATTGGCTCCTTGGTTTTTCGGAGTCTGTTGAGGGTGCTATTATCGCTAACAAGGTGAACTACCTTGGCGGGTCCTTCCTTCCGATGTTCATGTTCTTTGCACTTTTGCAGGTCTGCAAGATGAGCATCCCGAAGTGGCTGCACCTGATGCTTATTCTCATGAGCTTTACCATTTGCGCACTGGCAATGACGGTCGGATATTTTCCGGCGTATTACAAGACTGTTGAATACGTGGTCCAGGCTGGTGTGGGCAACTACGTAGCGACGTACGGCTGGGCTCATGGTATTTTTAATGCGTTCTTGGTGAGCTATGTTGTCCTAGATGTATGGATTATTATTCGCGCTATTTTGCACCAAAAGATGGTCTCGCTCAAGAACATTGTTGCGATGATTATCGGCGAAATTGCGACCATCTTGTCGTTCTTCTTGGCCCGTTTTTTGGGAAGCGACATGCTCATCATGCCGCTTATCTATGTCATGGACCAGGTTCTCTTGCTTTATATTTGCAACAACGTCAAGTGGTACGATATTACGGAATGTGTTATCGAGTCGATTGAAACAGAAAGCTCGTGCGCGTATTTGTCGTTCTCGGTTGATGGCGCTTACTTGGGCGCAAACCGTATTGCCTTGAATTTCTTCCCGGAACTAGAGAAGATGAGAGTGGATGGTCACTTGAAGGGCGAAACGGAATTGCAACAGCAAATTATGTCTTGGATTGAAAAGTTCAGAAAAACCAAGATTTTGACGGATTATAGCCAAATGACCGAATTTAATTATTCGGGGCGCCACTACAAGTGCGAAGTGAAAGTCTTGAGACAAGTTCATGGAAAAAATGTGTTCTTGTTCCGAGTTGAAGACAATACGCAAGAACAGCAGTATATCGATGCTCTTGGTCGTAGCAATTCCATGTTGCAGAAGAACATGGTGCAAACGGAAAATGAAAAGCTTTCTGTGCAGGAAAAGTGGATTGTCGGCATGGCCCAGATGGCGGAAAGCCGTGCGGGGAACATGGATGGGCATATTAAGCGTACAAGTGAAGTTGTGAAAATTCTTGTATCGATGATGCGCAAAAAAGGATTCGATAATTTGTCGGATAAATTCCTTGACGTGTTGATTGCTGCGGCTCCAATGTATGATTTGGGCAAGGTGGCGATTGATGATGCTGTGCTGCGTAAGCCGGGCCGCTTCAATTTTGATGACTACGAAATCATGAAAACGCATGCGGAAAAGGGGGCTAATATTATTGAAAAACTCCTTTCCGAAGTCAAGGACAATTACTTTGTCAATGTCGCAAAGAATATGGCGCTTTACCATCACGAACGATGGGACGGTACCGGGTATCCGGAACATCGCGCCGGAGAAAGTATCCCGATGGAAGCGCGAATCATGGCTCTTGCAGACGTGTACGATGCCTTGGTGAGCAAGCGCTGTTACAAGGAACGCATGTCGTTCAGGGAAGCACGCGATGTGATTTTGGCCTCGATGGGCAAGCAGTTTGACCCGCAATTGAAAGATTGTTTCTTGGAATGTCAGGACCAATTGATGGACTATTATTGTTCTGTGGATCATTGATGGAATTTGTTTTGAAGAGTATGGTATGATTGTTATCTATTACCTGATTGCAATGTGCGTCTTTTCGGCGGTGAACGCCTGCCTGCTTTCGTATTTTTATCGCAGGCCGTTGAATACCTATTTTACGGCGTTTTTCTTTTCGATTGTCCTTGCCGATTTTGGTTACTTGTTCCTTGCTCTTTCTACGACGATTGAAGGCGCTATTGTTGCCAATAAGGTGTGCTATTTGGGCGCATGTTTCTTGCCACTATTCTTGTTCTTGCTGATTTGTCGTTTGTGTTCGCTTGAATTGCCGAGATGGTTTAAACTCGCGCTGTTCTCTTATAGCACACTTGTCTTTGGCTTGGCGTGCACGGTGGGCTTTAGCGATGTGTTCTATGAATCGGTCCGATATGTTGTCTTGAATGGCTTTGGTAGCTACATGCCGACATACGGCCCAGGGCATGTTTTGTGGAACGTGCTATTGTATTTTTACATGGTGGCTAATGTTGTCGCTATAATCATTGCAGCAAAGAAAAAACGCAATGTCAGTTATAAGACTTTGATTGCAATTGCGGCATTGGTTTTTGTTTCCATTGGTGCTTTTATTTTGGCCCGCAACATGGAAAACGATACGTTGATCATGCCTCTCGTGTATTTGATTGACGAACTGGTCTTGCTCTATGTTTGTGCTTTGGTGAAAATGCACGACGTTATGAACAGCGTGTTTGAATCGCTTGAAGCTGAAAACACCGCTGCATATTTGGCGTTTTCCCCGAAAGGACTTTATTTGGGTTGCAATGATATCGCTATCCGCTTTTTCCCGGAATTGCTTGATTGCCGTGTTGACCACGATTTACCACGTGATGCTGAAATTGCCGAAATCTTTAAAGAAGGCATGACCCAGCTGAAAGGTGCAAATGGGGATAAGGTTTATCGATTCTCTTACAAGGAACGCTATTTCAAGGCGGTGATGAGGAATGTGCTTCAGAAGAAAAAATTGCAAATTACCTTGTTCCGAATTGAAGACGAAACGAATATTCAACGCTATATTGAACGTTTGGATGCAAATAACACGGAACTTGCGGCCCTTATCAAAAACAACAAAGATCAAATCCGCTTATTCCAAAACCAGATGCTTGTGGGCATGGCCGAAATGGTCAATAACAAGGATGGCTTTACAGGCGCTCACCTGAAACGCACAAAAGAAGTGGTGCGCATTCTTGTTGAAAAAATGCAGAGGGACCCGAATCTCAATTACTCGAAAGAGTTTTATGACGATATGATTGCCGCAGCTCCGATGCATGATATTGGAAAGATTGCCATTGACGACAAGGTTCTTTGCAAACCGGGTAAGTTTACGGAAGAGGAATTTACTGAAATGAAAACGCATGCCGAAAAGGGTGCAATCATTATCAAGAACCTGCTTTCGAATTTCCAGAGCGAGCTGTTTGTCGAAATCGCAAAGAACATGGCTGGCGGGCATCATGAACGCTGGGATGGCAGTGGTTATCCGTATGGACTCAAGGGCGAGAGCATTCCGCTGGAAGCCCGAGTGATGGCTGTTGCTGACGTTTACGATGCGTTGGTGAGTAAGAGGTGCTATAAGGAGGCGTTCTCCTTTAACGATGCTTACGATATCATCGACAAGTCGATGGGCAAGCATTTTGATCCGAGTCTCAAAAAGTATTTTGACCAGAGTCGCGAAGAGCTTGAAACCTACTACAAGAAGGAATGTGAAGTGGAAAGAGCCGCTGCTGAGAAAGCTGTTGCTAATGAATCCACTGTCGAAAACGCCTAGAATTTACTGGATGTAAAACTAGGTTCGCTTGCAAGTTTGGTTGCCGCAACTCCCGTCTTTTTTTATCTTTGCGGCATGCTAGATTTTACTACACTTCCGTATGTTGATGACCGCTTTAAAGCGGTGCGCAGGGAAACTGTTCAGGTTCGCGTAGGCGACGCTTTGATAGGGGGCAATGCCCCCATTTTAGTTCAATCCATGACGACAACGAAGCCGAAGGACGTCGAAAAGACGGTGGCTGAAACGTTGGCACTTGCTAAGGTGGGTTGCGGCTTGGTTCGTATTACGGCACCGACGTTTGCAGATGCGCAGGGCCTCGAAGAGGTGATGAAGCGCGTGCGTGCTGCCGGTTGCACGGTCCCTGTTTCTGCGGACATTCACTTCCAGCCGAAGGCTGCTTTCGAAGCGCTCAAGTGGGTGGAAAAGGTTCGCATCAACCCGGGTAACTTTGTAGATACGGGCATTTTGACACTTGAAAACCAGACGGACAAGATGTTTGATGAAGGCAAGGAAAAGGTTGCCGAAGCATTCACTCCGTTTGTGCAAGAAGCAAAGCGCTTGGGTCGTGCCATTCGCATTGGTGTGAACCATGGTTCTTTGAGCGCTCGCATGATTTACCGCTATGGCGACACCGTGGAAGGCATGGTGGAAAGTGCCATCGAATATTTGGCAGTCTGCGAAGCTGAACATTTTGACCAAGTGGTCTTGAGTCTCAAGTCGAGCAACCCGCGTGTGGCGATTGCCGCTTATCGCATGCTTGCGGCTCGTTTAAAACAGGAACACTTTAAGCCGTATCCGTTCCATGTGGGCGTGACTGAAGCCGGAGCTGGTGCTGACGGACGTTTGAAGTCTGCGGCGGGCATTGGTGCCTTGTTGCTCGACGGTCTTGCCGATACGATTCGCGTGTCGCTTACGGAAGATCCGGTGGCGGAAGTCCCGGTAGCGCAGGAACTCATCAAGGCTTGTGAACTTAAGGCGGATGCTCCGAAGTTTGCGGTGCCGGTTCTGGAAAAGGACCCGTACCACTACGAACGCCGTGAAACGGTTCCGGTGACGATTGCTGGCGTAAAGATTGGCGGTACAGAACCGGTGCGCGTCGGCATGAAGGCCGATGCGGTGAGCCTTACAGGCGAACGCCGCAACGCTGAATTTGCTTTGGCTGGCTTGGATGCAAAGCCGGTCGTGGAATTCAAGGATGCGATGGATATCGCAGGCTTTGCCCAGAATCCGAACGCCGTTCCTGAAGGTTCGCTCTTCTGCTATACGGGCCCAGAAATGGTGATGGGCGTGCGCGCTCTTGCCTCTGCTTTGTATGCAGCAAACCGCAAGGACCCGATTCTCCTTTATGCAAAAATCACGGATAGCGAAGCCGACATGCTCCGCGTGTCTGCCGACATCGGAAGTCTCGTGACGGATGGCCTTGGCGATGCCGTCGTGATTGACGGTTACAAGAGCCCGAAGGATTCCGTGATTCTGGCATTCGATATTTTGCAGGCTGCTTATTGCCGCCGCAGCAAGACGAACTTTATCAGCTGCCCGAGCTGCGGTCGTACGCTTTACGACATCCAGCAGGTCATGGGCAAAATCAAGGCTCGCTTTGGACACCTCTCGGACATCTCGATTGGTATTATGGGATGCATCGTGAACGGTCCGGGTGAAATGGCAGACGCTGACTTTGGCTACGTGGGCGGTGGCCCCGGCCGTATTACGCTTTTTGAAGGCAAAACCGCAGTGAAGAAGAACATCCCCGAAGAGGACGCTATCGAAGAATTGGTGAACCTCATCAAGGAACGAGGCCGCTGGGTGGAACCGTAGAGGTATGAGCTATGAGGTTATGAGCGCGGGCCTAAAGGCCCTTTGAGTAAAAAGTTTGGCGCCTACGGCGCGATTATAAAAGCTCAAAGGCACGAAGTGCCGACCTCAAACCTCGAAGCGAAGCGTGCTCAAAACTATTTAACTTAAACAAAGGAATAAATCATGGCAACTATTAAGACGATGAACAACATTTCCAAGAAAGGCTTGAGCCTGTTTGGCTCGTTCTATCAGGTTTCCGACTCCGTCGAAAATCCGGATGCTATCTTGGTGCGTTCTGCTCAGGTTGATACCGATAACTTTGACGGCCTCTTGGCTGTCGCTCGCGCTGGTGCAGGCGTGAACAACATCACGATTGACAAGGCTTCTGCAAAGGGCATCTGCGTGTTCAATACTCCGGGTGCAAACGCAAACGCTGTTGCTGAACTCGTGATGACCGTGCTCGGCATGGCTGTCCGTAACGCTGACAAGGCTGCTGCTTGGGTCAAGGGCCTCGACGTGAACGATCCGGATCTCGCAAAGACTGTCGAAAGCGGCAAGAAGAAGTTCGCTGGTATGGAACTTGCCGGCAAGACTCTCGGTGTTGTTGGCCTTGGCAAGATCGGTGTGCTCGTTGCTAACTATGCTCGTTGGAAGAACATGCGCGTGATCGCTTACGAACCGTATCCGAACGCAAACAACATGCATGAACTTTCTAACAAGGTCGAAATTGCTGATCTCGACACCGTGATTGCAAATTCTGACTTCCTCACGGTTCACGTTCCGTTCATCAAGGGCGTTACCGAAAACCTCCTCAACAAGAAGAACCTCGCTCAGTTCAAGGGTTCCTACATCATGAACTTTGCTCGTGGTGGCATTGTTGAAATGGATCCGGTCAACGAAATGCTCGCTTCTGGCTCTCTCCAGGGCTACCTCTGCGACTTCCCGACTGCTGACCTCATCAAGAACGACAAGGTCACTTGCTTCCCGCACCTCGGCGCTTCTACCGAAGAAGCTGAAGAAAACTGTGCCGTCATGGCTGTCGAAGAATTGAAGGACTATATCGAATACGGTTGCGTCCGCAATTCCGTGAACTTCCCGGCTCTCGTCGATCATCCGCATGCTGGCATCAAGAGCCGCGTTGTCGTGATCAACCAGGACGTTCCGAACATGATTTCTGAAATCACGAAGGTCTTCGGTGCCGAAGGCGTGAACATCGCTTCTTTCAGCAACAAGAGCAATGGCAAGATCGGTTACAACCTCGTTGACGTCGAAAGCAAGGTCGATGACTCTATCATTGAAAAGCTTTCCAAGCTCGACAAGGTCATCAAGGTCCGCGTCATTCATTTCTAGTAGGAAGTAGACAGTAGACGGTAGGAAGTTTTATTGTTTCTGGCGGCGAAGCCGCGTGTTTAAAACTTCTAACTTCCTACTTCCAACTTCCTACTGCTTATACATCGTTTCGATTTCTTCGGCGTATCGTTTTTCTGCAACGGTGCGCCGAATTTTTAATGTGGGCGTCAAAAGGCCCGATTCGATGGTGAGTTCATCACCGATTAAAGTCCACTTGCGAATTTGTTCCCAATGGTTCAACTTTTCGTTGACATGTTCGATATGGCGATTGATGGCATCGCGGACAAGTGGCGATTTAAGTGCATTTTCAACATCGTAGTCTTCGTTTTGCGGCTTGAGCATGCGGCGGGCGCCTACTGGGTTCAGCCAAATAATTGCAGAAACAAATTTACGATCGTTTGCAATGACAAGTGCTTGCTCGACAAGCGGGTGGCGGATGATTTCGAGTTCGATGGGGTTCGGACTTACGTATTTACCGGTGCTTGTTTTTAGAAGTTCCTTGATGCGTCCGGTAAAGTAAAGATATCCGTCGTCGTCAAAATAGCCTTGGTCGCCAGAGTGGTAAAATCCGTCTTCGGTAAAGGCTTTAGCGTTTAAGTCTGGGCGATTGTAGTAGCCTTTAAAAACACTTTCACCGCGAATTTGGATTTCGCTACATTTTCCGATTCGAACTTCAAGATGGGGGAGCGGTTTGCCAATTGAACCTGGTTTTATAGCTTGTTTGCAATTTGCCGAGACTACGGGCGAACATTCTGTCATGCCGTAGCCTTCAAAAACGGGGAGGCCAATGTTCAGAAGAAAACGCAAGATGGATTTGTTCAAGGCGCTGCTGCCCGAAATAATCATGCGAAAGTTTCCGCCAACGGCATCGCGCATTTGTTTGTAAACAAGTCGGTTGAATATCCAGTGGAGCGGTTCAAAACGCTTGTTGGGGTCTTTTATTTTGGCAATTTTGATGGCTTGCTTTATAATGAAATGCTTTAATCCCTTTGTGCGGTCGGCTGCGGTTGTCATGCTTTCATAGAGTCGCTCAAGAATTCGCGGGACTACAATCATGATGGTTGGGCGAACTTCGCGCAGTATATGTGAAAGGTTGTTTGGATTGTCTCCAAAGTAAATCGGGACGCCGCTTAACGTGTAAAAGTAAACCGCCATGCGTTCAAGAACATGTGCTACAGGGAGGATCGTGAGGCATGTGTCTTTGTGGGCATTGAACTGGAACATTGGAAGTAAATTTTGAATTTGTACCAACATGTTCCTGTGTGTAAGCCCAACGCCTTTGGGGCATCCTGTAGAACCGCTTGTGTAGATTATGCTGAAAATGTCATCGGGGTTAATGGCTTTTAGCTGATTGTCTATCCATTTGGCGCGTGCTTGGTCGGTGAGCGCATCGCTTCCTCTTTTGATCAGTTCGTCCCAATAAATTCCGTTTGCCGGGAGTGATGAACTTTTTTCAATGCAAATAATTGTCGGAAATGAGGGCAATGATTCGAGAAGCGGAACATCAAGTTCTTCGATGGAATTGATGATGAGAATTTTGATGTTGGCGTCTTTGCTCTGGTACGAAAAATTCTCGGAGGAAATATTCGGGAATAATGGGACAACTCGTGCTTGGTTCAGTTGAATGGCTATGTCTGCAATGAGCCAGTTTGGAGAACTCGGCGCGATAATCCCCACGCTTTCTTTTTCTTTCAGCCCGAGCGAGTTTAAGGCAAGGGCAAGAGCTTTTGTATTGTTCTTCAGTAATTCCTTGGAATAGTGAATCCACTCGCCGTTTTTACGGTGATGCAATCCTTTAAAATCGGATCGCTCGCAGTTCGCGAAGAACATTGACGGCAATGATGAATAATCCAACGGCTCCATGTTAATTAAAATAACATTCTATTTTACAATAGCTCAATTTTTTTGAAAAATTTCAGTATATTTTGGATATGCTAAAAAAGTTAAGCGATTACGAAAAAGAGCTTCAGAAAATGGTGTCGGCGGGGGAGTCTTTGACAGCCGAGCAGTTGTTGTCAGTGCGGACGCATATTGGATTTTTTCAGCATGAACGCTTGGTGCATGAACTTGTGATGATTTTGTTTGCGCTTTTGACTGTGGGCGGAATTTTATTTTTGATGGTTGAACCTGAAATTCCTGTGCTTGTGCTGGATGTGCTGTTCTTTGCGCTCCTGGTGCCGTACGTGAAGCATTACTACGGGCTGGAAAATGGGGTGCAAAGGCTGTACGACGCGTACGAGAAACTTGAAAAGCTAAAGTAAATGTGACTGGATTCTTCGAATGCTGCGCATTCTCAGAATGACGTGCAAGGAGTCCGGGATGACGAAAAAAAAACAGCATGTCTGTGAGGACATACTGTTTTAATCATTTAAGCCGAGAGTCGCGGCGGTTTGCTGCGATTACTTCTTCGGTTTGATAAACTCAAGCCCACCCCGATGAGCGGGCAAGGTTTCTAGCGAAACCTCGCACTCGGATTTTTCTTGCGAAAAATCCTCACTACATGGTTAGGCTTTCGGTTTGATAAACTCAAGCCCACCCATGTACGGACGCAGCACTTCAGGAATCTTGAGCGAGCCGTCTTTCTGCTGGTAGTTGTCGCAGATGCCGACCATCACGCGCGGAGTAGCAAGGCCAGAACCGTTCAAGGTGTGAACGTAAACGTTCTTGCCACCGACCTTCGTCTTGATGTTGGCGCGGCGAGCCTGGTAGTCTTCGAAGTTCGAGCAGGAGCTGACTTCGAGCCACTTCTTTTCGACCGGAGCGTAGACTTCGAGGTCATAGCATTTGGCTGCACCAAAGCCGAGGTCGCCCTTGCAGAGTGCCAAGCGGTGGTACGGAAGGCCGAGCTTTTCGAGGAGCATTTCGCCAAAGCGGGTGAGTTCTTCGTGGTCTTCGTAGCTGTGTTCCGGATGAGCGAAGTAAACCATTTCAACCTTGTTGAACTGGTGCAAGCGGAGCAGGCCACGAGTGTCCTTGCCGTAAGAACCTGCTTCACGACGGAAGCAAGCGGAGTAAGCGCAGATGCGCTTCGGGAGTTCAGATTCCGGAATCACTTCGCCAGAGTAGAGGTTTGTGAGCGGGACTTCTGCAGTCGGGATGAGGAACAGGTCGTCATCCTTGTCGCAACGGTACATGTCTTCTTCGAACTTCGGGAGCTGACCCGTGCCGCGCATGGTGTTGCGGGTAACGAGGTACGGCGGAGTGAATTCTTCGAAGCCGGCCTTCTGGTGTTCGT
>Ga0310786_10010668_pt1 | contig 11527 bp, 1 predicted proteins | sample AusTroGonzalo_MG_FD_203881 | JGI IMG/M metagenome (GOLD analysis project Ga0310786, IMG submission 203881) | Bovine rumen microbial communities from tropical cattle in Woodstock, Queensland, Australia - Gonzalo_03 (v2) (version 2) | ecosystem: Host-associated > Mammals > Digestive system >... | reverse complement strand
CCCGCTGCGGTGCGATGAAGACTGAAACTATCCCAGCCCTTGGCCACGACTTTAATGCTTCTGGCGTATGTGTCATATGTGGTGCAAAGCTTGGCTTGCCTATCAACGCGACGAACTTCCCCGATGAGACATTCCGCAACTGGATCCTCGCCCAGGACTACGGCGCTGACGGAATCCTCACCGATGCAGAGATTTCAGCAGTGAAGGCGATAGTTGTTGCCAATAAGAGCATCTCCAATCTTAAAGGCATCGAGCATTTCACGGCACTGGAAGAGCTGAATTGCAACTACAACCAGCTGACAGCCCTTGATGTCTCGAAGAATACGGCACTGGAAACGCTGTATTGCTGGGAGAACCAGCTGACATCCCTTGATGTCTCGAAGAATACGGCACTACAAAGACTGTCTTGCCACGGCAACCGACTGACATCCCTTGATGTCTCGAAGAATACGGCACTGGAAATGCTGTATTGCAGCTCCAACCAACTGACAGCCCTTGATGTCTCGAAGAATACGGCACTGAAAGAGCTGTTTTGCTACGGCAACCGACTGACATCCCTTGATGTCTCGAAGAATACGGCACTGAAAGAGCTGTCTTGCCACGGCAACCGACTGACATCCCTTGATGTCTCGCAGAATACGGCACTGGAAAGGCTGTGGTGCTACTCTAACCAACTGACATCCCTTGATGTTACGAAAAATACGGCACTGGTAATTCTGTGGTGCTACTCTAACCAACTGACAACCCTTGATGTCTCGAAGAATAAGGATCTGCATGATCTGTATTGTTACAGCAATTGCATCCGTGGCGCGGGTATGGCAACCCTCGTCAACAGCTTGTATGACAGGTCTTCGAGGTCGCAGGGAACGCTGCATGTCTATTGTGATGAGACGACTACGGGTAACGAGATGACCACGCTGCAAGTGGCAGCTGCCAAGGCCAAGAACTGGAAGGTGCTGATGTCTAATGATGGTGGCTCTTCTTGGGTGGACTATCCCGGTGTAGCCCCCGGCATCGCCATCAACGAGACGAACTTCCCCGACGCGAACTTCCGCAACTGGGTCCTCGCCCAGGACTACGGCGCTGACGGAATCCTCACCGATGCAGAGATTGCAGCAGTGAAGACGATAGATGTTGCCAAAAAGAACATCTCCAATCTTAAAGGCATCGAGCATTTTACGGCACTGGAAGAGTTGCGTTGCGAAGAAAACCAACTGACAGCCCTCGATGTCTCGAAGAATACGGCACTGATTCTTCTGGATTGCGGAGGTAACCAACTGACGTCTCTTGATGTCTCGAAGAATACAGCACTTCAATATCTGTATTGCACCAGGAACCAACTGACAGCCCTTGATGTCTCAAAGAATAAGGCACTGGAAGAGCTGTGGTGCTTCACCAACCAGTTGTCAACCTTGGATGTTTCGAAGAATACGGCACTGAAATATCTGTTATGCTACAAAAACCAACTGACAACCATGGATGTTTCGAAGAATACAGTGCTGTATCAGCTGGATTGCTCTGCAAATAAACTGACCACCTTGGATGTCTCGAAGAATACGGCACTCGTATATCTGTTATGCTACAAGAACCAACTGACAACCTTGGATGTTTCAAAGAATGCGGTGCTGCAAAGGCTGTATTGCTATGGCAATGGCATCCGTGGTGAAGGTATGCAGACCCTCGTCAACAGCCTGACAGGCAGGTCTTCAACAGCGAAGGGAAGTCTGTATGTCTATAAGGATGAGACAGCCACCGGAAATGAGATGACCACGCCGCAAGTGGCCGCCGCCACAGCCAAGAACTGGAAAGTGCTGATGTCGAATGATGGTGGTTCTACTTGGGTGGACTATCCCGGTGTAGCCCCTGGCATCGCCATCAACGCAACGAACTTCCCCGACGCGAACTTCCGCAACTGGATCCTCGCCCAGGACTACGGCGCTGACGGCTTCCTCACCGATGCAGAGATTGCAGCAGTGAAGGGGATAAATGTTTCCAGTGAGAACATCTCCAATCTTAAAGGCATCGAGTATTTTACGGCACTGGAAGAGTTGTATTGCTACTCCAACCAACTGACATCCCTTGATGTCTCAAAGAATACGGCATTGAAAAGACTGTCTTGCCCCATCAACCAACTGACAGCTATGGATGTTTCTAAGAATACGGCACTGGAATGGCTGTATTGCTACTCCAACCAACTGACATCCCTTGATGTTACGAAAAATAAGGCACTGGAAAAGCTGTATTGCTTCGGCAACCAACTGACATCCCTTGATGTCTCGAAGAATACGGCACTGAAATGGCTGTATTGCAACTCCAACCAACTGACATCCCTTGATGTTTCGAAGAATACGGCACTGGAACAGCTGGATTGCTATGGCAATAGCATCCGTGGTGAGGCTATGCAGGCGCTCGTCAACGGCCTGTGTGACCGGTCTTCAGCAACAGACCAGGGAAAGCTGCGTGTATATCGTAATGAGACGGCTACCGGTAATGAGATGACCATCCCACAGGTAGCTGTCGCCAAGGCCAAGAACTGGCAGGTGCTGATGTCGAATGATGGTGGTTCTACTTGGGTGGACTATCCCGGTGTAGCCCCCGGCCCGGCCATCGACGCCACGAACTTCCCCGACGCTGTCTTCCGCACATACGTCAGCACCAACTGCGACACCGACAAGGACGGCTACCTCAGCAAGGAGGAGATCGCCAGCGTGAAGGAGATCACCATCTCCAACAAGGGCGTCACTAACATGAAGGGTGTCGAGCTCTTCACGGCGCTGTATTACCTGTCGTGCTACTACAACAAGCTGACGACGCTCGACGTCTCGAAGAATACGGCCCTGGAGTATCTGTACTGCTACAACAACCAGCTGACAGCGCTCGACGTCTCGAAGAATACGGCGCTCAAGAACCTGAAGTGCTACAAGAACCAGCTGACGACGCTCGACGTCTCTAAGAACAAGAAGCTGACCCAGCTGCACTGCTACAGCAACGCCATCCGTGACGATGGCATGCAGACGCTCGTCAGCAGCCTGTACAAGAGGACTTCGACATCTGCCGGAAAGCTGTACGTATATAGTAAGGAGACCGCCACCGGCAACATGATGACCGTCGAGCAGGTGGCCACCGCCAAGGGCAAGAACTGGCAGGTGCTGCTGGCCAGCGGCGAGGACTGGGTTGACTATCCCGGCGGCATGGCCACCGTCACCCTCAGCAAGCCGGAGGTGATTGTCAAGAAGAAGAAGACCGCCACGCTGACCGCCACGCTCTATCCCGAGACGCTGACCGACAAGAGCGTGACGTGGGAGAGCTCTGACGAGTCGATAGCCACCGTGACTGCCGACGGTGTGGTGAAGGGCGTCAAGTCGGGTGTGGTGACCATCACCTGCACCTCAAACGCCACGGCTGCCATCGGCACCTGCCAGGTGACCGTCGCCACCATCTCCCTCGACAAGTCGGAGGCTGTGGTCAAGAAGAAGAGCACCATCACGCTGACGCCGACCGTCTATCCCTCGACCTTAGAAGACAAGAGCGTGAAGTGGAAGAGTTCCGACAAGACGATTGCCACGGTGTCGAGCGCCGGTGTGGTGAAGGGTGTGAAGTCAGGCGTGGTGACCATCACCTGTACGTCTGTTGCCACGGGCGTGAGCACTACCTGTAAGGTGACCGTCGGTACGATTACCCTCAACAAGTCGAGCGTGACCGTTGATCAGGGCAAGACCGTGACGCTGACGCCTACAGTCTATCCCTCGACCTTGGAAGACAAGACCGTGAAGTGGAAGAGCTCCGACAAGTCGGTTGCCACGGTGACGAGCGCCGGTAAGGTAAAGGGCGTGAAGGCCGGTGTGGCCACCATCACCTGTACGTCGAACGCCACGGGCCTGAGCACGACCTGCACGGTGACCGTTCCCGGTATCGCCTTCGACCCGTCTGAGGTTGTCGTCAGGAAGAAGAAGACTTTGACGCTGACGCCCATATTCTATCCCGAGACAATGGAGGACAAGAGCGTGACATGGGAGAGTTCTGACAAGACGGTTGCCACGGTATCCGCCGAGGGTGTGGTGAAGGGTGTGAAGTCCGGCGTAGTGACCATCACCTGTACCTCCGTTGCCACGGGTTCGAAGGCTACATGTAAGGTGACAGTCGGTACAATCACCCTCGACCAGTCTGAGGTCATCATCAGGAAGAAGAATACGGTGACGCTGACGCCTACGGTCTATCCCACAAGCTTAGAGGACAAGAGCGTGACCTGGGAGAGCTCTGACGAATCGGTTGCCACGGTATCCAGCGATGGTGTGGTGACGGGTGTGAAGAGTGGATTTGTGACCATCACCTGCACGTCGAATGCGACGGGTCTGAGCGCAACCTGTAAGGTGACTGTCGGTACGATTACCCTCAGCAAGTCGAGCGCTACCATTATCGTTGGCAATACGCTGACGTTGACGCCGACCGTTTATCCTACGACGTTGGAAGACAAGAGCGTGACCTGGAAGACCTCTAACAAGTCGGTTGCCACGGTGAAGAACGGAAAGGTGACAGCTGTGAAGGCCGGTACTGCTACCATCACCTGTACGTCGAACGCCACGGGCCTGAGCACGACCTGCAAGATAACGGTCAAGAAGAAATCCGCTTCTGCACGTACCATAGATGGCGATGACGCTGAACTGACCGACATAGAGATCGTAGAGGAGACGCCCGCCGTCGAGGAGCCGTTCGATGTCTTCAATCTGGTCGGTCACAAGGTGCGCCAGCAGGCGACATCCCTTGACGGTCTGCCCGCCGGTGTCTATATCGTCAAAGGCAAGAAAGTGCTGAAGAAGTAAAATAATATTCTCAATCCAAAAAAAATTCGCGAAAGCCATACAACTTTCGCGAATTTTTTATATCTTTGCAACCGAAACAAAATATTAATCACTTATGAAAAGGAATATTATACTAATCGCACTTTTCTTTTGTGTAAATGGACTTTTTGCACAACACGTGACAGAGGAGCAGGCCCTACAGAAAGCACAGGCGTTTTTGCAGGACAAAGTAATGAACAGTGCTAATGGGCGAAGGGGGGCTCCTGCCAAAGCACCTGCGATGCAAAGAGTGACGCAGGCTGCACCGACCAATGCCTACTATATCTTCAACGCCGAGCAGAACGGTGGCTTTGTCATCGTCAGCGGCGACGAGAGAGCCGAGGAGATCCTGGGCTACAGCACCGAGGGGCATATTGATCCGCAGCAGATGCCAGAGAACATGCGGGCATGGCTCAAGGGGTATGAGGCACAGATAAATGCCATATCTGCCAGCGCCACGACGACCTCTTCCAGTATGCCGAAACACCCGGCGGTAAAGCCGATGCTTACAACCCAGTGGGATCAGGGAGCACCCTATAATCTGCAATGTCCGACCATGATTCCTGACGGTGAAACAGAACCCCAGCATTGCGTGACAGGCTGCGTAGCCACGGCAATGGCACAGATTATGTATTATTGGAAGTGGCCGCAAGACTATACCACAACCATCCCTGCGCATGGCTATGGTTATGAAGGATGGGATTCACAAACGCAGACTGCCATCTATAAGTATCATACAAAAGAATTGCCACGCGTGAAATTCGACTGGGCAAGCATGAAGAACACTTACTCTGGCTCAGAAACAGATGCCTCAGCCGATGCCGTAGCCCAGTTGATGCGTTATTGTGGTCAGAGTGTATGTATGGACTATGGGCTTTGGGGATCTGGTGCTTCACAATCTCCACAGGCTTTAATCAACTACTTCGGTTATGACAACGGAGCCGTCTACGTGGATCAATATAGTCACTATAGTATTCGTGAATGGGATGCTCTGATTTACCGTGAAATAGAAGAAGGACGTCCCATCTGGTATAGTGGAAGTGCTGGTGGGGGTCACTCTTTTGTATGTGATGGATATGATGGTGACGGAGCCTATCATTTCAATTGGGGCTGGGGAGGCTATCAAGACGGATATTTCAAATTGAATGTACATTCGTCTTCTGACTATTTAACAGGCCAGAGCGCTGTCATCGGCATCCAAAAGCCAACAGGAGGAAATAATTCTAATTATGTTTTTTATACATATGCTTATCTGACAGACAACAGCGAGATTGAAGGCATATTTGTAAATAACAGCAACAGAGATGGTATCTTCGATGGAGGAATCATGATAGAGGGTACAGACGGAACAACGTATTCTTCTGTGAAAACACTGTTTACCAACCAGACAATCCAAGCAAACAGATCTATTTATCGTTGGACTTATATTTCTTCCTTAAATCTCCCTGACGGCAATTATCGGCTCTGGGTGGTCATGAAGGAATCTTCTGAATCGGAATGGCACAAATCACATTCGTATCGTAAAAATAGATCATATTTTGGCATTACGGTTAAAGGTGGGGTCGTAACATCCTCTTTTGAAGGTCCTATTGCTGATTTGGAAGGTACTATTCAACCGCGTGGATGTCTTGTGACTGGCGAAAACCTGAAACTGGATGCCACTTTCGTAAATCATGGAGATGAATACAACAGACCTGTATATCTGTTTGTCTCACAGACAGCAAATATGGGTTCAGCCATGGCCCGGAACTCTCTTGCTGTAGAAGAAAATTCGCAGGAAACCATTTATTTTGATTATACTTTCCAACAAGCAGGTACATACCATATATGGATTGCCACAGGAACAAATCCGAACGATGAAGGTTTTATGATTCTTGCCCAGACAGACATAACAGTTTGTGACCCTATAAATATTAATATGTCAGGAGGTGCGATGGATTGGAGTACCATGAAAATGTCGATAACCGTGACGAATAATGACAACATCGCTTATAACCAGAGGGTGGCCGTACGCATCTATCCTCGCGAAGACCGTGAAAAAGAGGGTGCAGGCCAGGTGTTCAAGAGTAAGAAACTGACCATTAAGCCCGGAAAGAGTGCAACAGTGGAGATCTCCTGCGCGGGGCTAAGCATAGACAATCTATACGATTATTACTTGATGTGCTGTAAGGATCCCAATAGCGCAGTCTTGAGCAATTATCAATACTGGTATAGAAAGTTAGAACCAGCCAGCAAAGGCTCCTTCTACGTTGATGGTATCAAATATTCAATTGTAGATACTGAAAATCATTACGTGATGGCAGATTATTATTATTTTAGTGGGACATCAGAGTTGACGGTACCAGCCAAGGTGGTTTCTCCTGACGATGGCATATCCTATAAAGTAAAGGGAATTGATAATTCTTTCTGTTATAACTCAGACATAAGTAGCCTCACATTCTCAGAGGGTATCACTACGATAGAAAGTTATGCACTATGGGATTGTCAATCGCTTGAAACCATTGTCCTGCCAGCCTCTTTACGTGCCATGGGGGAATCTCCTATAGCGCGTTGTACTAATTTGAAAACCATTTTCTCTAAGGCGACTGAGGCCCCGACATCGGCAGATGGAAGTATGTTCTACTGGGAAAACCGGGAGACATTATATGATCAGGTAACGCTTTATGTGCCAAAGGGCTATCAAGATACTTATGCTAATCATACAGCATGGAGTCAGTTCTCCAAGATTGTAGAGGTTGACCCGGATATCGCTTTAAAGAAGGGTGTTTACCTCGACAAGTCCAAGGCTGTTGTCAGGAAGAAGAAGACGTTGACGCTGAAAGCCTCGGTCTATCCGGTGACATTGACGGATAAAAGTGTAAAGTGGAAGAGCTCGGACAAGACAGTAGCCACAGTATCAAGTAGCGGTAAGGTGACGGGTGTGAAGTCTGGTGTAGTCACCATCACCTGCACTTCTGTGGCAACGGGTGCGAAGGCCACTTGTAAGGTAACCGTCGGCACCATCACCCTCGACAAATCTGAGGTTGTCGTCAGGAAGAAGAAGTCGGTAACGCTGACGCCTACGGTCTATCCCACAAGTTTGGAAGACAAGAGCGTGAAGTGGAAGAGCTCGGACAAGACAATAGCCACAGTGTCAAGCAGCGGTAAAGTAACGGGTGTCAAGTCTGGCGTAGTGACTATCACCTGTACCTCGAATGCGACGGGTCTGAGTGCTACCTGCAAAGTGACCGTCGGCACCATCACTCTCGACAAGTCGGAAGTTATCGTCAAGAAGAAGAATACGGTGACACTGACGCCTACGGTCTATCCCACGTCATTGGAAGACAAGAGTGTGACGTGGAAGAGCTCTGACAAGACGGTTGCCACGGTATCTGCTGACGGTGTGGTAAAGGGTGTGAAGTCCGGTGTAGTGACCATCACCTGTACGTCGAACGCCACAGGTCTGAGCGCCACCTGTAAGGTCACCGTTGCCACCATTGCTCTTAACAAGTCTGAGGTTATCGTCAAGAAGAAAAATACGGTGACGCTGACACCTACGGTCTATCCCACAAGCCTGGAGGACAAGAGCGTAACGTGGAAGAGCTCTGACGAATCGATTGCTACGGTATCAAGCGATGGCGTAGTGACGGGTGTCAAGAGTGGATTTGTGACCATTACCTGTACGTCGAACGCCACGGGTGTAAGCACTACTTGTGAAGTGACCGTCGGCACAATCTCTCTCAGCAAATCGAGCGCTACCCTTACTATTGGCGAGAAAGTGACGCTGACGCCTACGGTTTACCCCACAGCCTTGGAAGACAAGAGCGTGACCTGGAAGAGCTCTAACAAGGCGGTCGCTAAGGTGTCGAGCACCGGTAAAGTGACGGCTATTGCGGCAGGTACGGCTACCATTACCTGTACTTCAGTTGCGACAGGCCTGAGCACGACCTGTAAGGTGACGGTAAAGGCAGCTTCTGCACGTACAATTGATGGCGAGGACGCTGAACTGACCGACATCGAGATTGTGGAAGTGACACCCGCCATTGAGGAGCCGTTCGATGTCTACGACTTGCGTGGTCACAAGGTGCGTCAGGGCGTGACATCTTTAGACGGTCTGCCCGCCGGTGTCTACATTGTCAAGGGCAAGAAGGTGCTGAAAAAGTAGATTAACTCAGCGTTTTGAAACGTATACATAATGAAACAACTATTATTTATAATATCCATTTTACTGTTGTCAATAGATGTATCTGCAGAAGATGTCAGCCGAGAACAGGCCCGTGAAAGTGCCCGACACTTTCTGAAGGGAAAGAGCATAGAACGGACGTTGACACCCGTAGATGCACAGAAGCCGCTGAGAAGAAGCAGTAGCGGCGAGGCAGACTGCATCCATGTGTTCAATGTGGGTCAGGACGAGGGCTTTATCATTGTCAGCGGTGATGACCGTGCCCCCGAGATTCTCGGCTATACCGATCATGGAATCTACGATGTCGACAACCTGCCGCCGAACTTTGTCAACTGGCTGAAATGTCGTACCGAGGAAATCAGGTATATGCGGGAGCACAACATAGAATCTACCCCTGCGACACATAGCATGAGGAGTGCCCGCGTAGCAGTGGCTCCGATGCTCAAGACGAAATGGGGACAGAGCTATCCCTTCAACTTGGGCTATCCAGAGGTCAACGGTCAAGCCTGTATTACGGGATGTGTTGCAACAGCCCTCGCCCAGGTGCTCTATTATCACAAGTATCCATCTGGCAACACGACAGAGATTCCTGGCTATACCACTTCTACCCACCACATCCAGATGAGCACCCTGCCGCCTACTACCTTTGACTGGGAGAATATGGCATTGACTTATAATTCTAAAAGTACTCAGGTGCAGAAAGAGGCTGTGGCCCATCTGATGTTCTATTGCTCCACGGCTGTCAAAGCCAATCTCGACCCAGGCGGCACGGGCGCTTACTCTTATCAGCAGTTAGTGTCGTTGCGCAACTACTTCGGTTATGCGAAGAATGCCAAGCAAGTGAGCAGGGGCAAATACAGCATGTCAAAGTGGGAGGATATACTGTATGAGGAGGTTGCCGCCGGACGGCCTGTACTCTTTAGCGGTAATGCCGGTGACGGCCAGCCGGGTCATGCCTTCGTGCTTGACGGCCACGATGGTGAGAATTTCCACTTCAACTGGGGATGGAACGGCACTTGTGACGGCAATTTTGCATTGACGGCTCTGAACCCCAGCGGCTATAACTTCAGCATGAACCAAGATGCTATCATAGGAATTTCACCTACGGAAATAGAACCACCAGTCTACAACGAAGAAGTTCGTCTGACAACGGACACGTTCTACCCTTACAACTGGAACAACAATGATAAGTTTACCAGGAATTCTCCAAGCACCGACGGCGTGGGCCACTATAACGTGAAGTTCGGCGCTAAGATTTCCAGCCACCTGAAAGGTACTTACGACATCGACTACAACTATGCCATCTACAAAGAAGGAGAATTTATCGAATACCTCTATCCCTTTGAAATAGAAAATCCGAAATTCGGCATTAACTATAATATGGAAGAAGAGGATTACTTCCCGTCGGGTTATGAGTCATTAATGACACTACCCCATATTGATAACGATGGAGCAGGTAATATCATTCACGGCAAGTCATTCCGGGAGCCTGGCACATATTATATCATACCTGTCAGCCGTCAGCACGGCGATCTGGAGTGGAAACCCAACTACGACAGCGACAAGAAATTCATAAAAGCCGTCATCGACGAAAATGATTTGCTGACTCTTTATAAAGGAGACTCCAGTGATTATCCCGGTAATGGCATCGTCACCCTCAACAAAAAAGAGGTTGTCGTCAGGAAGAACAAGACTGTGACGCTGAAAGCCACGGTCTCTCCCACGACCTTGGAGGACAAAAGCGTGAAGTGGAAGAGCTCGGACAAGACAATCGCTACAGTGTCAAGCAGCGGTAAGGTGACGGGGGTGAAGTCTGGAGTAGTCACCATCACCTGTACTTCTGTGGCAACGGGTGCGAAGGCTACTTGCAAAGTGACCGTCGGTACCATAACCCTCAATAAAAAAGAGGTGATTGTCAGAAAGAAGAAATCTGTAACGCTGACGCCTACAGTCTATCCCAGTACACTGGAAGATAAGAGCGTGAAGTGGAAGAGCTCGGATAAGACCATTGCCACGGTATCAAGCAGCGGTAAGGTGACGGGTGTGAAGTCCGGTGTAGTGACCATTACCTGCACTTCGAATGCGACGGGCTTGAGCACTACCTGTAAGGTGACGGTCGGCACGATTACCCTCAACAAGTCTGAGGTCATTGTCAGGAAGAAGAAGACGGTGACGCTGACGCCTACGGTCTATCCCACAAGCCTGGAGGACAAGAGCGTGACTTGGAAGAGTTCTGACGAGTCGGTTGCCACAGTATCAAGCGATGGTGTGGTGACGGGTATTAAGTCGGGCGTAATCACCATTACCTGTACCTCGAATGCGACGGGCCTGAGCACGACGTGTAAGGTGACCGTTGCCACGATTGCCCTCAACAAGTCGAGTGCTACCATTACCGTAGGCAAGACGCTGACGCTGAAGCCTACCGTTTATCCAACAACGTTGGAAGACCAAAGCGTGACATGGAAGACCTCGAACAAGTCGGTTGCCACGGTGAAGAACGGTAAGGTGACGGGTGTTACGGCCGGTA